>OCHV01001989.1_pt1 | contig 12247 bp, 15 predicted proteins | sample 1538461 | NCBI WGS metagenome assembly OCHV01 (sample SAMN04571692, study PRJEB22368) | human gut metagenome | biome: human gut; material: stool | host: Homo sapiens | place: Luxembourg | collected 2012-08-03 | reverse complement strand
TATCTTTCATACCTATTTTTTAATCCCATAATCCCTTAACATGCTTATTTATTACTTCTTGTTCTAATCCTATATATCTTAATGTTATTCCTGAATTGCTATGATTAAAATATCTTCTTAATTCTTCTATATCTCCATATTTTTTATAATACTTTCTTCCAAATGTTTTTCTAGTTGAATGACAACCTACTCTTTTCACTCCGTGCTTTTCGGCAGCACTCCTTATTATCTTATATGCTCTGTCTCTTTTTAATGGATTGTTATATCCCTTCCGACTTTTTATTAAATATTCGTTAGGAGCTTTACCCTCACAATATCCTTTTAATATTTTTTTTAACTTACTACTCAACTCAATTTCTTTCCATTTTCCTGTTTTCTGTTCTTTCATGTATATAGTTTTTTTATGTTCCACATCTGATATCCTTAACTTTAATACATCTGATATTCTTAAACCAGTATGTAGCATAAATATAAACATTACATAATCTCTTTCATTTTTATTCTTTAAATAATGTGCAATATCTTCTATATTTTCATCACTTATTGGTTTAACTTCTCTCATTTTTCACCTTCCATATTTTAAAGAGATGGAATCCAATTCTAGGACTCCATCTCTTTATTTAAATTTTAATATTTATAATTTTTCATCTGCTATTTTTGAAGCTTCTCTATCAAACTTATCACGTTTTTGCTTATATATAACTTTTAAAATATCTCTTGCAAGAGTTAATTTTGCTTTCTTCTGCTCTAATTCATATATTTTATCTTCATATACACCTATATGTTTTTTTAAAACTCCCATAGGTATTTCTTGTGTAGTATTAATTAATTCAGCTACTAATCCACTTGTTTCTCTTAATTTATCCTCCATCTCATTATCAATATAATACATATCCTTTACCTTCCTTTCCTCATAATTTTAAATTGAGTATGAATTTAATACTCGGCTTTTATTTGTTACATTGCTCTTTTTTCCCAATATCTTTTATTCCATTCCTTCCTCTTCTCCTTATTCTCTTGATAATACTTTTTAAAATACCCTTGCTTTTTTTCTTTGTTTTTTTGATAATATTCTCTTTGATACGCTCTCCTTTTCTCTATATTTCTTTTGTAATATTCTCTTGAATATTTCCTTCTTTCTTCCCTTGCTAATTCACTTAATTTTAAAGTATCGTTCATGTTTTCACCTCATTAATTAATTTTTTATTGGTTTTTATTCTAATTTTGCATATAAAAAAAGACCCTCTTATTTACTTAAAAATAAGAAAGTCTATATTTTCTATATTAAAAATAAATATAGTTCGCCCCAACCCAAAAGTGTGACATTTTTTAGTTTGAATTGGATATGGTCTACCCCAACCCATAAAAAAGTAACATTTTTATTTAAATTAGATATAGTTTACCCCAACCCATAAAAAGGGGACATTTTTAACTATACTGAAAAATTATTTTGTATTATTAATTTTATTATTAATTTATAAATATGTCAATTGATACATTTTACTTTTAAGTATTCCCCTTTTATTAGCTTATATAAGCTTTTTTGTCTACTCTTAATGTTTTTATACCTCTAGTTTTAACCCCCTCTCTAATAGCCTTATATTAGTTTTGTATATCCTTTTGTTTTTTACTTATCTTTATAACTAAAAAAGGATAGGTATTGCTCCTATCCTCATGCTAAATACTTATATTAAAATAAGTCCTTTTGAAAGACCTATTATATGTATGACTATTTATTCTATGTTATCCAAAGTTCAATTATCACTTAATTCACGACTCCTACTATATTTTTTTACTATTTCACAAAGTATTTTTAAAAATTCTTTTCCATTTTCAGTAATATTTATAACCTCTTTACAACTAATTCATCTTTTACACTATTTAAAGCAATTTTTAATTCTTCATTGCTTAATTTACTTGCTAATTGTTTAATCTCACTAAGCAATTCACTTTGTTTTATTAAAACCTCATAATTTTTCATTAGCTCACCCCCAAATATTATATATTACTTCTCCATTTTTTTCTTATAACTGTTCTTCTTTATCTATACTCTTAACTATTATTTGAAATATTACTACACTCTATTCAACTATCTGATAATTTTTCTTCTTGCTCTTTCTTCTCTCTTCCCTTGCATTTCCCCTAGTTTATAAAAATATAAACCTATACACATCTTTGCATATATTGGGTCTTTACATGGAAAAACTTCTTTTTCTATTTCTTCTACAAGTTCAAATACACTTTGAAGTTCTTCAAAAGTTGCTTTATATTTAATAGTTGTAATAATATCCTCTTTACTTATATTTTTAATAGTCTTCTCCATTATCTCACCACCCCAAATCTTTTATATAATACTGCTCCCTTTAGGGTTGGTATAACGTTATGAGAATTACACTTCTCTATGTAATTTTTTAATGTATTAATGTTCATTGGTAATTAATCCTCCTTGAATTAACCACCCAATTAAGATATAATCTAATTGGTTGTTAGTCTGCTCTTAATTGAGTGGGCTTTTTTTTATTTCTTGTTTTCTATGTAATCTAATACAACTTTTCTTACAAATGTAGCAGTTTTAAGATTTTCTTTTTCTGCTTGTTTATCTATTTTTTCTTTCTCTTCTTGAGATACTCTTAACTCTATTCTGCTATTTTTCATTTCCTCACCTCCTAATATTATTGTACGGTATTTGTACGGTAACTGTCAACCTTTTTTTATTACTTTTTCATCACATCAGAAACCTTTTATTTAAGCCATTTCCAGGCGTTTTATTCAGCATTTGTAACATATTTTCATAAATATTCACTACTTACGTTACGCTCATAAAGTTAGTAATATCAACGCTTTTCGTGGCTTTGCCATCGAATTTGTATACAACCTTATCCTGCCCCTTTTTAAAAAAGGGTATATTTTATTAAAATTACCTACTAAAATATTTTTAGTGGGTAATAACTCAAATCAAAATTTGATTTCAGCTCCTTAGGTATCTACCTAATCGATACCTAAATTTATCTATATATGACCCTGCATTTTACCGGAGCAGAATTTATATTTTATTCATAATAAAAAGGGAGTAACTATTTGCTATCCCATTTTTTATAATTCCGTGGTGGTTTAAAATCACCTCAGATTATTAACCAATAAAATCTCAATCACTTTAAATGATTGACTTTACCCTTTTGAATGATAACGAATAATCAATAACTCGACTATATATTAATACTTATATTATTAATTGTATTATTATCTTCCCAGTTTTCCGAAGGGGTCAGTCGATTTTCCGAAGGGGTCAAATAAACCATTTTAAATTTCGGTTATGTGTGTTATGCATATCTGAATTTTTTAAACTGTAAATTAATGATTTAAAATTTCTAAAGTGACAGATAGCAACTTTAAAAATTCAGATGTTGGAATTAACAACATCTGAATTCTTTAATATTGATATTCCTAATTTTTAACTGGAAATTAACACTTTAAATTTTTATAAAGAGCATAAAGAGAAACTGTCCCCAAAACTTTTGAGGATCTAGGCAAAGCCTAGCGTTTCTATGGGTACAAAAAAATTTCCAAATGTCCCACTTTGGTACATAAAAAACGTATAGAAACCGTACCAAATGTTCCTAACTTGCACATAGTTTCACAACTAAACAAAGTGGAATTTCCACATGGTTGAATTAAAATATATATGATGTCCTATTTTAGGACTCCATCTTATTAAAATAAAAAAGGGAGTAACGATTTGTTACCTCCTTTTTATATAATTCCGTGTTGGTTTAAAATCACTCGAATCTTATCTAACTAATAACCCCTTATGTTTTTTTAATATTCTAGTTAAAATATCATATAAAACTTCTTTTCTTCTGTTATTTTCCTCTTCTGTTACAACCGGTTTTACAATAGTTACTTTTGGCACAATATCACCTCGATATATTAAATTTATTTCTATCTTTCAACTAGCCATATATAGGATATAAATTAACTCTTGGAGTATTCTCTATTACATCTTCTATTGATTTATAACCACACTCTTCTATTAAGAATTTTTCTATTATCTTTAGATCTATTTAACTCACCTCTTTCTTTATTTAATTTTTGAACATACTTTATAAGTATTTCCTTACTTGCAAAATTAATAATCCAAAGCAAATAGAAAATAACGATTTGCTACCCCCTTTTTATGTTTGTTCATTTATTATTTTGTGAACAGTAGCAACACTACAATTTAATTCCTTAGCTATAGTTCTATAGCTTTTACCTTGAAATCTTAGCATTTTTAATGTTGCCTTCTCTTCCTCTGTAAATCTTTCTTTTCTTCCCGCTCCTCGTTCGTTTTTTATTTTCTGAACATTATTGGTGTTATTTTTTAATTCCTCATTTTCTTTCAATAATTGCTGGATAGTATCTCTATTCTTTTTAATAGTAACATCTTTAGCTTTAAGACTTATCTCATGCCCTTGTATAACTGTTCTTAAATATTCAATCTCATTATTCATTCTTCTGTACTCTGTGCTATTCTCAAAGCTATCATTGGCTACAAGTTGCATTTTATCTATCAGTTCATTCCTATCTTTAATCATATCTCTATAGCCTTCTAATTGAATTTCTAAATTTGCAATTATTAATTCCAATTCCTTAATAGTTTTTCTTGCCATGAATACCCACTCCGTTCATCAATTAATTTTATAACTATATTATAATACAGTTTCAAATATTGTTCAATAATTAATTTTCTAACAAATAAAAAACTACGTACAATATTTAATGGCGCAGTTTTTTATTAAAGCCTTGATATTACTAGGTTTACAAAATATTATTTTTATAATATTGATTTTTTGCGCAGTTTATAGGATAAAACACGCATTTTACTATTAATAACGGAATTTTTTCTGCAATAAAAAACAGGTGAATATAAATCACCCACTTTTTATCCATAAAATCTCGGTCAATTAAATCGACTGACATTTTTGCTATCAATTAAATTGATAGCGAGTTTCGTTATGTCTTTAAAACATAACGAATTATAATTTTATATTACTTTATATTACAATAGTAATAATATTTTATAACATGACTATTTTCCTATATTTCAAAATATTATTAAATATTATCTAAAGCATATTTTAATAAACTACTAACTATATCTTGTTTTTTATACATCTTATATTTATCAAATATATCTTCTAATTCCTTACATACCTCTACATCAATTTTAAATGTTTTAATTGTAGTATTCTCATAACTATTTATAAAGTTTTTATAAGTGTGGAATTCTCCGTTTTGATATTCTTCATTAGAGTGAAGACCTTCACTTTCTAACCTTTCAACTTTTTGCTCTAGCAACTCAATTCTCTTTAAAATTAAATTTATTTCGCATGGATCATTAGCTTTCTTTTTATTTTTCATAGCTGAATTTTTAGCTTTGATGTTTTCTATTTCAACTGAACATTTTTGTTCAGTTGATGTCGCGATTTGCGACTCCATAGGCAGAATATCCTTAACTTCTGCTTTCCCACATTGTTGGGAAAACCCTATTATCCTTTGTCCTGCTCTTGATGGTTCAAACCCCTTAGCCTTGAATCTATTTAATATAGTATTTTTTGATATTCCTATACTCTTACATATAGCGTTAAAATTATTATTCTTTTGCTTCAACTCATTGTTGAAATACTCAACTTGCCCTTTTACATCTAATTGATTAAATTCCTCTCTATTCATCTGTACCCCCTATAATACATATATTACAAAAATAAACTATTATAATATACTATATTCCCAAATATTACCGTAATAATATATTCTTATTTTATGTAATGACGGAAATATTTCCGTCACCTATTTCTTGCTCTGCGAAAAATTTCGCTCTCCTCCTAAATTATTAATCACGGTCAAAAATTAGGCTATGATATTATTAATTATAAACTTCGAAATCGTTCAGACCGATTTCGACTTCTTAAACGGTGATTTGAAATCACCGTTAATATTTATCATTCATAATTTTACTTATGGTACCAAGTGATAAATTATATTTCTTTGCCTTTGCTCTGTAGCTACCAGTATCATTTTTTATTATTTCTACTTGCTCCTTGGTTAATTTTTTTCCTCTCCTTTGAACTATATAACCATTTTTACCCGCAGCTATAATCGGATTTGATATATAACAAGAATATTTCTCTAAAAAATTTTTTTCTTCTTCAGTAAAACTCATATCTCTTGGTACTATATAAAACCTCTCAACAAATTGTTTTATTGTATTATCTTTACCAACTGTTAATGGATATGTTTTTATTTCTCTTTTATTATCCATCTCAATCCCCCCTATGTTCATGTATTATAAATGATACTGTTCACTTATTAAAAATAATACAATAAAAATTTAAATAAAAAAAGGATAAAGGGAAATTCCCACTATCCTAATAATCTATGTATAATTTTAATCAGAGCAAATTTTGAGCCGAACTTTGTAATAGCTCTTTCGCTTTCTTCTAGTGTGTTAACATTAACGTTACTGTTAGCTTTACACTCACTTATTTGAGCATTACTATTTTCTTATTTTGATATAATAACGAAAAGAACTTCGCTATACACACTTTATTAAAGACCCATTTTTTGAGGGTATCTATAAAAGCCCCTCTTTTCTCATGTTAGTTATATGCCTTTCTAGTGTTTTTAACGGGATATTTAATCTTTTTGCTATTGTAGTATTAGTAAAATTTTCTCTCTTTAAATCAGCTATATTCCTCTTTAATTCCTGTATCTTTGCTTGTTTTGGTGTTAATCCATCTTCATTTCTTCTTGCTTCATTTCTCTTTTTATTTTTTCTATCATACTTAACTCTAGTAGATATAATAGTTACTAACTCTCTTTGCTCCCGCTCTTCTAAATCTAAAGCATTAATTATATATCTATTAGTGAATTTATATCCCTTGTTATTATCCTCTTGAAAGTGTTTTACTGTTCTGTTTACACTTCTGCATACTGATATTAATTCTTTTGCTTTATATGGCTCTTTAAAGCTTTTATTGAACTCCTTAGTAACTTTAATTAACTCTTCAGCTGTAACCTCATTTATAAGCCTATAATGGTAACTGTAAAGCATAATTAATGTATTCCTATATCCTACAACTTCCCCATTTCTTAGACTTACAATCCTTTTAAAGTCCTCTATTCGGCTCATATTTAGTGTGTATAAGTTTTTTGTAGGTAAATAAGATATTTTACCTTTATTCTGCTTATATTGTTTCTTAGGCTTTATATATGCCTTTTTTAAGTCAAATATATTGTATTTATTACTCTCATTTTTAAGCATACTGTAACATTTACTGTTATTTTTACTATTTATAGTTCCAGGTAATCTTAAAAGCCTTGTAGGGTCTTTTACTCTAGTATCTACTGATATATTTTTAATATTTTTCTCTAATCCCTTTATTATATTAAATAAATAATTCTCTATCTTTTCCCAAAGGTCTAAAAGCATTATATGACAATCTTTTATATCCCAATATATATGAATACCTATTCCACTATTTATATATTCTGTTGGTTGTGGAATTTTCTTTTCTTCAACTAACTGCTCTACTGCTCCAACTACTTCAAAATAATCTATTGTTCCAGTTCCCTTATAATCTATATCAATATAAAACCTATGTAATTGCCATAAATAATTTCTTTCTCTCTTCATAGGTGAGTTAAATGTATTAGGCGTGTAATATATATCTTTTTTATTCTTATATTCTTCTGAATTTATTTCTAATGGATTAACGGCTTCAAGTCTTTTCATTTTTCCTTTTGAAGCTTGTACAATATGTGTAAATCCTAAATCGTATTCTAATTTTAATATTCCCATGTTGTTAACCTCTTTCATTTAGTCCAATAAAAAAAGCCTTCTAGGTATTATTCTCCTAAAAGGCTTGAAAGTTCTTTAACTAAATGCTATAATTCCCTTAGTTAAAAGGCTTCATGCTTCTTAGGTAGTCTGGTTACCTATTAAGTAACTTTCAAGTATATTGGTCGTATACTTGAAAGTACGAGGTCTTTTTTTATTTTTAAGATTATTATACCATCACATTTCCAAATTTTCTACATTTTACTTTTATAGTTTATCTTAAAAGCAATTCTATCTTTTTATTCTCTATTTTTTATCAAAATAAAATGCATCTTCTTGTTGTAAAAAAATCTGCTTCGCAGACTATGTGTTTCTCATACTTTTTTAAGTTATCCACAATTCTTTAGGAAATATAATTTCCTAAAGAATAAAAAAAGTTACATCAAAAAATGATGTAACTTAATCTGTTTTATTCTAAAAATAAATTAATCCTCAAACATAGCTTTAACATCTGATAAAGAATATCTGATACCATCATCTTTAGCTTTTCTTTCTTTGATAATACTATCTATCTCATAGTATTCAATTAAATTAGACAATTCTTTAAGGTTTTCATATTCGTTTATATCTATTAACGCTAAATCCGGTTTATTGTTCTTAAAAATAACTAAATCTTTTCCTGCTTTTGCTTCTTTTCTAAGTTTAGAAAAGTTCTTTACTATCTCGCTAGCTGATACAATACAATCTCTTTCTATTGCCATTGTCATCAAAAACACCTCCCAAATATGTGATTATCACATTATTATTTTATCCTAAAAATAATACTTTGTATACAAAATACACAAAAAAATATATAAAAAAGTATGTAAAAAAGTATGTATTTTTTGAAATTTTGTTATATAATATATACATGGGAATAAAATCCCTAAATAATCGAAAGATAGAAAGGAGCACCCTATGTTAAAATCTTGTATGGTTAAATTTACTACCCAAACTATCAATGATTTAGAAGCATTACCTAAAAATGTTAGAAAAGAGTGTTTTGCTAAATTAGAAGAACTTGAAAAAAATATACATTTAGGAAAAGCACTTAAAAACTTAAACGGAATAAACTTAGAAGGTTATTATGCTATTTATGTTTTTGATGCAAAATACAGAATAGTTTATAAAAAGATTAATAACTCATATGAAATTATAAATATAAACGAAGTGAACAAGCCTATCGCTGAATTAGTTGCAATAGGAAAAAGAAATGATAAAGAGGTCTATAAAGAAGCATTTAAAAGAATTTCAGAAAATATAAAAAGGAAATAATTTCCCTTTGCTTCTTTATTTATATATATTTTTTAACTCCCTACAAACATAAAATAAAAATAAATCATCTTCTCCATAAATATTATTTAAAAGGTGCTTTCAGCACCTTTTTTTATTGCAACGTTAAGCTTCATAATTAAACTTTTCTCCATCAAAACTGGCAACAATATTAATTAATTTCTGTCTATTTTGCTCATAAAATAATTTATCTCCAGTTAAAAAGTAAATACATAGTAAGCTTAAATCTAACATTTCAACTGGATCACTACTCTTGTTAATATCAATTCTAACTTTTTCACTAGCTTGTATCTTTTCTGCATAATACTTTTTAATATCTTTTAATGTTCCATCATAGTTTATATAATCTCTTCTCGAATTTTCTTTCATTTTTTATTTTCCTCCAATAACCCCAACGAAATATTTCGCTCGGATAAATTTTTTTACATCATCTTTTTTATTAAATTTCTGCATTACTATACTTAAAATGAGTGATTTATATTCACTCACTTCTATTATGTAGTTTTCTAAAGTCAATATCTTTGACATTACCATTGATTAATTTAATTGCTTCTAAACTCTTTACTAAGTGCAAACTTGCACTTAGCAAAACGTTGCGTTGACGATACGTGAACTAATGGTGGACAAAACCATAATCCTTAATCCAAAACAACAACTACTATAAATAATAATAGTAGTTGTTGTCTTATATACTATATGTATACAGTTTGGATACACAGAATAGGTTAGGATAAGTTAAGATAATACTAAACAGATATATCCGTTTAGTTTGTATAAAAATATATATAATATATATTTTTTTGTTTATCTATTTCTTTATCTTCTTCTATTTAAAAACTATCTTTTAAAAATCCGAGGTCACTTTAAGTGACCACGACTTCTATTTTAAAATGATTAGTTTTATTTAAATTAACTCTTTTCCCCACTTTTTGGGAAAGTCTAATTCTTTTATTAAAATTATTATGTATTGTATTAATACCTAACCCTTTAATTCATCAGGGCAGCTTGTATTTATAAAAATTTAAATATCACTAATTTTGACTTTTAAAGTCATCAATATTGACTTTAAATTAATAATTGAATTTCCGTTGTTGGTATTTCCAACACCTAAACTAATATAAGAAGAGGTGAACAAAATATTTTCCTGGGTCATATAGTTTATATTGATACCGCCAAATTGGCGTTTTCGCAACATATTGAGATTTTTTTAACGTAGTCACTTGTTGCTATGCACAAAATTAATTCATTAGATAATTCTTCTCTGCTTTTTTTTGTCAAACGAAAAATTTCGTCCATTACCTCTTCAATGAACTATTTAATCTTCCTCATATAATTTAATCCATCTGTAAAGAGTTGCTCTCCCAACTCCTAATAACTTAGCCATTTCTACTTTTGTTATTTCTTTATTTAGCATTTTATCATAATATTTTTTAAAATCTTTTGGTAGATCACTAACTTTCTTTTCTTCTCTACCAAACCATTTACCACTCTTGGTAGCAACTTCACCAGTATTTGATTTTATTTCTTTTAATCTTTCTATACTCTGTAATGTTCTTTCTTGGATAGTTTCTCTTTCCATTTCTGCTATTGCTCCAAATATACCTATTAATAACTTATAGGTTGTTGTGCTAGTGTCGATACCCTCTTTTACTAAAATAACTCTAACGCCTTTATTAATTAATTGCTCTACTATCTCAATTAAGTCCTTTAGGTTTCTTCCTAATCTGCTGATACTTTCACAATAAAGAATATCTCCTTCTTTTAATTCATTCATCATTTTAATTAATTGTGGTCTTTCTTTATTCTTTCCAGTACATTTATCTATATATTCCTTATCAAACTTTATATTTAATTTATCTAATTGATATTCTTGTCTGCCTACTTCTTGATTTATTGTACTTACTCTTAAATAACTTACTATCATTTTCAATCCCCTCACTCAATTAATTCTTATGAGTTAATTATAATATGTATCATTAAACTATACAAACTTAATGATACATATTTAGCAACGATTTTAAGCCATTTATGAGGTATTTTCTCTTAAATTCTCCACGTATCGTTAAACGTTCATTTTTTGATACATTAAGTGTATAAAAAATAATAATACAAAATTTACATTATCATTCTTATATTTTACACATCAAGTTCCCTTTAAGTATTATTGTATTTAATTAATTATTTATTAAATTCCTTTCATTTTACAGATTTTTTTTGTACTTATAAGGGTACGTACTGTCGGTATTTACATTACCAAAAATATAAATGATCTAGGGGGGTATATTTTCATTTTGGGATTTTTATATACTTGGTAGAGTAGCTAGGCTTTTTATTACTTTAATATATTTAAATCTATTCCCCCCCAGTATCATTTAATTTGCTGGATATATATTCTTATATTTTTAAATAATATACTATATAAACTCTTATAACATTAGTTATATAAACTCTTATAACATTAGTTATATCAACGCTTTATACTTAAATAGTTGTTTGAATTGTGTTAGTTTTTTAGTATATAAATAATACTATGCAATTTTTTTATTATTTGATTGCATATATCTTTTTAAAACCTGCTTCTAGTGTCCAAAAAAACATCTTGAAATATAACTATTTTTTACTTTTATTATAATTTTTTATGTGAAATAAATCACTTTTTTTATTTTTAAAACTATCTCTTATCACCTTAAACCCCTTATATATAGCACTTCTTAGGTATTAAGTTGTGTTTCAATTCTCTTTATATCTATAAATGCAATTCTATTATATTCCTCTTTCATTGATTTAAAGTAAAAACCATTAAAAAGCCATTTTTTTTATAATGGCTTTTTATTTTAAATTTACTTTTTTTAATAATTTACTTACTATTAATCCAAATCAATAAACCCTTTGAATTTACTACACTTAAGGGTTATTTACTTTTTATTCCATATAATACATATCTAATATTGTGTATTATTCATTTTTTCCCCCTTAACCACTGTATTTATCTAACTTTATCACTATTTTAAAAATATGAAAAATACATGTCCCACAATATGTATCTTTCATACCTATTTTTTAATCCCATAATCCCTTAACATGCTTATTTATTAC
>OCHV01001981.1_pt1 | contig 12257 bp, 14 predicted proteins | sample 1538461 | NCBI WGS metagenome assembly OCHV01 (sample SAMN04571692, study PRJEB22368) | human gut metagenome | biome: human gut; material: stool | host: Homo sapiens | place: Luxembourg | collected 2012-08-03 | reverse complement strand
TTTTCTGTATGAATTTTCTTCTTGTCAGACTTCTCACACGAGCTTCCAGTTCTTGCAGGTGAAATGGTTTTTCCATATAGTCATTCGCTCCTGCATCTAGCCCATCAACCTTATCTGCAATCTGACTTCTAGCAGACAAAATCAGTACCTTTGTCTCTTCATTTTCCTTACGAAGTTCTCTGAGAATCTCCATCCCGTCCATCCCCGGCAAGTTAAGATCCAGCACGATCAGATCATACATTTCCGCATAGATCATGTGCAATGCTTCCTCTCCGTCATTGCACACGTCTACCTCATGCCCAGCCTGGTGTAGGCTTTTCGCAATTATATCACACAATTTCTTTTCATCTTCAACAACTAATAATCTCAATTTATTTTTCTCCATTTTCTTAACAAGAATTTTACACCCCCTATTGTATAATGCAAATATCGAAAGGTCAATAAACTGACTTTGAACATTGAAACAACATTGAAAGGAGTATTTTAATGAGAGCTGAAAAAGCAACACAGATTCTTTTACTTTCAGCCGGTCTTGTACTTTTCCTTGGCGGAATCTTCCGCGGAGAAGCTGCAGTTGTACTTAGTAAGGCAATAAAATTATGTATGGAGTGTGTCGGAATTGGATAAGAAAATAAAATCAAACAAAAACTTTCTGGTCCGCTTCCGCGGATGGATTCAGGCAGCTGCAACGCTGCTGACCAACATTCACATCCCGAATCTATTTAAAGGGAAAATCTATCAAGGAAATGTAAAGACACTGTGTGTACCGGGGCTGAACTGCTACTCCTGTCCTGCTGCCACAGGCGCATGTCCGATCGGAGCTTTCCAGGCTGTAGTCGGTTCTTCAAAATTCAAGTTCACCTACTACATCACCGGATTTTTTATCCTGTTAGGAGTGCTGTTAGGACGATTTATCTGCGGTTTCCTCTGTCCATTTGGATGGTTTCAGGATCTGCTGCATAAAATTCCAGGCAAGAAACTTTCCACCACAAAACTGAAACCTCTGCAATATCTAAAATACATGATCCTGCTCGTCTTTGTGATCCTGCTTCCGGCATTTGTGACCAATTCACTTGGTATGGGAGATCCTTTCTTCTGTAAATACATTTGCCCACAGGGTGTACTCGAAGGTGCGATTCCACTGTCACTTGCCAACTCAGGAATCCGTTCTGCACTCGGACATCTTTTTACATTTAAATTCACGATCCTTGTGCTTTTCATTGTCCTGAGTATCCTGTTTTACCGTCCATTCTGTAAATGGATCTGCCCTCTTGGGGCCATTTATTCTCTGTTCAACAGAGTATCATTTCTTAAGATCCAAGTGGATCATGAGAAATGCGTAGGCTGCCAGAAATGTAGTCGTGTCTGCAAAATGGATGTCAATGTGGTAGACACACCTAATCATCCGGAGTGTATCCGTTGCGGAGAATGTATGAAAGCCTGTCCGACTGATGCGCTCTGCTATCATTACGGATTTTCAAATAAGAAACAGACTGACAGTAAATAAAATAAAACCATTAAAAGGAGATTTAAAATCATGAAAAACAAAACACTCAAAATAAACTCAATGAAATTAAAAAAGGTAATTGCTGCATCACTTGCCATTTCCGTGCTTTTTGCATTCACAGGTTGTGGAAGTTCTTCTAATTCTTCATCAACTGACAACAAGAAACAGGAATCCACTTCTACAGCAGACGCTGGCAGTACAGATGAACTGAACGAAAAACTGAATGATCTTTACCAGCAAGAGAATCAGCTCTTTGCTGATCACAAAGAAGCCTGGGACAAAGCATTTGGCTTTATGAGCAAGAACACTTCTGGAGATTCTATGACTGAAAACTATGCGGACTCCCTTGCAAGTGCAGTAGACTCAAACAAAGATTCCTTCTCAGAAGAAGAGTATGATACCCTAAGCAAAGACATTGAAACAATCCGCGGTATCGAAAAAGAGATTGCAAAGCTTGAGAAAAAGATTTCTGCCTCTAAATCCTCAGATAGTGCTTCCTCCAAAACTGATGAATCCACAGACGTGTTCCATGATTTCAAAGGGAAAGATCTGGATGGAAATGCCGTAGATGATAATCTTTTCGCTAATAATACAGTCACAGTTGTAAACTTCTGGTTCAGCGGATGTAAACCTTGCGTCGGAGAGCTCTCTAAGCTGAATGAGTTAAACGAGACACTTAAGGAAATGGGCGGTGAAGTTGTCGGTATCAATACAGACACATTAGATGACAATCAAGATGGTATCAAAGAAGCGAAGGAAATCATGAAAGCACAGGGGGCTTCCTACAAGAACCTGACTTTCGATTCTGATTCAACAGTTGGAAAATATGCCGGAAACATCATGGCATTCCCTACAACAGTTCTTGTAGATAAAGACGGAAATATCGTCGGTAATCCTCTGATGGGTGGAATCGATGATCAGTCAAACTACGATCAGCTTATGAAACAAATCCAGTCCGTAATCGATCAGAAATAATTTATCTTATAAATAAGGATTGCTATCACTATTTTGGTATTGATTGAAATTTATATTTTGTTAAACAAATCAAAAAAATATAACAATTAATTAGTAGCTACCACTACTATATATGCCGCCACTATGGATAACGCCATAACGGCGGTTTTTTCAATGCCTATCGGCTATCTCTCTCAAAGGATTTCTTACGCTATTTTTGCGGTGGTTTCTGCTTGTTTCATTCTTGTATCTCTCGCAAATGTTTTAACACGCTCTGCTTTTCAAGTGGTCTGTGCTGCTCTTTAGCGTCGGCTGTCTATTTCCTGCTGATTTGGTATTCCCACTCAGCAAGGTCACGGTTATACTGTTCTACAACGCTTTTCGTTCTTTGCCTTTGAAAAGCCCCTTTGTATCGGCAAGCTGCTGTTTCAACTGCAGCAGAACTTTGTACTGCAAGTTTCTAATTTTTACAGCTTTGTCTTGTACTTTTATCATCAGATTTCGCATATGGCGGAACTCATGGATATCAATATCAAGCATAGGTTTAGGCTGCATATCTTTTTCTCAGATAAGGTTTTGCAGTATTCTCAAAAAGGCTGATAACCTTTAACCCGATGAAGTATGTAGTATGGTGAGGAAAGAAAGAAGAATATGAACTGTTCTCGGACGAGGACGGGGAAACAACTTCTACACCACAGCTCAGCTACGAACAGTATCAGCGGTTAAAGGGCTTTCTGAAAAAGAAAGATAATCCTACACTTCTGCCTATACAGATAACCTATTATACAGGCTTGCGTATTGAATAGGTCTGTGGTCTAACTTAGTAATACATCAACCTTGATGAACAATACCTAACAGTGCGCCGCTGTATGCGTTACAAAGGGACAAGGCATAAAATAGAAATTTGGGCAACAAATCGTAAAAAAATCCGCACCATGGACTGTGAACTGCCCCCCGTCAAGTAGACAGGGTAAATAATAAAAAATTATGATGCTAAGGTATGACTCCTATATTTAAGTGGAGCCATGCCTTTTAGCCTTTTTTGTATTATAAAATTCTATATATTCATCTATAGCTTTATCTAGTGTATCAAAAACTAATTTATTATTATTAGAAGTACCTAATACATAAGAAACGATGCTATTGTCTCCAAGATCTAAAATCGCACTTAGATAAGCTTTTGTTCCGTTAGTTAATTTAAATTCTATAACATCAGTTAACCATTTTTCATTAATATTTTCAGTTATAAAGTTTCTATTTAATAAATTTTCAGCAGTTATTTGAGGTGGCTATGAACATATCTCTTTCTCTTCTTACGAATTACAGCAGACATATTCATAGATTTCATTAATCTATAAATACGTTTATGATTGTAATTAGAACCTAGAGTTTTATTTAAATTTAAAGTTATTCTTCTATAGCCATAAATACATTTTACCTCAGAATATATCTTAATAATTTCATTCGAAATTTCTTTATTTTCTTTATCTCTTTGAGTTTCCTTTCTATTTAACCATTTATAATATGAAGATCTACTAATCCTTGCACATTTGCATAATTCAGATATCGAATATCCAGACTAGGTTAAGTTCCATAATTGCTATATATTTATCTACCTCTTTTCGATTTTGTCTAACTTTTTTAAGAAATAATTCTCCATTTTTAAACGTCTATTTTCAGCTTCTAAAAATTTTAATTGTGCAGCAATTTTCTCAGATTCGCTTAAGTCTTCAAGTTTTTTAAGCTTACCGCGTCTGTCGACTAGCGCCTCATATCCACCTAGATTATATTTATTAATTCAAGTATAAACTTGCTGATAAGAAACCTTATATTTATTTGCAGTTAAATTATAATCGTTAGCGTTAGCAATACAAAATGCAACTATTTCTATTCTTTCTTCATATGTAGTTTTTCTTCCGTTAGTCATAATATGATCTAATTTGTTATTATGAGATTTACATGTTTTATGACATTTATTATACTTATTTATCCATTGTGTGAGAATACCTGTACAGGAAAGATTATATTTTAAAGATATATCTGCTAATGAACCTTTTCCATTAATATAATCTTTAACTGCACTAAGCTTGAGCTCAGAACTATAATGAGTATTTTTATTAATGGTTTTTAATCCTTCCGGGCCGAAGGCTTTATATTTACGTATCCATCCCTGAATACTACTTGGATGTAATCCTAATTCTCTGGCTATACCTATTTGAGATATATTGCCATTTAAATACTCTTCTATAAATTTAAATTTAATTTCATATGATATCTTAGCTTTTCTTCCCATAAAAATTGCTCCCTATATAGTAATGACAGTTTTATTATTTTAACTGTCTACTATAAAGGGAGCATATCAAAAATTAATATCTGCTTTTTTATTATGTTAAGTATAATTTTTTCAACTTACCTATTGCTCTATTCTTAGCTTGATTTATTGCCTGTCTTGATAATCCCATATAATCTGCCACTTCACTTATGGATAAATAATTTATATATATTAATTTCATTATGTATTCTTCTTTTTCTGTCAATACTTCAAATAAATTTAAAACTTCAACTTCTGAATCAAACTCTTCATACCCTATTTCAATTTCTAAATTTAATTCTACTTCACTATTTTTTATCTTATCATTTTTTTTAGATAATTTTATATACTCATACTTTAATGCTTTAGATATATAAGCAAATATTATTCTATCATCCTCAAATTTGTTTTCTTCTGGCAATTTATTTATTATTTCTAGTAAATGTACTAATAGATCTTGTCTAGTATCTTCTCCATTCACTGATTTTGAAAGTTTATTTATTAAAGGGTTAAATACATTTATAATCTCTCTAAATATTTCTTTATTGCCTTTTTTATATTCTTTTATATTTTTATAAATTGTGTTTCCCATAAATAAACACCCCCTACTTATATAAAAGCAAACAAACGTTCGATTTGTAAACATAAAAAAATTATTTTTTTCATGTTTACAAATTGAACGTTTTTTTACTCTTAAATATATGACTGGTCAATTAAATGAATTTTAAATTAAACAGAAGTTAACTTTTGAAATAAATATTTTTATTAAAAAGGAGAAATTAATTATGTTATTACAATTAGGAGATAAAGGAGATAATGTTAAATATCTTCAATATGGATTACACATTTTATGTTGTTCACCAAATGGTTTTGATGGTGAATTTGGAAATGGCACACTTACTGCCGTAAAGAAATTCCAATCTAAATATGGATTAGTTAGTGATGGAATAGTAGGTGATGTTACTTGGAATACTTTAAAAAATGAAATTGCTACAATTCAAGCTCAATTAAATAAAAAAGGTTGTAGCGTTGGTACTGTTGATGGTATAGCGGGTCCTACTACCTATAATGCTGTTATTTCATTCCAAAATAAAAATGGTTTAACTGCTGATGGACAAGTTGGTACTGCAACTTGGGATATTTTATTTGACACTGTATCTGGTGGAACTACTCATACTAGAATATTAAAAGTTACTTCACCTTTAATGCAAGGTGATGATGTTAAAGCTGTTCAAAATAAATTAAACTCTTTAGGTTATAATTGTGGTACTGCTGATGGCTACTACGGAAATGCTACTAGAACTGCTGTTATCAGCTTCCAATCTGCTAAAGGGCTTACTGCTGATGGTGAAGTTGGTCCTGCTACTTGGAATGCTTTATTTAGCTCTTCTTCAACTTCTACTGGGAGTAGCTATACTAGATTATTAAAGGTTACTTCACCTTTAATGTACGGTGATGATGTTAAAGCTGTTCAAAACAAATTAAACTCTTTAGGATTCAACTGTGGTACTGCTGATGGCTACTACGGGAATGCTACAAAAAATGCTGTTATTAGTTTTCAGTCTGCTAAAGGAATTGACACTGATGGTGTTGTTGGTCCTACTACTTGGAAGCTTTTATTTAACAGTTCTGCTTCTAATAATGGCGGATATAGTAGAATATTAAAAGTTACTTCCCCTTTAATGTATGGTGATGATGTTAGAGCGGTTCAAAATAAATTAAACTCTTTAGGCTACAACTGTGGTACTGCTGATGGTTATTATGGTAATGCTACTAAATCTGCTGTTATCAGCTTTCAATCTGCTAAGGGGCTTACTGCTGATGGTGAAGTAGGACCTGCTACTTGGAGTGCTTTATTTAATTCTTCTTCATCTTCAGGCGGTGGAACATTACCTGGTGGTTCAATAAAAGTATTTATTGATGCTGGCCATGGAGGTTCTGATCCTGGTGCTGTAGGAAATGGATTAAAAGAAAAAGATATTGTTCTTAGTATAGCTACAAAATTAGGTGCTTTACTTAACGGACGTGGAATATCAATAAAATATTCTAGAACTACTGATACTTATTTAAGCTTAGAGGAAAGAGCTAGACTTGCTAATGCTTGGGGAGCTGACTTATTCGTATCAATACATGCTAATTCTGCTACTTCATCAGTTAGAGGTACCGAATGCTATACTCATCCTACTGCAAATACAGCAACTAAAACTTTATCTGGAAATGTATCTAGAGCAATAGCTAATAAATTTGGTATATCTAATAGGGGGCATAAAGAAGCTAATTTCGCTGTTTTAAGACTTTCTAATATGCCTTCTATTTTAGTTGAAACTGCCTTTATTAGTAACTCTAGTGATGCTAACCTTTTAAATACTAGACAAGCTGATTTTTCAGTTACTATAGCAAATAGTATATTATCTTATTTTAGCAAAAAAACAATTGATATAAGTTATGTTCTTTCTCAAGCTAAAAATATTGGATTATTAAAAGGAACTTCATTAGAGTTTGCTTTACTTGAGGCAGAAACTCCTATAAAAGTAGTTTCTGTATTTCCAACTATTACAATGTCTGCTTCAGTTGCAATTACTAGAAAACTTAATTCTTTAAATTCAACTGTTATGAATTTTGCTGTTGATTCTAATGGATTATCAGCTCAATTTATAAATAAATTAGGTGAAAACCGTATTGATTTTAGTCAAAAAAATAAAGATAACTTAGCGAAATCTATTGAAAAAATAGGGGTTGTAATACCAAGTGGTATTTTTAATGTTCAAGCATACACTAGTGGATTAGGGGCTATATTTAAAATAGAATATCCTATAACTATAGATAATTTAACATTTTACCATGCTATAACTATTTCTGTAAAAGATTATAATAATCCATCTGTATCATCATTTTCATTTGCCCTTGCTGAAACAACAACTTCACCATCAACTAATACTGGTATTCATCCACTTATTATAATAGTTCCTGGCGTATTATTAGCAGCACTTGCAGCTTCAAAATATTTACTTCCTGCAGCTTTAGGCCCTATCGGTGTTGCAGCTTCAGTTTTATTCATACCAATAATATATAAAATTAATAATTAAAAATATTTAAAATAAATTATTTATTTTAAACTATCTCAAATACACAAAAAAGAAATCTCAATTTAAAGAGATTTCTTTTTTGTCATATTTCAATTTTTAGTTTAATTTCATTTAAAAATTGTTCTTTTTCAGTTATATCCTTAAAAGCTCTTTCTGGAATAATAAAAACTATTTTACTATTTTTATTTACCAATACAATATTCCTACAAATTTCTAAGAATCTATAATTTTCTTCTTTATTTATTAATAAACTATACTCTTTTTCTTTTGATTTTATTTTTATAAAGTTTTTTTCAACTACTAATTCTATTAATTCATCGTTTATAATAGTATCTACTTCTTTATTTATTTGCTTAGTCATTTGCTTTAAACCTGCTATAAAAAGTATTGTAGTAAATAAAATTGAAAAAAATATTTTATATATATAATCTACCAATGTATACATTGCCATATACATACCAACTCCCCCCAATATGCTATATACTACGACTCTCAATTTTAGCAAAGATATTTTTTTCTTATATAAGTATCTATATACCTGATTACATTCATTTCTCGTATTATTATATCTGATATACATAGCTTCTCCTCTCTTATCCAATTTTTTTAAGAGTTATTTAACACTTTAAAAAATTGCTCTTTATCTTGTAAATTTTCTAAAACTCTATTTGGAATTACTAAAACTGTTCTTAAATCAATTATGAAAATAAATATATTTTTATAATTGATCAATTTACTATTTAAACCTAATTTAGTTTTTATTTTTACTGTATTACTAAAAATACTTATTATATTTCCATTTTCAATATTTATATAAACTTCTTTGTTATAAAATTCATTTGTAAATAATGATTTCATCAAACTATATATGTATCTTTTACATGCAACAACCTGTATTATTACAATAATGCCTAATATTAATAAAATCCAAAATAATTTATATTCATTTTCACTTTTATTATTTGAAAAATATAAATTTATGATTATTATTGTAAAAAAAAAGAAAAATAAATTGTAATATATAAACTTTTTTTTACTAAATACTGAATTTTTAAACACATATTCAGAATATGTATATATATCTTTTTTATTATTTTTATATCTAATTTCCATAGCTCCCCCTTAATATTTTAAATTTGTTTTTCTATTAAATTAATAAAAATTTCTTCTTCGTTTTTTGATTTAAAAGTATTATTCGGAACAATGAAAACTACACTTTTATTTCCATCTATTAATACCCATTTATTATTTATATTTAATAAATTATAATTTTTATTTTTATTTATTGTTAATTCTAACATCTCATTACTTACTAATTTATTTGCCACATCATAAAAACTCTCTCGATTTCTCTTTATTGCAAATACACAAATCAATATACTAATTAAAAGTGAAATTATTACTCTATATATATTATCAAATTTATATAATAATACATATATACAAATAGCCACTACTATACTCAAGCAAAACGCTATAAAATTAAGAACTTTTAACTTTTTTATACCAAAATATTCTAAAACATCACAATAATCTTCTTTAGTATTTATATATTTTATTAACATAATGCCTTCCTCCCCTATTTATTTTTCATATGTTACCTATTTATTGATATCATAGCTAATTTTACCATCTATAATGATTTATTTCAATTTAACAAAAAAACTGCGCAGAATTAAGCTTCTACGCAGTTTTTTCATTTTTATTTTTTAAATTTTACGGTTTTAAGCCATTTATAAGGGGTGAAAACACCCCCCTAAGTTTAGCTCCAGTAAACTTTAACGTAAAATCGTATTTTTAACACTTTAATTATTTGTATTTATGTTAATAAATTAATTAAATAACACTTTGTTTGCTAATTAATTTATTAACATTATTGTTCGTTAATTATTTTATGAACAGTAGCAACACTACAATTCATATCTTTAGCAATAGCTCTGTAACTTTTACCTTGTAATCTTAACATTTTTACTCTAGCCTTTTGTTCTTCAGTAAACATTTCTTTTCTTCCAGCACCACGTTCATTTTTTAATTTATTAACATAATTATTACTTTTTAATTCTTCAGTTTCCTTCAGCAATTTTTGTATGGTATCTCTATCCCTTTTAATAGTATCATCTTTAGATTTAGTGTTTATTTCATTTAATCTTATAATAGCCTTTAATTTTTCAATTTCCTTGACCATTTGATGATATATTGGACTATTTTCAAATTTATCGTCGGGTTGCATTTGTGATATTTTATTATGTAATTCAACATTAATTTTATTCTGTTCATTTAAACGCTTTTCTAAATCTGTAATTATTACTTCTAAGCCTTTAATAGTTTTTCTTGCCACTATAATCACTCCGTTAGTTAGTTAGTTAGTTAATTAATTTATTAACTTAATAATAGAATTACTTATATTATTGTTCAATAATTAATTTATTAACACGACTTTTATTTATATATCTTCTCTCTCCCACCTACTATCTTTTGTAGCTACAAAAAAAGGAGCTATAAGCTCCTTTAACTCTCCTGGTCTCAAATCTATTTGACTGCTTTTAATTTTGCAATATCATAACAATTAACTTTAGTTACTTCTTCAACTTCTTTTAATTCATCAAGTTTTGTTTTTACAGTTGTTCTAAATTCTAATAGCTCTGCTGTCTGCTCTACAACTCCATCAAGTTTCTTTTCAATTATTTTTTGACCCTCTTTTAAGTCTTTAACTTCATCTTTTAACCCTTTAATATCTAATTGAATAGACTTCAAAATTTCTAATATTTCTTTTTCCATATACTATTTCTCCTTTAAATGTATTTAAGTTTTAGTTTACTTAATCATTATATCATAAAAGGACACCTTTAAAGATGTCCTTTACGGAGCAAATCTTCTATGGAAAATTTGCAAACTAAAACTTATATAAGTATATCATTTTTATAAATAACATTCTATTAAACTTTTAAAAAGTTTAATAGAAAAATCCTACTCCAAACAACTGTTAATCTAAATAAAATTTAATTTAAAAATTATTTAGTCTTAAATACATTCTACCGCCTTACGTATTAACTTACTCATTACGCTACTCTCCACTCCGTTACTTAATACTCCAGTTGGTCATCAAAAAAATATAATTAATACTCTCTATCTAAATCCTTAAGTTTTTTTACTTTAATATTTCTTATCTAAACCTCATACTATTTTCTCTTCTCTTATCTACAAGATCTATTGCCCTAGGTAATGCTGGTGCTATAATATCCTCTGTTGTTGCTAACCTTCCATACTCAGAAATTACAAAAAATCCATTAATTAATTCTAAAAGTATTTGAGTATTTCTATCAGTATTATTGCTAGAATTTTTTATTTCTTTCATATCAAATTTGATTTGTTCTGATACTTCTTTTGCTATTATTTTAATCATAGCTTCTGTTGTAATATCTGAATTTTGTCTATGCTCTCTAATTATTAAATCTAATGCTTCACTGCTATATTTTAAATTATTTTTCTCTTTAACTTCTTCTATGTACTCCACATTTTTTTCTGTCATTTTATATTCTTTTCTTATTCTTGCCATCTTAATTTAACTCCTTTTACTTTTTTATTAAGGGCTTTGCCCTCGCTATGCTCACCCATAAACTTAAAAAAAGTTTAATCAAATCCAAATATGAATTATAAAATATCTTAACTGGAAATTATACCTGTAGATATTTTATAAGAGCATAAAGAGAAACTGCCCCCAAAAATTTTGTGGGGCTAGGCAAAGCCTAGCATTTTCTTGGGTACAAAAAAATTTCCAAATGTCCCACTTTGCCACACAAAAACCGTATTAAAACCGTATATAATCCGACACTTTGTCAGCGGTTGTTTTCTTAATTTTATCACACATTTTTTTAACCTCAAACTATTTTTTTATAAAAAAAATGGATCCACTGCTCCATAAATAAATAATCCCCCTAAAATATAAAGAGTATTTTTAATATCAATTTGTAAACATCAATCAAAAAAAATTTTTTCAAAAGGGGTTGGGCAGTGCTCCCAATAAATAAATTTAAAATTAAGGCTTACTTAAATTTAAATTTATAGGAAGTGTGTACTCACTTCCTATACTTGCTATTTTTCTGATACTTCTAAAAACTTATTTTTAAAATTAAATAAATTTTTAAAACACCTTTTCAAGGCCTCGTTTAGATGGAATATGATAGCCATTTCTAACTTGTATAAAACTACCACATCCACAACTACATTGTATAAATATAATTGCTAATTCTTCTGTCTTAGGAAGTTTAAGTTTTTCTCCACACATTGGACATAAAAAATATTTCTTTTTTTCTAACTTCATAATTTTCCCCTTAATAAAAAATACGATCTGTTAAGTTATATGAACATTGCTCTTCTCAGCCCAAGGAAATACAATAGG
>OCHV01001980.1_pt1 | contig 12264 bp, 9 predicted proteins | sample 1538461 | NCBI WGS metagenome assembly OCHV01 (sample SAMN04571692, study PRJEB22368) | human gut metagenome | biome: human gut; material: stool | host: Homo sapiens | place: Luxembourg | collected 2012-08-03 | reverse complement strand
GCTTAAAGGCAGGAGAGCCCGCCGGCATAAAGAGCACAGCGTCCAAGTCGAGCGACTCGCGCGCCTGCTCGGCAGTCACCAAGTGCCCGTAATGAATCGGGTCGAATGTGCCGCCCATAATGCCGAGCCTAAACTCCCGCCCGTCCTCTAGAGGAAGCTCGGGCAGACCGATTCCACCGCGCAGCGACATGGCTTACTCGCCCTCCGAGGTCTCGGCATCGCCCGCGGCATCCGCCGTATCGACAACCTCGACGCCCTCATCCGCAGCATCGGCCACGTCAATGGCTTCAACGGCAACGTCCTCGTCAGCATCCTCGAGCTCCTCGTACTCCGAGAAGTCCTCAGCGCCCTCAAAGTCAAAGGCGCGCTGGCAAATGCGGACCTCGTCGCCCGCACGGCAACCGGCCTTCTCGAGCGCGTCGTCAACACCCATACGCGCAAACTTATGCTGCAGGTAAATGACGGCTTCCTCATTTTCCCAGTCGGTCTGGATGACCATGCGCTCGATGGCACGACCGACCACGCGGAAGGCACCGGGCTCTTCCTGGACAATGCGGAAACGCTTCTCACGCTGCAGGCGGCGGCGCTCCCACTCATCGTCGCGCAGAACGACCGGCTCATCCGAGACAGCCAACTCGGCGCGCAGCTTAGCCACCTGCTCGCCCACGGCAAGCATCAGAGTGTTGAGGCCGGCGCCCGTCACGGCAGACACAGCAAAGAACATATGCCCATCGTCGAGCGCTGCGCGCTTAAGGTCGGCAATCTTGTCGGCCGTGCCCGGCGCGTCGCACTTGTTGGCAACGACGATCTGCGGACGCTCCGAGAGCTCGGCGCCATACTGCTCGAGCTCGCGGTTGATGATGTGGTAATCCTCGACCGGATCGCGATCCTCAAAACCACCCGTCATGTCGACGACATGCATGATCAGAGCCGTACGCTCAATGTGGCGCAGGAACTGGTGACCCAGGCCCTTGCCCTCGCTCGCGCCCTCGATGAGACCGGGAACGTCGGCAACGACGTAAGAATATTCGCCGGCACGCACCATGCCGAGGTTCGGTACGAGCGTGGTAAACGGGTAGTCGGCAATCTTGGGACGGGCGGCACTCATGCGCGCGATGAGCGATGACTTACCCACCGAGGGGAAGCCCACGAGCGCGGCATCGGCCATAAGCTTCATCTCGAGCTCGATCCAGTGTTCCTCGGCCGGCTCGCCCAGCTGAGCGAACGCGGGCGCGCGGCGCACCGACGTCACAAAGTGCGTGTTGCCCAGGCCGCCGGCACCGCCGGGCGCCACGACAACGCGCTCGCCATCGTGAACGAGGTCGGCAATATCGAACATCGGAGTCTGCGTCTCGGGGTCGAGCTCGCGCACCACGGTACCCATAGGGACCTTGAGAATCAGGTCCTCGCCGCTCTTACCGTTACGACGGGCACCCTGCCCGTGTGTGCCGCGCTCGGCGCGGAAGTGATGCTTAAAGCGGTAATCGATCAGCGAAGACAGCTGAGCATCGGCCTGGATGACGACATTGCCGCCACGACCGCCGTCGCCGCCATCGGGGCCGCCCTTGGGAACAAATGCCTCGCGCCTAAACGACATGCATCCGGCTCCGCCGTCGCCGCCGCACACGTTAATGCGGCTGATATCGGTGAACTGTGACAACAGAATCGCCTCCTACAAAAAAGAGGGAGACCCTTGAATCCTAAAACTCAAGTGCCTCCCACATATGTGCTCTATGAAGGGTGAATTACGCGTTCGCGAGCGGGCGTACGCTGACCCTGTGCTTGATACCCTTGTGGAACTCAACGGTACCGTCGACCAGCGCGAACAGCGTGTCGTCCTTACCACGGCCAACGTTCTCACCCGGGTGGATGTGCGTGCCGTGCTGACGGACGAGAATCGTGCCCGTGGTTACCGTCTGGCCGGCATAGCGCTTCGTGCCAAGGCGCTGACCGCGGGAGTCACGGCCATTACGGGAGGAACCGAGTCCTTTTTTGTGTGCCATTGTGTATACCTACTCTTTCGTTACGAGTGTAATCTACTCGGCGACGGGAGCCTCGGCAACAGCCTCAGCCTCTGCCTTGACAGCCTTCTTGGCGCGGGAGGTAGCCTGAACCTTCACGATCTTCAGCTTGGTGAGCTGCTGACGGTGACCCTTCAGACGACGATAGCGCTTGCGCTTGTGGAACTTGAAGACCAGCTGCTTCTCGCCCTTGAACTGCTCAACGATCTGAGCGGTAACCTTGGCCTTGGCCAGCTTGTCGGGATCGGTGACGATCTTCTTACCATCGTTGAGGAAGATAACCGGCAGGGTGACCTTGTCGCCCTCATTGCCCTCGATCTTCTCGACGGTGATGACATCGTCGGTGGCGACCTTGTACTGCTTGCCGCCCGTGTTAACGATTGCGTACATGTTTACTTGCCCTTCATGCATCAGTTAGTGCAACAGCCGAATATAGTAGCAGGCGAAAATACCCCCGTCAACGAGTATGTGGAGCAAATCCACAAGTTCGCACAGGTATGGGGCTGACGAGTCGGCCCTCGTCGTCCTCGCATGCTTGATTCTGACGCTCGACATCGTAGGAGCAGATGGTCACGAGGTCTTGCATACCGGTGGAAACAATAGGTGCATCCACGCCCGGGGTCAAGCCCTGCAACAAAACATCAGCAGCGGAAAGCAAAATTTCCGGACGCATGGAGCCCTCGTTGTCGGCATGGGTGTCGAGCATGAGCACCAAATGGTCCGGGCGCCCCCGCCGTGAGCTCATAGCCCACGAGCGTGTGATCCAAATCCAAGCGCTTGCTCTTTTTTCCGCGCGCGTAGTCGATGCCATGGTCCGCGCGCAGCGTGTCGATCGCACGACGCACCTCGTCGGCGCTTACGGGCGCCTCGGGATCCAAGTGCAGGTCGATGCGATACGACAGGCGCGTGAGCTGCGCCGTCAACGCCGGCGAGCGCACGTCGATGTACGCCGCCTCGATGGGCGCCAGATCGGCCGGAGACGCCGCAGACAGGCGCCCAAACGCCTCGTCGAGCGCCACGAACTCGGTCATAAACAGGTCATACCACTCGCAGGTCGACGACGTACCCACCGGTAGCGCCGAAGAGAAGCCCACGCGCATGTGCGGAGAGAAGCCCTGCGTGACGGCATAGGGAAGTCCCGCACGGCGCACGATGCGCTCAATGGTATGGATCACTTCGAGATGGCCCAGGTACTTAAGGCGATCGCGCTTGCCATAGCGAACACGAAGCCTAAAGAGCGAGGGGTTGTCGGTCAGGCGCTCACTCATGCGCGATCACCCATCAATACATTCTTGGCGTGGAGCGTGGGGCAGATCCCGCAGCCGGTGCACGACGTGCGGGTGCAGTCGGGAGTCGTGACGCCCTCGAGCGAGCGACGGTACTCGCGCTCGAGGAAGCCGCGCGTGCAGCCGGGGCTCACGTGCTCCCACGGCAGGCGCCAGTCCAACTCGTAGGGCAGGTGCACGAGCTCATTGAGGTCGATGCCGTTTTTGGCAGCAGCTTCCTTCCAGTTATCGAGAGAGAAATGCTCTACCCAGGCGTCAAAGCGAGAGCCCGAGCGCCAAGCGTCGATGATGACGGGCGTCATGTCACGACCGGCGCGGGACAGCGCAGCCTCGATGAGCGAGGTCTCGGCATCGTGGTAATGAACGCGGACGGCACGGTTGCGAACGCTCGTGATAAGCAGCTTCTGGCGACGCTTGACGTCGTCGTAGTCGAGCTGCGGGCACCACTGGAACGGCGTGGCAGCCTTGGGGATAAAGACCGAAACCGAGATCGACACCGAGATCGAGCCGCGACGAGCCTTGGGCACCACGGAACGACCGAGCTCCAGCACGTGATCGGCCAGATTGGCGATGGCCACGATGTCCTCGTCGCGCTCGCCGGGAAGGCCCATCATAAAGTAGAGCTTCATGCGGTTCCAACCGGCCTCGAAGGCCGCCTTGGCCGCACGGTCCAGGTCCTCCTCGGTCACGTTCTTGTTAATGATGTCGCGCATGCGCTGGCTGCCGGCCTCGGGCGCGAACGTCAGTCCGCCCTTCTTTTCGCCGGCGACCGACTCGGCCATATCCACGCCAAACGAATCCAGGCGCTGCGACGGAATAGACACGCGAATACCCGTATCCTCCAGGCGACGGTTGAGCCTGCCGAGCACGTCGCGAATGCAGGAGTGGTCGGTCGTGGAGAGCGAGGTCAGCGACACCTCGTCATAGCCGGTCTTTTCCAGACCCTGAATCACCGACGAGACGATCTGGTCGGCCGAGCGCTCACGCACCGGGCGATACGTCATGCCGGCCTGGCAAAAACGACAGCCGCGGGCGCAGCCGCGCAGGATCTCGATAGACAGGCGGTCGTGGACCAGCTGCGCATAGGGCACGCACGACTGCGACAGCGGATTCGTGGCGCCGAAATCCTCGACGACGCGCTTGTAGACCACGGTCGGCGCATCCTTGCCCTCACGCGGCACGGTGTAGCCATGCGGCGAGCAGGGCTCGTCGTGACAAACCTCATAGAGCGACGGCACGTAGTTGCCGGCAATGGATGCAAGCTGCTCAACAATCTGCGCGCGCGGGACTCCTTCGTCACGCAGACGGCGATGCAACTGGCAGGTCTCGAGCAGCGATTCCTCGCCCTCGCCGATGAGGATAACATCGAAGAAGGCCGCGTACGGCTCGGGGTTGTACACCGAGGGACCGCCGGCGATGATAATGGGGTCGTCTTCACCTCGGTCGGTCGCCAACAGCGGAATGCCAGCGAGGTCGAGAGCCTCGAGGAAGTTCGTCACCGCCATCTCGTGCGGCACATGCAGACCGACGATATCAAACGAAGCGACCGGCGCTGCACCCTCGAGCGAGAGCAGCGGAATGCCCGCCTCGCGCATGGCGTCACCCATATCTGGCCACGGCACATAGCCGCGCTCGCAGGAGATGCCCTCGGCCTGGTTAAGGATGTTGTAGAGGATGGCGATGCCCTGGTTGGGCAGACCAACCTCGTACACATCCGGGTAGATCAGGCAGCAACGGTAGTCGGCATCGGCCTTGGAAAGCGTACCCCACTCGTGATCGATATAGCGGCTCGGCTTCTCGACCTTGGCGAGCAGCGGCTCAATTAAATGAAAACAGTCTTGGTATGCAACGCGCAACGGAAAACCCCTAAGCAGCGAGATCTGATGCGTCCTGATAGGACGCCATAGGACGGGTAGCGCCCGCGACAGTGGTCACCAGATCGCGAACGCGGGAGAACGTGGCAGTGACCACCTCGTTGGCACGGCTGTAGTCGACATCGCGCTCGTAGAGCGAAACGAGCGCACGGCCCATGCCATAGGTGCCCGCGGCGGCAGTGAGCGCCTTGACGGCAAACCCAATATGCGGCGTCTGCTTGACAAGTGCGCGGGTGACCGCTCGGATCACAAGACCGCCGGCAAGCACGCCCGCGACCTCGTAGCCGCGCTCAGGCTTAATGCCGCGTCCAAAGACGGCAGCGAGCTCAAAGAGCATGCCCACCTGCGCCAGCGCCATAACGGGATAGTCGGCGCCCGGCAAAAACACCAGCGCACCGGTCGCCATATTGGTGAGCGCGCACGAGGTGATGATACGATTGGCCGCCGCGATGCGCATGAAGGCAAAGTTCGCCGCAAAAGCCGTTTCCTTGTCGGTGCGATCGAGAATCCAGCGGGCAAGCGTCTCGAGCAGATACGTCTTATCGGTTGCCGCTACCACGCCGAGCATGGGCGTGGACTCCTCGATAAACGGCACCTCCACAGCAGACTCGGCAAGCACGCACACGGGCGCGCCGGCGATCACGAGCTCCTGCACGGCACTCTCCAAGCGGTCGGAACCACACGAGAGCACCAGCGCCACATCGGTATCGGTCTTTGGAGCAATTCGCTCCTCCCCCAGACGCTCGACGCGCACAATGCCCGAGGTCGTCTGCGGCACAAAGGCGTCACGCACCGTCTCGGCCAGAAAGCGCGAGGCGGACGAATCCAGATAGACCGAGACGCGCACCGGCGTATCGGAATCCTTCTTAACGGACGCGCCCATCTTAAAAGCGCAGGTCAGCTTATCTACGGGAATTTTCATAGCAAACCCCTCCAGCGGTTACGCGGCGCCCGAACGATGCCGCCATATGGATTGTACGATACCCACCGTCAGCAGCTGAATCATCATCGAAGACGAACCGAAGCTAATAAACGGTAGCGGAATACCGGTAATCGGCATCATGCCGATGCACATGCCGATGTTTTCGAAAGTCTGGAACGCCCACATGCCAACGATGCCAACACACGAAAGACGCAAAAACAGGGACTCGCACTTAAAGGCGACGCCAATCGTCGAAAAGATCAACAGCACGTAGAGGCACAGGAGCAAAAAGGAACCGCAAAAGCCAAAGGTCTCGGACAGGAAGGCGAAGACGAAGTCGGTGTGGAACTCAGGCAGAAAGCCGCCGGCCGACTGCGTCGCATGGCCCAAACCCTTACCAAAGAAGCCGCCCGAGCCAACGGCGATAAGCGACTGCTGCAGGTTGTAGGCATCGTCCGAATCGGCATTATCGGGGTCGATAAAGACCGTCAGACGGTTCATCTGGTACTGCTTGATGAGCACATCGTGGCCGAGCAACGAATCAAAGACCGAATCAAGCGCCAGAACGAGGGCCACCAGACCCACGAGCAGGGCAAGGGTCGACAGCACCCATTCGCGGCGTGCACCGCTCATACAAATGACGATGGCGCCCGAAACAAGCACGACCAGGCCCGAGCCCAGGTCGCCCATGGCAACGACGGCCAAAAACGGAATGGACAGCATGCCGCAGAGCTTGACGTAGTCGCGAACGGTATCGATGCGACCGTTATACTGCGAGCCAAGCGTAGCAATAAAAAAGATGGTGATGAGCTTGGCAAGCTCAACCGGCTGGAATGTCAAGCCGATACCGGGAATCTTGATCCAGCCCGTCATGCCCAGACCGCCCGTATAGGACAGACCTGGAATCTTGGGCGAGAGGATCACGATCAGGTCGATGACGAGCAACGCCGTCGAGAAATTGGAAATACCGCGCAGGTCGGTACGCCAGACCAGCACCGCCAGCACCGTACCGATTCCAATTCCCAGCAGATGGCGTGAGAACGAAGCGTCGGCCTTAAACTGCGAAGCCGACCAGATAATGATGGCGCCGTAGGCGACGAGGGCCACAGTAGCCACGAGCACACCGATATGCACCTTTTGGCGAAACGTGCCGCGCGAGGCCGAAAGTTGCTTGTTGACACGGTCCAGGCTGCTGCGAGAGCCGGTCTTGGTTGAACGGAACAGATCCGCCGGAGAAAAATCCATCGCAACCTCCTATCGAACCGAAGAATCGCCCGAGGCCGAAGAGGTATCGGGCTCGTCATAAATCACGCCGAGCACGTCGCGCACGACATGCATCGCGGTATCTGAGCCACCGCCGCCCTGCTCCAGGACGGTAGCGATGACATACTTGGGGTCATCGGCCGGTGCATAGGCGCAGAACCACGCGTATTCATCCTCGCCACTTTTCTCGCCCGTGCCCGACTTGCCGTATACCTGCGGCGTCAGGGTGCCAAAGTGAGCCGCCAGGGACGTCGATGCCGTGTAAATCACGTCGTGCATGCCGTTGCGAACAAGAGCCAAATCCGAATCGCTGTTGATCTTGGCCTCCAGGCGCTTCTTCTTGCCCTTGCCGTTGTACTTATAGGCATCGCCGTCGCCATCACGCGACACGGCAGACAAAAACACGTGAGGCACGTACTGTTTGCCGCCGTTGGCAAGACCCATATAGGCACACGCCATCTGCAGGGGCGTCACCAGGATGTCGCCCTGACCGATGGCAATGTTGGTCATATCGCCGGCATTCCACTTGCGGTCCTCGGCAGATGCGTCGGTGAAGTACGACTCTTTCCACTCGGCATCGGGAATACGGCCCGCGCCCTCACTCGGCAGATCGATACCGCAGGTCTTGCCTAGACCCCAGCGACGAAAGACCTCCTGCAGACCCTCGGGATGTTGCTCGTCATAAAAGAACGCCTTGCCCATGTCGTAGAAGACAGGGTCGCACGAGTTGGCGATACCCGACTGCAGCGTCATGGTGCCGTGGCCGGAATGCAGCCAGCAGTACTTGCCCCACGACTTGCCCAGACCCGTCCAATAACCCGTGCAGTTGGTCGTCTGCCCCGACGTGTAGGTTCCAAACTCAAGACCGGCCAGTGCCGAGAGCGGCTTGATGGTCGAGGCCGACATGTACTGTCCGCTAATGGCGCGGTTGAGCAGCGGGTGGGAACCCTTGTCATCATTGAGCTCGGTCCACACGTCATTTGAGACGCCGCCAATAAAGACGGACGGATCGAACTTGGGCTGGCTCGCCATGCCCAGGATCTCGCCATTGTTGGGATCGAGACACACTACAGCGCCGTTGCCGGCATTGCTGTAGCCAGTGGTCTTGGCAAGCTCGATAGCGCTCGCCAGCGCCGTCTCGCAGGCCTGTTGGATCTTAAGGTCGAGCGTGAGCTTAATGTCGGAGCCGGCCTTCGCGGGCACGGCGCCGGCCTGACCGGTCACATTGCCCGAGGCATCGACCTTGACGGTCTGCTCACCACGAATACCCTGCAGCAGGTTTTCGTAGTAGCTCTCAACGCCCGCCTGGCCCACGATATCGCCCGACTGGTACGTAATCTTGCCAGCAGAAGCATCATCATCGCCAGAGGTTTTCTTATTCTGGGCCTCGAGCTGCTCGGAGGTAATGGTGCCGGTATAGCCCAAGATATGGCATGCCGTCTCGCCATATGGATACTGGCGCTCGGTACGCTCGGCAATCTTGACGCCCGGGAACTCGCCGGCATGCTCCTGAATATAGGCAACCGTGGAGCGACGGACGTCCGTCGCGATGGTATGCAGGCTCTGAGCGCCCTCTGTATTGTCCTGAATATTACGAAGGACCGCCACGTAAGGCATTCCAAGCACGTTGGCAAGATGGCGAACCAGAACCTCATCCTCGGCAAGGTCGCGGTAGGCCACGACAGCAAGTGAGGGACGGTTCTGGACAAGCGCCACGCCATTGCGGTCGAGGATGCGACCGCGCACAGCGGGTGTTGTAACGGTGCGAGTCTGATTACTATTGGCCTGCTTCTCGTAATAGTCCGACGAGACCATCTGCATGCCCCACAGCTTGACGGCAAGCGCCGCAAACATCGCGCCCACACCCGTGGTGAGGATGGAAAAGCGGCCCTTAAAGGCGGTCGACGCGGTATTGCCCTCGCCCTCGGTGGCGCGCGGGGCCGTTCCATGCTGCGTATCGTAGGTAAAACGGGAATCGCCACGACGCATGACGACCAGCGCGACCACGATGGCCACAACCAGCACGATACCGGCGATAATAACCGTCATCTGGGAAGACATCTACGGGCCTCCCCTATTTGAGCTTGCGGGTCTTGGGCTTAAAGCGCATACCCGTCTGGCGTCCGCCACGTGCGGAGAATCCATAGCCGGACTGCGGCACGACGCCGGACATCAAAAACGGAATGGCAACCAGACCCGTCAGGATCGAAGACGGCAACGCATGCCCAAAGATCGCCACGACAAAGCTCGTCTCCAAACCCATAAACAGCAAGATGATGCTGTAGATCACATTAATGACGAGCGAAAAGGCGCCCACGGTGATGCCGCGCGCACTCGGGGTACCGCCCGTCTGACCGACGGCGCTGTGCACCAGGGCAAAAGAGCCCACGGTCAACAGGAGCGACATAACGCCCACCGGCACGGCAGCGGACAGGTCATAAAACAAGCCGCTGCAAAAACCGCACACGACGGCACGGGTCGGGTCGCCCGAGAACACGCTTAGGCACACCAGGATAATCATGAAGTTGACGCGACCGCCCGCAATGGAGATCTGCGGTGCCAGGCCTGCCTGCAGCAGCACGCACACGATGGCGGCGATCACAAACGTACGGGAGCTCATCCCCTGCTCGTGTAGATCCATGGACATGCCCCCTATTCGCTCGAGCCAGAATCGGTCGTCTCGGACGTGTCGGAACTGTCATCCGAGCTCTCGTCCTTCGTCTTGGTCGCAGTGTCGCGCGACGTTCCCTGCGGCGTGCTGTTGGCCGTGCTCACGTCCTCATCCGAGGCCGATTGTTCGTCGGTCAGCGAGGTGATGACCAGCACTTCCTCGTTGTTCTCGGCCGTGGTCTGAGCGCGCACCACAATGGTGTAGTACACGTCGTTTGCCGATTTCTCAACCGACGAGACGGTGCCGAGCGGTAGACCCTTGGGGAACACGCCACCGATGCCCGAGGTCACGATGATGTCGCCAACCTTAACATCGGAGTCGACGCTCACGTACTCAAGACGCAGCGTGCCGTCAGCCTGACCCTGCAGCATGCCCTGGGCGCGCGTGTCCTGCACCATGGCGGACACACCCGAGTTCTCGTCGCCAATCAGGCGCACGGTGGACGTCTTTGCCGAGACTTCGATGATCTGGCCGATAACACCGGCAGAACTCGTCACGGGCATGTTGATGGTCAGGCCGTCGGCAGAGCCCTTGTCGATGGTAACGGTCGAGGTCCAGGCATCGCCAGAGGCACCAACGATACGAGCAGCGGTCGATTTGAGGTTGTAGGTCGACTGCAGGCCGACCAGCCCCTCCAGACGCTCAGCGGTCTTTTGAGCCTCGGAGAGCTCAGCAACCTTAGAGGTCAGTTCCTCGTTTTGCTTCTTAAGCTCGTCAAGCGTGTCCTGCGACGCCGTAAGGTTGGAGAACACGTTGCCGATCGCATTGAAGGGAGCCGCCACGGCCGAGCCCACAAAGCGCACCGGCGAGGTAATCGTCGTTACGCCCGAGCGCACGGCATGAATCGGCCCTGCCTCGCCCTCGCGGATGTAAAACGTGAGCAGCAACACCGAAATCAGGCTGAAAACAATCAACGGGCGCATACCCGTTGATTGTCGCTTGGTATTCAGATTTGTGGAGAAACCCGAAGATCGTGCCAAATGGAATCCACCTTTTGGAAATTAAGCATTGGTCTGGACGAAGCCGCCATCAAACGCATTGGCCTCGAGCACGCGGGCGCAGCCGTTAACGACGTTATCGAGCGCCGTAGGACTGACGTTGACCGAAACACCGGTCTCATCGCGCAGGCGCACGTCGAGACCGCGCAGCAGCGCGCCGCCACCGGTCAACAAAATGCCGTAGTACATAAGGTCCGAGGCAAGATCGGGAGGCGTAGCGTCGAGTGCGTCCTTGACGGCCTTGGCCATCTCGTCAAGCGGCTTGTTGAGCGCGCGACGAATCTCCTCGCTCTCGATGCGCACGGTCTTGGGCAGACCGGTGATCACGTCGCGGCCGTTGACCTCGACGTCGAGCTCGTCCTTGAGCGGCACGGCGGAGCCGACCTTGATCTTGATGTCCTCTGCCGTACGCTCGCCGATGGCCAGGTTATAGGCATCGCGAACGTGCGTGAGGATAGCCTGGTCGAACTCGTCACCGGCAATACGGATGGACTGTGAGACAACGATGCCGCCCATAGCGATAACGGCAACCTCGGTGGTACCGCCGCCGATGTCGATGACCATGGAGCCGGTGGGCTCCTCGACGGGCAGGTCGGCGCCGATAGCGGCAGCCATGGGCTCTTCGATCAGATAGGCCTGGCGGGCACCGGCCTGGATCGTGGCCTCAAATACGGCACGCTTCTCGACCGACGTGACACCGGAGGGAACGCAGACGACAACGCGCGGACGCGGAGTCCATGGATAGCGCTTCTCGGACGCCTTGTCGATAAAGTAGCGAAGCATGGCCTCGGTAACATCGAAGTCGGCGATGACGCCGTCCTTCAGGGGACGAACGGCCACGATGTTGCCGGGCGTACGGCCGAGCATGCGCTTTGCCTCGATACCGACCGCGAGGATGCGCTCGTCGTTCTTGTCGATGGCGACAACAGAGGGCTCGCGAATGACGATGCCCTTGCCGCGCACGGAGACAAGCGTATTTGCGGTACCGAGGTCGATGGCAAGATCGCCCGCATAGCTACCGAAGAACATATCCATCAAAGAAAACAACGCAACTCCTGATGTGTTGGATGATTGCTGGAAAACTACTAGCTCATCATACTAGCGCAAGCCCGGCACCTCACTTGCGGTGAAGCGCCGGGCAAAGCTAAATCCCATAAGGTCACTACTGGTTGTCAGCAGCCGAGAAATCCATATCGAGCGAGGAAACGGCCCAGCCGATATGGTTGTCG
>OCHV01001973.1_pt1 | contig 12329 bp, 7 predicted proteins | sample 1538461 | NCBI WGS metagenome assembly OCHV01 (sample SAMN04571692, study PRJEB22368) | human gut metagenome | biome: human gut; material: stool | host: Homo sapiens | place: Luxembourg | collected 2012-08-03 | reverse complement strand
AGTTATGAGAAAGATCAAGAAATTAGTTGCTACACTGTTAGCAGCAACAATGGTACTGGCAATGGGAGTTACAGCATTTGCGGCTGAAAATGACTCTACAGCATTAGCGGCAGGAACATATACTGCTAATCAGAATCTTTACAAAGATGCAGCTTGCACAAATACATCAATGGGTGATGCGGCTGTTAATGACATGTGGGCTGACATTACTATAAATGCTGATAATAAGACAGCTACATTGGTTGTTCATACACATGAAATTAAATACTTAGGTATTACAGGTCACTTAGGAAAAATGGTAATTGATGGTGTTACTGGTGTGATGGCTACAGAGAAGGTAGATGGTGTAACAGATTACAGTTTCACATTTGAAGGATTAGATGCATCTAAATTCTATGAAGGTTGCGTTATTACTGGACAGTTTACAACGTATGTAGGCGTTATGCCAATGAGTTCTACAGGATATTTAAAACTGACAGGAATTGAATAAACGACTTAATTAAATATGTTCTTTGAAAAGGCTGCTGTACTTATGTGCAGCAGCTTTTTTGTAAATGGAGAGAAATATGAAAATAATAAAAAAAATATTAGCATTTACATTGAGTGCAAGTATGATATTAGGTGCGTCTGGCATTGAAACGTTTGCGAAGACGGAAGATGCTTTAAAGACAGAATCAAGTGCTTCGGATATAGAAGAAGGAAAGTCATATCTTGTACCATTATCTTTTTATAATATATCAGGTGAACCAGTCCGAGATTATGGTGGTGGTGGCGAAATCACTGAAATTATTGATAATATTGCAATAGTAAGCAAAAATAGCGATAATACATATCACGTTATTCTTCAAGTTGAAAATTATAATAAAATTGAGGTACTACAATTCTCAAAACCAGGAGCTATCTCTGATGAAATACAACCAGGGGATGTACGTCTGGGAACTTATAATTTGCCAGAATCATATATTTTTGAAAAAGATACAGCGGAAGATGTTCGAACAGCTATATCCAGTTATATTAGTGAAGATTGGAATGAAAAATATATCCAAAATGTTGATGTAAAAACGTTAGATACTGGGGTATCATGGTGTTCATTCGATGTTGATAATTTGGAAAATTCCATTTATGTGAATACTTTCCGAAGTTATGGCTATAAAAAAGTGGGAAGAAAATATACATACAGTACGGGACTTGGGTTTGGAAAATTTACATTTGATATAAGTCAAGCAGAAACGGTAAAAGAATTAACAGATTCCAATTACAAAAACGCAGGACTTGAAATTTCTAAAGTTTCAACATCAGCAGGTAATTTTGCAGATTATTATTCACTTCCTGTATCAGGAAATGAAGTGAATGATTATTTTACGGGAACGAATAGTGTTAGTATTGATAATCAGAAAATAGAAGTTTCAACAGAACTTAAAAATGCAGATAATATTGCATCAGTTCAGATACTTCAGGGGATAAATGATTTAGGAGAAAAATCGACTTCTACTACAGAGAATACAAATTTTTTACAATACAAATATGCATATTCGGCTGAACAAATAGGAGATAAAACAATTTCTGTTTATTCAGACAATATTTTAAGTGATGGAAAAATTTCTCTTACATTTTCTAACTTACAGGAGGCTGTATTCGGTAAACAAATTAAAGTTCAAACAACCGATGGAAAAACCTATTATGGAGAGGCAAGAATAAAAAGCAATGCCAAGAAAGATTTACGTTTAACCGACGGTGGTGTAACCGTAATAACAGACAGCTACAATGTAGGTAGTGATAATCCGGAATTTAAAGCAGAGTTACTGGAAGAGAATACAGATGAAGATAGTGAATATAATAAATATTTTTCACTTTTAGCAGGAAGTTCATCAAAGGCTTTGATTTATAATTTGGGAATAAATGTAAATGGAACAACTGTTAAACCGACAAGAGCGGTAGAACTTAGAGTTAAGATACCAGAGGACTGGGACACAAGTAAAATTGAAGTTCAATGGTATGGTGCTCCGGTATTCCAGATATTTAATCCGATTGAAAACTTTGGAAATTCTTCTTATAAAAATGAAGATGGTAGTATCCGGATGGATGGTGATGAGTTAGTTATAACAGGAACTACTTGCGTATATAATACATTGGCAATTTCAGAAAAATCAGATAAGACAGACATTTCTGAAATAAAAGACGGAGTTTATAATGTTAATGTTACTATGTGGCAACAGGATCAGCCGGATAGATTATCTATGAGTAATTCGGCGGTTGTTAATGATTCTGCACGCTTAGTAGTTGAAAATGGAAAGAAACATATCTATTTTGATACGCAGGGAATTACAATCGCTGGTCGTTATGGATATAGCAATGGAATATTCTGGGCAAATAATGAACAGACAGAAGAAAATGGACTTCCAGTATTAAGTGAATATACACCACTTGATTATTACAGTTATTATCTGAATGATTCGGGTAGCACAGATATGGATTCTTATGCAGAACAGTATGATCTGTATTATCCAAAGACAGTTGGATTTGAGTTCCCGGAATCAGCAGACAGAGATGACGGGGTATATCTGAACTTCTTTGTCCCTATCATGGATGAACTTCAGAATAAAGTTCCTGGATCTGGTGAAGGATGCAGAACGGCATTTATGACTTTATCTGGTTTAACACCTGTAGCGGAAATTAACGAGCCAACCCACGATAAATCTGTTTTAGTTGTAGCAGTTGATAAAGCATCTAAATATGCAGCCGACAATTATACAGAGGAATCTTACAAAGTATTATCTGACGCAGTAGCAAAAGCTCAGAAGGTAATCGACGGAACAACTTCTGCAAACGATTCTGAAATCGTAGCATTAGATAAAGAAATTTCTGATGCAATCAGTGGATTAAAAGAGGCAACTGGACTTGACAAATACAATAAAGTTCTGAAAAATGCCAAGGCATTAAATGAAGCAGAATATACAGCAGAAAGCTGGGTAGACCTTCAGGCAGTGATTACTGCTCAGGAAGGAAAGGTAACAGAAGCAAATGCAGATCAGGCATCCGCAGACCTTCAGTCAGCAGTAGATGCACTTGTACCGATGTCAACAGCCGTTTCCATGGAAAAAGGTGTTTACGAAGTACAGGCAACACTTACCAATCAGGATGGAACAGCAAGTGATTTGAATGCAGGATTAAAATCTGCTCGTTTATATACAGATAAAGACGGCAATGTAACTGCTTATCTGTACGTGGACGGAATTACCGGTATGCAGTATCGCAAGGGTGCCGGATATGCGAATGCAGATACAGACGCAGGCAGACTTGTAGTGAAACTTCCTGCAAATGTAGAAAACCACAAAGTAAAAGTAACAACAGAAAGCGGAGAAACAGAACTCCTGTTAAATCTTGATTTAAAATCTGCAGTAAAACAGGAAATTAAAAAATCTGATCTGGAATCAAAACTGAATGATGCAAAAGCATTAGAAGAGAAAAATTACACAAGCGATTCTTTTGCAGCATTAACAGATGTGATTGCTACAGCAGAAAGCGTTCAGGCAGATAAAGTGGCATTCCAGTCAGAAATCACAGCGGCAGAAACAGCTTTGGATACAGCAACAGCAGGTCTTGTAATGAAAGAAGAAGTAAAAGCAAGAGTAGAACTGGATCAGGCAGTTTCCGATGCAAAAAATAATTATGCAGAAGCAAATTATACAAAAGACAGTTATGAGAATCTGAAGTCTGCAATCAAGGAAGCTGAAGAAGTATTAGCAAAATCTGATGCGACAGTAGATGAAATGAATGAACAGGTTGACAAGCTGGATAAAGCAGTGAAAGCACTTGTTCGTCTGGATGATGCAGTAGATAAGTCAGAATTAAATGGCTATATCGAAAATGCACTGACCAAGACAAATGACGGCACTTATACAGACAACAGTTGGAACAGTTTCCAGGCAGCAATCAAATCTGCTCAGAAAGTATCCGCTGATGTCAATGCAACAAAACCAGAAGTAGAAAAGCAGACAAAACTGCTGACCTCTTCTTATGAAGCACTTGTTGTTAAAAACAAACAGAGTGATCTCTTTGAAAAATATCCGCAGATTTTTGAAGGTACATATTCCGTACCGATCAAACTGCTCAACGCAACATCCGATGAAGATTCTATGGGAAATGCTTCCATGATTCAGAACGGAATTGTAAGAGTTACGGGTAAAGGTGAAGTAACACTGGAGATGAACTTCCAGTCCATGAAATTTGCCGGAATGACAGGTTATCTGTACAAACTGAAAAAAGTAGATATGGATACGGTTGAATACAACAAATATAATTATCCGGTAAAATATGAAGCTTCCGATGCAACAATTCTGGAAGAGTACACAGATGTTTACGATTTATTTAATGACAAGAACTCTGAGTATTACGACAAGAATACAGAAGGAAACTGGTATCCGAAAAAATTATCAATCCCGATTGAACTGAACGACAACCTGTTCTATGTAGAGGTTTATGTTCCGGTTATGGAAAGCATCGGTGAAGGACAGGGTACAAAGGTTGCCAGAGTTTCTATCGACTGGGCAAACATCAAACAGGAGACAGGAGTAGAAAGAGACAACAGTGTAATCGAAGCACTTCTGAATCAGGTATCCGGTATGCAGCAGGGTGATGTTGCTGACGAATACTGGAACGCTTTAAATGCGGCTTACATGACAGCTCAGGATGTTTACAATGATATGAATTCTACACAGAAAGAAATTGATCTGCAGGTGACAGCTTTACAGGCAGCCGTAGATGCAGTAGAAACTCAGATCGTAGACAAGACAGAACTGAATGCTTTGATTGAAAAAGCAACAGCAGAAGCAAATCGTACCGATGTTGTTTATACTTCTGCAACATTAGAAGCATTAAAGACAGCAATCACAAATGCACAGGCAGTAGCAGCAAAAGAAGATGCTGCCAAGGCAGAAGTTCAGGCACAGGTTACAGCACTTCAGACAGCACTTGACAGTTTAAGAGTTGTTGATAAGACAAATTTAAATGCCCTGATTGAAAAAGCAAAAGCTGAGGCAGCAAAAACAGATGTTTATGAAAGCAGCAGTTTGACGGTCCTGAATACAGCAATTACACTGGCTGAGAATGTTGCAGCAAATCCAAAAGCAACAGAGTCAGAAGTTGCAGCAGCAGAGAAATCTCTGACAACTGCATTAAACGGACTGGTAGAAAAAGCAGTTGTAGATAAGAGCAAACTGGAAAGCAAGATTGCAGAAGCAAAGACATATTTAAGCCAGACAGACATTTATACAGAAAGTTCTCTTGCAACATTACAGAGTGCAGTAGGTCGTGCTCAGAATGTAATGGATAATGATTCTGCATCACAGAAACTGGTAGATGATCAGGTGACAAAACTGACAGAAGCAATCCAGCAGTTAGCAAAGAAGAGTGATGGAAAACTGGATATCAAGAACCTTGCTGATGGGGTTTACTCTATCTATGGAACAATGGTGAAAGTAGACAAGAATACTTATTCTATGTCAAATGAAGCAATCAACCATACAATTAAACTGACAGTGAAGAATGGCAAATATTACATTACTCTGAACTTCAATGGATTGACAGTAGGACAGAAACTTGGATATTTAAGTCAGCTCAAATACTTCACAACGGGTTATACACTTGATAAGTATGGTAATCCGCAGGGAACACTTGCTGATGTTACAGTTGACAGCTATCAGAAGAACAGCGATGGCTCACTGGTTTCTGACCAGTACGGAACAAACTATCCAAATGAAGTAACATTCGAGCTTATTCCGGAAGCTCTGGATGATGGATATGTTCCGTTACAGGTATTCGTTCCGATTATGGACGCTATCAGTTCTGGCACAGGTACACAGCCAGTATTCCTGAAACTGGATTGGAGCTCATTAAAAGCAACAACATCCGATGATCCAGACTTTGATAAGAACGACAACAATAGCAATAACAACAATAATAATTCCAACGGAAGCAACAACAGCTCTTCACTTGGAAACAGCTCTCTTGGAAATAACAGCCTCGGAAGCAGTTCACTTGGAAGCAGCAAACTTGGTTCTTCCTCACTTGGAAGTGGTTCTTCAAGTCTGAAGAGTGGAACATCCAGCCTTGGATCAGGTTCCAGCCTGAAATCAGCATCCAACGTTAAGACTGGTGATGTTGTACAGAACAATACCCTGTGGGCAACTATCCTTCTTCTCGGAGGAGTCGCTTTACTGGCAGGAATCATGGAGTACAACAGAAAGAAAAAAGCAAACGTAAAATAATAAGTAGTGATTTGGCAGACGAACCCTCCCATTCCTTCGGGACTGGGAGTCTGCCAAATTCATTTAACAGGAGATAAGGAATGAAATTAGCAGCGAAAAAAAACAAAATATTGTCTGCCATTATGACTTGTGTGCTTGCCATTACTTTAATGGCAGGCTTTCCTGCTGTTAAGGCTTACGCCGCAAGCGGGACAGTGTATAGTTGTGCAATCAACAGATGTTATGCACACCCGGTTACCGGAGTAATCGAAGATTCCGGTGGAGAGAGTTCCTATGCAACAGGACAGGGCATGGTGGAAGGTTGTGTATACAGCAATGGTATCTTGGAAGTAACAGACGATGGAGCTTATTATCTGACCATCCGCATGAGTCTGATGGACTACACCAGTGGACATAGCTTTCAGGTACAGAATGTAGGTGATTCCGGCTGGTCTACACCATCAGAAATCGGTATTACAGGAAATGGTTCAGACAGTAATGGTACAACAGTCGATGTGTGTATGCGTGTGCCAAGTGAAAATTGTATTGTCAGAGGCGAGATGTATGTAGAGCCGATGGGAAGAAATGTTATTTTCTATCTGTATCCGAGTGACTACAGCGAGGGTAACAATACCGATATGAACGCAACTATGGTAACAGAAAGCTCGAATGGAACAGCGGCAGAGTCCGGTGGTTCTGGTTCAGTAGATAATTCAGGTTCTACTTCAAGTGGAAACAGCAGTTTGGGTTCTGGTAATTCTTCTCTTCAGAGTTCCGGCTCATCTGATAAAAGCAGTTCTTCCAGCTCATCAAAGAAACTGGAAAGCAGTATCAAGGAAGCAGCAAAACCGAGTAGTGATTCTTCTTCACTGGATACAGAAAATCCAGTAAATTCTTCAGAAGGATTAAGTCTTTCTACTGCGAAAGATGGAACAAGTGACAGCGATTCCGATAGCGGAAATACTTCTTCCGGCAACCGGATTTTCCAGATTGCATTGGCAGTTGTAGTAACAGGTCTGATTCTGCTTGGAGCAGTATCCGGAGTGATTTATTTCTTCCGTAAGAACTGGAAACGTTGGGGAGGTGCAGAGGACGATGATGAATAGGCGTTTGAAAAAAGCATCGGCCGTTCTCCTTGCAATGACCATGATTTTTTCTCTGGCAGGTTGTGTAGACCAGAGTCAGGGAAAGAAAAGCAGTGATTCTGCTACGCAGACAGAGAGCAGTACAGATGAGACAGCCAGCAGTAAGACGGCAGATAAAAAGACTTCTGATAGCAAATCGGACAAGGATTCTTCCAATGAAGATGCCAAGTCTCTCTTAGAGATTGATGATCCGGAAGAAAAGGCAGCCGTAGAAGCAGCCAAGAAAAAAGTACAGGCAATGAAAGAAAGCCCAAGAATCATAGCGACTTCTCCGGCAACCGCAGATATCTGTGACAAGCTGGAACTGGATCTAGTTGGTGTTTGCAGCAGCACCGTGTCCACAATTCCAGACAGATACAAAGATGTGGAAACCGTGGGAACAGCCATGAGTCCGGATATGGAGATTGTATCCTCACTTAATCCAGACTGGATTTTAAGTCCGGTGTCATTGCAGAGTGATCTGCAGCCGAAATATGAAGCAATCGATACAGACTGGGCGTTTTTGAATCTTAGAAGTGTGCCGGGTATGTACCGTTCCATTCAGGAATTGGGTGAGATTTTCGACAGAGAAGATCAGGCACAGAAACTGGTGGACGAATTTACTGAATTTTACGATGACTATAAGAAAAAGAATGAAGGAAAAGACCATCCGAAGGTTATGATCCTGATGGGACTTCCTGGCTCTTATATTATCGCAACACCGAATTCCTATGTGGGAAGTCTGGTGGAACTGGCAGGCGGAGAGAATGTATACTCTGACACCGATCAGGAATTTTTGACCGTAAATACTGAAGACATGAAAACCAAAGAGCCGGATATTATCTTACGTGCCGCACATGCACTGCCGGATCAGGTGGTAGAAATGTTCAATAAAGATTTTGCGGAGAATGACATTTGGCAGCATTTCGATGCGGTGAAGAACGGCAGAGTTTATGATCTGACTTATGAATATTTCGGTATGAGTGCTACGTTTAAGTATCCACAGGCACTGGAAGAATTACAGCCAATCCTTTATCCGGAAAGTGATGAAGATTCAGCAAAAGCAAAAGAAACCAGTGATAATGCACAGAAGAAAGCAAAGGATTCTGACGCAACTGAAAAATACAACGAACAGCAGAGCAAGTAGAAAGGAGAGGGCAGATGAAAGAGACAGAATTAAAAAATACTTCTGAGACTTCCGAAATGGAAGTCCAGAACCTCTCCGGTCAGGATAAAGCAAGAAAGCATCGGAAAACAGCAAAAGCAGCAATTTCCTTTATTGTAATGATCGTATTACTGGTTGCATTATTCTTTGCGGCAGTGAATATCGGAAGCCTGAAAGTCAGCTTCCCGGAACTACTGAAAGGATTATTTGTAAAGTACAATGAAGACGTGGCAACAATCTATGACTTACGATTCCCACGAATTGTAATCTCCATGTTAGCCGGAGCTGCGATAGCGGTATCGGGTGTGTTATTTCAGGCGGTATTAAAAAATCCACTTGCCGATCCGGGAATCATCGGTATTTCCAGTGGAGCAAGTTTTGCGGCGGTACTCATTACCGCATTTGCACCGACTTTATTTTTCTTCACTCCATTATTTGCATTTCTTGGTGGTGTGATTGCATTTGTCTTAGTTTACAGCCTGTCATGGAAAGGGGGATTAAGTCCTCTGAGAATTATTCTTGTCGGTGTGGCAGTCGATGCAATGTTCACCGGATTATCCAGTGCGTTGAATTCAATGAATGGCGGAAACATGTCTGGCGTGGCAGCCATCGTCAATGGTAATATCACAATGAAAACTTGGGATGATGTGAAAACCTTAGTACCGTATGTAATTGTCGGACTGGTTCTGGCACTGATTATGACGAAGATGTGTAATCTGTTAGCACTGGAAGATAAGACAGCACGAAGCCTTGGAATCAATGTCAATGCAATGCGTATCGTGATTTCACTGATAGCAGTATTGCTTGCAAGTATTTCCACAGCAGTAGCCGGAGTGATTAGTTTCTTAGGACTGATTGTTCCGCATATCGGAAGAATTTTAGTAGGAAGCGACCACAAGGCATTAGTTCCATTTAGTGCTTTGTTCGGAGCGTTTACGTTCCTGCTGGCAGATACCATCGGAAGAACGATAGCTGCTCCGTATGAGGTATCCGCATCCATCATTATGAGTGTGGTCGGAGGCCCATTCTTCATCATTCTGTTAAGGAGGTCTAAGAAGTATGCGAAGTAAAGAAAAGAATATGGATTTGACTTCTACAGAGAATGAAGCAGCAAAGAAAGTGAAAAAAGCGGATAAGTGGGCAGACAAGCCTGCGATGGAAGTTAGAGATCTGCACTTTTCCTATGGAAAAAATAAAGTCTTAAAGGGCGTATCCCTGAAGATTGAAGAAGGTAAAATCACAACGATTATGGGAGCAAACGGATGTGGAAAATCTACATTGTTTTCCCTGATGACGAAAAACTTATATCCGAGAAAGGGAAATATTTTCCTCAAAGGAAAGAATATCCAGAACCTGAATTTAAAAGAATTTGCCAGAAAGGTTGCGATTGTTCAGCAGTATAACAGTGCATCAGACGATATCACCGTTGAGAATCTGGTGGCATTCGGAAGAACCCCACATAAGAAAATGATGCAGGGAGACAGTGCCGAAGATGAGCGTATGATCCAGTGGGCATTGGAAGTAACCAATCTGACAGAATATCGTGACAGAGAAGTGTCAAGACTTTCCGGTGGACAGCGTCAGCGTGTATGGATTGCAATGGCACTTTGTCAGGGAACAAAGACGCTGTTCCTCGATGAGCCGACTACCTATTTGGATATCCGGTATCAGATTGAGATCCTGCAACTGGTGAAAAAACTCAATCAGGAATTTGGAATAACCATCATCATGGTACTGCACGACATCAATCAGGCAATCGCATATTCAGATAATGTCATCGGCATGAAAGATGGAAAAGTGCTGGTGGAAGGTGATCCGGAAGAAGTGATTACGGAAGAGAGCATCCGGGAACTGTATGGCATTGAGCTTGGTGTGACAAGGGTTGATGGACGGAAGTTTGTGCTGGCGGTGTAAGAAGGAAATAGTAGCAGAACGACAAGAAATAAAGGGGAGGAAAACTCCCACAGGAGAACAGAAAGAAGATGAAAAATCCTTTAAAAGTAGTATGGATCGTGCTTGGATTTCTTTGCCTGGGACTTGGTACGATAGGAATTGTACTTCCTATCCTGCCAACCGTTCCGTTTTATATGGCAACACTGTTTTGCTTTGCAAAGAGTTCTAAGAAACTGCACGACTGGTTCGTAGGAACGAATCTTTATAAGAAACATCTGGACAGTTTTGTTCAGAAAAGAGCCATGACAATAGGAACAAAATGCAAGATTATCGGAATGGTAACGGTAGTCATGGCAATCGGCTTTATCTGCATGAAGAATGTACCAATCGGAAGAATCTGTATCGCAGTGGTTTGGGTATGCCACCTGTTATACTTCTTCCTTCGAGTGAAAACTTTAAAAGTGGGAGAAGAATTACCGGAAGGTGCAGAAGTGGAATAATATGATGGATAAAGTAGAAAAGAAACGACAGAAGGAACAGCATGTTGTGGAAGAGATGATCCGGCTGTATTGCCGGAAAAAACATCCGAAAGAAGACAGGCAGGCAGGGCAGATTTGTCCTGTCTGTCAGGAACTTTTGGATTATGCAAGACTTCGAAGTGAAAAGTGTCCTTTTATGGAAGAAAAGACGTTTTGTGCGAATTGTAAGGTACATTGTTATAAGCCGGAGATGAGAGAACAGATCAGGCAGGTTATGCGGTTTTCAGGACCAAGGATGCTGATTTATCATCCGGTGCTTGCAGTATGGCATTTGATATGCAGTAAAAAAGAATCGAAAAAATAAACAAAAAGGTAAGATAAACTATGATTAAAAGAAGACTGGTGGGGCTGTTGTCCCACGCGAAAAAGTATATCGTGTATACGATTTTGTGGCAGTGGGCAGCCCTCCTGTCGCAGGTATTGGCAGTCTTTTCTATCGCAGATTTACTGGAACGGGTAGTATACCGGGTAGTAACCGTACCGATCATTGAGCGGACAATATTGATTTTAGTTCTGGTTGTGGTGATCCGATTTATCTGTGAACGGATGGGAGCAAGGTCTTCCTATCTGGCGTGTGTGGATGTAAAACGAATTCTGCGAGAAAAGATTTATGAGAAAATGTTAAAGCTGGGAGCTTCCTACAGTGAGCAGGTATCCTCTTCGGAGGTCGTACAGGTGTCAACTGAGGGTGTGGAGCAGTTGGAAACATACTTTGGAAAATATCTTCCACAATTATTTTACAGCCTGATCGCACCACTGACATTATTTATCATTCTTTGCAGAGTGAGCCTGAAAGCGAGTGTGATCCTGCTGATCTGTGTACCGCTGATCCCGATTTCTATCGTGGTGGTACAGAAAGTGGCGAAGAGATTATTAAATAACTATTGGAGCATCTATACTGGACTGGGAGATTCGTTCCTTGAAAATTTACAGGGACTTACCACACTGAAGATTTATCAGGCAGACCAGCAGAAAGCAGACGAGATGGATGTGGAATCCCAGAATTTCCGCAGAATTACGATGAAGGTGCTGACCATGCAGCTCAATTCCACAAGCGTGATGGATATTGTTGCCTATGGTGGAGCTGCGATCGGTATGGCAGTCGCGGTGTCCGAATTCTTAAAAGGAAATATCAGTGTGGCAGGAACGTTATGTATCGTTCTGCTTGCCAGCGAGTTTTTCCTGCCGCTCAGACTGCTTGGTTCATTCTTCCATATCGCAATGAATGGTATGGCAGCGAGTGATAAGATTTTCAAGATTTTAGATCTGCCGGAACCACAGGCCGGAGAAAAAACACTGCCGGAGGTCGCGTTAGATGTTACATTAAAAGATGTGCACTTTTCTTATGAAGAGGACAGAGAGA
>OCHV01001971.1_pt1 | contig 12341 bp, 15 predicted proteins | sample 1538461 | NCBI WGS metagenome assembly OCHV01 (sample SAMN04571692, study PRJEB22368) | human gut metagenome | biome: human gut; material: stool | host: Homo sapiens | place: Luxembourg | collected 2012-08-03 | reverse complement strand
CGGGTCGGGGCAAAAAATCTGAAGCGTCCATTCGGAAAGGCTTTCCGGGGAGCCTCGCGGCTCTCCTTTTGCCCTTCCTCCTGAGCACGGCCCTGTTATAGCACCGTTCATTAGCAATGTCAAGCATAGAGTGCTAAAATTCACAGAAGAATAACACTTTGATAAAATTCCATGCAATCTTTCAAAAATTCATTCGTTCTATCGTGTTTTATTTGTCTTCACTTCCGACACATTGCCGTGCGGAGATGGAGCCCTGATTATAAATTATTTTTTGCGGCACGTTTTTCGGCCAGCTGGTAGACTTCGTCATCGGCACGTGCTCCGACCACAACGATCAGCATTTCGGTTTCCGTATGGATCAGCTTATACACTACGCGCAGCCCTGCTGCCCGCAGCTTGATTTTAAACAGCCCCGTCAAGTCCGTGCCGCCCTTGTTGCCCAGCGGCTTGCCATAGCCGCCATCATAGATAGAGACTGGATTCTGCTGGACCTTTTTCAGTGCTTTTGCCACCAGAAGCCGCTGGTTGCCCGCCAGGCCATCAAAGTCCTTTTGCGCTTCCGGGAGAAATTCTACTCTCCAGTTCATTCCAGCTCTACCTCGTCAAAATCCGCAAGGTCTGCGTCCGTGATCCCGTACTTCTGGTAGACATCCTCTGCCGGAATTGTTTCCGCAGGCGTAAAATTCTGCAAGCGGCTTTCTGCCAGCCGGAGAAGCTTTGCGTCCTCCACCTCTTCCATCAGACTCAGATATTCTTCCGGCGACATCAGAACACACTCCGGCGTGTTATTCTTCATCACGACCTTCGCACCCTGCTTTTTGACGTCTTCAAATATTTTTCCGGCCAGACCACGGTTGAACTGCGTGATCGGCACTGTATTCTTGATCGCATTTACCAGTGAGTTCATTCTGCCCACCTCCTGTACTTTCAGTATAGGGTTCCACAATCAAAATGTCAACCATTTTATCGCCAAATTTATCAGTATTTCATTCAAACGCAAAAGCCCCACATCCGGCACTTTTACAGTACGGATATGGGGCTTGCTCTCATACTTTATCTCAGCCCAGTAAGTCAATACCATTGGCCGCATCATACATCACGATGCCATTTGTGACCACCAGAAGCACATTTTCCTTGTTGATGTCGTTGACGACCTCCATCACGAATGCAACATCACTATGCCCATTGTCATTTAAATCCTGCTGTGTCTGCATCGACGCTTTTGTCACAGATTTCACCAATGTATTCCATGTATCGAGATTTTCTTTATCCCCCATCGCCGCAAACATTGCGTTGGTTGCCACACCATCACCCCAGAGTTTCATGGTCATAATATTATTCTCTGTCTCAATGGAGAAATTATCCCCAAAGGAATTTTTGTAGCTCTGACGCAGAACCTCCTGAATTGCTTCCACAGAAAGATTATTTTCCTCGTAAGTTGAAGTGTAAGCACTTTCTACTAAAACACTGGCCGTTCCGTCTGCGTTTTCTTTTACCGCATCACCCGTCATGCATTCGCCATCATTTCCCAGTTCGCCCTGCACACCCCACGACTGGTCTTTCATGTTCATTTCCGCAGTGAGTGTATAATCGCCGCTGCCCAACGGTTTCCGGTCATCTGTCTGGAACGGGTCACTAGTCGCCTTGCCGGATTTTATTTTCACAACCTGTTTTTTCTGATATCCGTTGCCTTTCAATGTTAAATTTACTTTCGCACCATCCGGCAGGTTCGTCTGCACTTCAAACACAGGCTCACCCGGGTCGCCCCGCTCCTGAATATGCATTGTAATATTGACGGTCTTCAGCTTATAATACGAAATTTTGACCGGAACATCCTCTTCCATCGCTTTTCCCTGCGAGAATGTGGTCTTGTCATCAACGGTAATACTAAATACCTTTCCATCGTTTGCTTTGATCGTGCTTTCTTTTTCTTCCGATGCAATATTGATAAAGCCCGCTTTTTCAAATTCTTCCATGACCTCATTGTAGGCCATATCTTTATAATCATTACTGCCCAGCGGAATCTTTACACGGGTCTTGGTACTACAGCCTCCCAGAATCACACAAAGTGCAATCGCCATAATCAAACTTACAACAGATTTTCCCTTTTGATTTCTCATTCCATGTTCCTCCCGGTTTTCCTTTTTCATATCGAAAGCACTTTTCAGGGTTCCGCTCCTTTCTGCCGCATAGTTGCTTCTCGCTTCATTTTAACGGAATTTCCGTTAAAAATCAAGATAAGCTGCCCATACTTTGTAGACTTTTACAAAGAGGTGGTAGAATGTTATACATTGAGCGCATAAAAGCTCTCCGGGATGATCATGACCTGAACCAGACAGAAGTTGCAAACGCGATTTATGTTGCCCAAACCACCTACTCTGATTATGAAAAAGGCAAAGTCCGAATGCCAGTCGAATGCCTTATCCAGTTGGCCAAATTTTACGATGTAGACATGAACTATATCACCGGTGTCAGTGACACACGCCATCCTTTCCCTGATAAATGAAAGAACCCTCTGCCAGAAAATTTTGGCAGAGGGTTCCTTTTTGCGATTATTCTCAGCCCAGCAGGCTCAGGACGCCGCTCTTCGGGCGGGCACCGACAGCGCGGTTGACCAGCTTGCCGTTCTCAAAGACAAGCAGGGTGGGGATGCTCATGACGTCGAACTGGCCGGCCAGCTCAGGCTGCTCGTCCACGTTGACTTTGCCCACCTTGATGTCGCCGCGCTCCTCGGCCACCTCGTCCACGATGGGGGAGAGCATCCGGCAGGGGCCGCACCAGGTTGCCCAGAAATCCAGCAGGACGGGCTTGTCGCTGTGCAGGACCTCGGATTCAAAGTTTGCGCTGGTAATATTGATGACTGCCATATTTTTTTACCTCCGTAAGAGTGTATCGTTGTGTTCGATGGTGCTAGTATACCCCATTGGGCCCCCGTTTTCCGTGACTGTGTCACACAACGCGGCAGAAAACGCAAAAGAGGCCGCTGCAACTTACAGCGGCCTCCGGAAAAGCAGATTTTTTACTTGCCCAGCATCTCTTTTGCAGTCTTGCAGATGGTGGCAGCGTCCAGACCATACAGCTTGAGCAGATCCCAGGCCGGGCCGGAGCAGCCGAACTTATCCTGCACGCCCACACGGCGGACGGGGGTGGGGCACTTCTCGCTCAGGACGGCACAGACAGCCTCGCCCAGACCGCCGATGACATTGTGCTCCTCGGCAGTGACGATCTTGCCGCACTCCTTGGCCGCCTTGAGGATGATGTCCTCATCCAGGGGCTTAATGGTGTGGATGTTGATGACCCGGGCGTGGATGCCCTCGGCAGCCAGCTGCTCGGCGGCAATGCGGGCCTCGTTGACCATCAGGCCGGTAGCCACGATGGCGATGTCATCGCCCTCGGTGATCTGCTCGCCCTTGCCCAGCTCAAAATGGTAGTTGGCCTCGTCGTGGAACACGGGAACCGCCAGACGGCCAAAGCGGAGGTAGACCGGGCCCTGCATCTCGTAGGCGGCACGGACAGCGGCGCGGGCTTCCACATCGTCAGCGGGGCAGATGACCGTCATACCGGGGATGCTGCGCATGAGGGCAAAGTCCTCACAGCACTGGTGGGAAGCGCCGTCCTCGCCCACCGAGATGCCGCCGTGGGTGGCACCGATCTTGACGTTGAGGTGAGGGTAGCCGATGGAGTTGCGGATCTGCTCAAACGCGCGGCCCGCGGCAAACATGGCAAAGCTGGAAACAAAGGGGACATAGCCCATGGTGGACAGGCCTGCAGCCACGCCCATCATATTGCTCTCGGCAATGCCGCAGTCAAAGTGGCGGCCGGGGTAAGCCTTGCGGAACATGCCCGTCTTGGTGGCAGCAGCCAGATCCGCGTCCAGCACCACCAGCTCATCGTGGCCCTCGGCGGCCAGCTCTTTCAGGGTATTGCCGTAACTGTCACGGGTTGCGATCTTCTTCACTTCTGCCATCTTACTTGTCCTCCTCTTCCAGCGCGGCGTAGGCTGCGTTCAGCTCCTGCATGGCGATGGCGTACTCCTCATCGTTGGGGCCCTTGCCGTGCCACTCCACAGCGTTCTCCATAAAGGAAACGCCCTTGCCCTTGATGGTGTCCAGGATGATGCAGGTGGGCTTGTCGTTTTCCGCGTGGAAAGCCTTGATGGCGGACTCGATGGCGTCATAATCGTGGCCATTGATGGTCAGAACGTTGAAATTGAAAGCCTTGAGCTTTTCTTCCAGCGGGTGGCTGTCCATGACCGTCTCGGTGGTGCCGTCGATCTGCAGATGGTTGCGGTCCAGGAAGACGCAGAGGTTGGAGAGCTTGTAGTGGGACGCAAACATGAACGCCTCCCAGCACTCGCCCTCTTCCACCTCGCCGTCGCCCACGATGGCGTAGACGCTGACGGGCTGCTGCTTGAGCTTGGCACCCAGTGCCATGCCGCAGGCGGCGGAGACACCCTGGCCCAGGCTGCCGGTGGACATATCCACGCCCGGCACCGTGTTCATGTTGGGGTGGCCCTGCAGGTAGCTGCCGATCTTACGCAGGGTCTTCAGGTCTTCCACCGGGAAATAGCCGCGCTCGGCCAGAGCGGCGTACAGGCCGGGGGCCGCGTGGCCCTTGGAGAGCACCAGACGGTCACGGTCCGGTGCTTTCGGATTTTCAGGGTCAACGTTCATGTCCACGAAATAGAGGTAAGACAGCACCTCTGCAATGTCCAGGCTGCCGCCCGGATGGCCGCACTTGGCGCTGTGGGTCCCCTCGATCACGCCCATGCGGATGTGGCAGGCGTGCTTTGCCAGGGTGAGCTTTTCTGCATTTGTCATGATGGTCCTCCCGTATGAACCTCAGAATTGCAAGAATCTGCAAGATGGATGGCGCGCAATTCCTTGGTGTTTGCCGCGGTTTTGCACTATAGTTCAAGTTTATATTATCTATTCTGTGCAAAAAGGTCAAGTTTTTTCAGCAAAATGTACATCACCGGGCAAAATCCGTTGGAAATGCTCTGCTTTTTGGGCATTTTGCAGCTTCACTTGACAAAAGCCGCGAATCTCTGCTATACTTTTCACAATTTCCGGCAGGAAGCCGGGCCCGCGGGCAGAAGCCCGCCCTTTGCAGCTCATTTTCCCAAACTTTTTGTAACAGACGCCACGAAGGGGTCTGCCTTTGGCATGGATGCCGGGGCAGGCCCCTTTTTTGCGTCACCTCAGGAGGAATCACCATGAAAACCAAAACTTCTGCCACCCGCGGCATCGTGCTGGCGGCCCTGTTTCTCGCGCTGGCCTTTGTGCTGCCCATGATCACCGGCCATGTGCCCCAGGTGGGCAACATGCTCTGCCCCATGCATTTCCCCATCCTGCTGTGCGGCTTTGTGCTGGGCGGCCCCTGGGGCCTTGCCGTGGGCTTTGTGGCCCCGCTGCTCTGCTCGGTGCTGTTCGGGATGCCCCCGATGTTCCCGGTTGCCATTTCCATGGCCTTTGAGCTGGCCACCTACGGCTTTGTTTCCGGCGTCGTTTACCGCCGGGTCCAGCACACCCTGCCGATGATGTTTGCCACCCTCCTCTCCGCCATGGTGGCAGGCCGTCTGGTCTGGGGCGCTGTCCGGTTCATCCTGGCCGGGCTCACCGGTTCCAGTTTCCCGTTCTCAGCATTCCTGTCCGGCGCGCTCCTTACCGCCGTGCCCGGCATCCTTGCCCAGCTCATTCTGATCCCGCTCATCGTCAACGCACTGACCAAGGCAAAGCGGATCGACTGATTTTTTACAGCACAAAAGGGCTGACACACGAAGTGCCAGCCCTTTTCTCATGCTTTTGAAAATTATTTCTTCTGGAGGAAGTCCGGCAGGGGCTTGCCCTCCTTGCGCCACTGGTGATACTCGGCGGTGGCCGCAAACTCCACGTCGCCGGCGGAGTTCAGAGCCGTTTCCACGGAGTCCTGCACCACACCGATGATGAAACCGACGCCGACCATCTGCATGGCAATGTCGTTGGATATCCCAAACAGGGAGCAGGCCATGGGGATGAGCAGCAGGGAGCCGCCCGCCACACCGGATGCGCCGCAGGCACCCAGGGCGCTCATGGCGCTCAGGACAACGGCGGCGGGCAGAGAGACCTGAATGCCCAGGGTGTTGGCCGCAGCCAGCGTCATGATGGTGATGGTGATGGCCGCGCCGTCCATGTTGATGGTAGCACCCAGCGGGATGGAGACGGAGTACATATCCTTATCGAGGCCCAGCTTCTCGCACAGGGCCATATTGACGGGGATGTTTGCCGCCGAGCTGCGGGTGAAGAACGCGGTCAGGCCGGATTCTTTCAGGCAGCGGAAGACCAGCGGATAGGGGTTGCAGCCCAGATAGAGGAACATGATGAGCGGCGAAACGATGAGCGCCATGAAGAGCATGGTGCCCACCAGCAGGGCCAGCAGCTTGCCGTACTGGGTAAAGATGGACAGGCCATTGCTGGAAACGTTGGAGTACACCAGACCCATGATGCCGAACGGAGCCAGGTTGATGATCCAGCGGACGATCTGGGAAACGGCGTCAGCGGTGTTGGAGAGGAAGACCTTGGTGCTCTCGGCACCGATCTTTTTCATGGCAAGGCCAAACAGGCAGGCCCAGAACAGGATGCCGATGTAGTTGCCGTTCATGATGGCGCTGACGGGGTTGGCCACAAAGTTGGCCAGCAGGGTGTTCAGCACCTCGCCCAGACCCTGGGGAATGACGTCCGATTCTGCCGCGTCCGCCAGGACGACGGTGACCGGGAACAGAAAGCTGGTGACGGATGCAATGGCCGCCGCCAGAAACGTGGTGAGCATGTACAGCCAGATGACCGTGGCAAAACGTCGGTCCAGCTTGGACGAGCCCTGCGCCAGCGCGCTGGCCACGATGACAAAGACCAGCACCGGGGCAATGCCTTTCAGGGCACCGACAAACAGGGTGCCGAGCTCCGCGACCCAGCCAGCCCCCGGGGCTGTCAGTGCCAGCACCGCGCCGATGACCAGACCGCACAGGATGCGGACGATCAGGCTGATGCTGTTGTACTTGGCAGCAGCCGCATTCAAAGTTTTCATATCGTTACACTCCTCCATTTGCAAGTTGTACGTCTATTGCGCACAGTTTTTCCCATTCCTCTACCAGGAACATGTACGATTATAGTCGTGTATGGGCCGAAAGTCAAAGATTTTAGCCAATTATTTTGTTTTTCATCTAAGAGTGCGCTGAGATAAACTTTTTTCATCTGTATCTGTGCTGAGAACAGTTTTGACACAAGCAAAAAAACTCCCGCCGTTTTTCACGCGGCGGGAGTCCTGTTTATGGTCTATTTCAATCGAGATAGTGCACTTTTCCGGCCACAAAGCCCTGAATGCCCATGCCCGGCGCGTCCGAGACGGTAATGTTCTTTTCATCGAACGTGGCACCGCCGCGGATGTGATCCTCACTGCAGAGCACGGGGCCATCCAGGTCGATCCTGGTAATGATCTTCTTGGCGCAGGCCAGCTCCACAGCGGCGTTGACCGAGATCTTGGCCTCCAGCATGCAGCCGATCATGCACTCCACGCCGTACACCTCAGCGGCGGCGGCAATGCGGAGGGCGTTGGTGATGCCGCCGCATTTCATCAGTTTGATGTTCACAAGGTCGGCAGCGCCCGTCTGCATGATCTTGAGGGCATCCGCCGGGCTGAACACGCTCTCATCGGCCAGCACCGGCACATCGGCGTGGCGGGTGACGTACTGCATCCCCTCCAGATCGGCGGCGGGGACAGGCTGCTCCACAAACTCGATGTCAAGGCCCTTGTCCTGCATCTGGTTCAGGATGCGGACGGCCTGCTTGGCGTTCCAGGCCTGGTTGGCGTCAATGCGGATGCAGATGTCCTTGCCCACGGCCTCGCGGACGGCGGCCAGACGGGCCACATCCAGCTCCGGGTCAATGCCGACCTTGACTTTCAGGCAGTCGTAGCCGCGCTGGACGGCGGTGCGGGCATCCCGGGCCATCTCCTCCGGGGCGTTGACGCTGATGGTGATGTCGGTGACGATGTTCTTCCGGGCACCGCCCAGCATCCGGTAGACCGGGGCGTTGTATTTCTGGCCCAGCAGGTCCCACAGGGCCATATCCACGGCGGCCTTGGCACTGGTGTTGTGGACAAGGGCTTTCTGGACCGCGGCGGTCAGGTCCTCAAACTCGTCGAGGTCACGGCCCAGAATGGCCGGGGCAATGTGATCCTGAATGGCACCGAGGATGGCCCCGGTGGTGTCACCGGTGATGACGCCAGTGGGGGGCGCTTCGCCATAGCCCACCGCGCCGGTATCGGTGTGGAGCTCTACGATGACGTCCTCCACACTGTTGACAGTGCGCAGGGCGGTTTTGAACGGAACGCGGAGCGGGGTCGAAATGCGGCCCAGCCTGACCTGTGTGATCTTCATGTCAAAACCTCCTTAATGTTCCAGCGGCATGGTAAGGGACATCCGCTGGTAGGCAAAGCGAGGGGAGCCGTCTGCCACATGGATGACGCCGCAGCGGGTAAAACCGGTTTCTTCCAGAATGTGCCGCATGGCTTTGTTGTCGGCGTGGGTGTCGGCGCGCAGGCTCTCGCAGTGCTCCAGACACCAGGTGATGACATCCGTTGCCACGCCCTTGCGCTTGCCCGCCGAGGCCAGCCGATGGATGGTGCCGTAGGGCAAGGTGTCGTTGAGCCACTGGCCGTCCTCGATCACGGCATACGTGGGGTCCGGGCCGAGGATGAATGCAAACACCGCTTCCAGCTCGCCATTGACGAGGTAGACAAACAGGCGGTTGGAATCAATATCCTCTTTCAGCAGCTCTTCCGGCGGGAAGCTGGTGCCCCACTGGGCGGGGTTGCCGGCGGCGGCCATGGTCTCCCGGGCGCGGGCATAGATTTTCAGGATCTCGGGCAGATCCGAGCGGGTCGCTCCACGAAACATACAGTTCCACCTTCTCTTTCCGTGCCGGGGCGCTCCCCGCACACAGCATCATTTCTATCATAATAGCACAATCGGCCCGCAATTTCCAGATTTTGCGGCGCAGGGACCTCTCTGCACAAAAAAAGATGCACTGCACAAAGCGGCAGTACATCTTTCAAGAGGAGCCGGGCGTATTCACGCGCTGGCCCGGACGCGCGGGGTGCGGCTGCGGCGGTACTCCCGGGGACTGACGCCATACCGCTCATGGAACAGGCGGTAGAAGTAGCTGGTGTTCTCGTAGCCGACGTAAGTAATGATCTGCTGGATGTTCCAGTCGCTGCGGCGGAGCAGCCGGGCGGCGGTCTCCATCCGGTGCTTCTGCAGCAGTTCTTTGTAGGTCTTGCCCGTCTGGGCACGGACGCACTCGCTGACATAGGCCAGCGAGACGCCGTAACTGCGGGCCACATTGGAAAGGCTTGCTTCCCGGTAATTCTGGGTGATCTCGTGCAATGCCGCCTGGACCAGCGCTTCCCGGCTGACCGTTTCGCCGCGCGCTTCCAGCGGGAATTTTTCGATGTTTGCCATAGAGTGTGTCCTCCATTGTGGTGCGGCGGGCGGGGGACAGGGGGGACGCCCGCCGCCACCAGTTACGCCAGCTTCCGCCCGGAAGCTGTTCTGTATGGGATACGAATGGCGCGGGACGAAAATTGCGTTTTTTGTAATTTTCACAAGTTCTTTGCAATGAAACCTCTCCGTCTGCACTGGAGTGCAGACAGCTCCCCTGACAGGGGAGCTCCATTGCGGAATACAAAAAGCCGCCGAAGCGTCCCGCTGCGGCAGCTCTTTCCGGAAAGTGAGGAAAACACGAAAAACTCATCCGGGAGAAACACATCTTGAACTTTAAAACAGAGTCTCGTTGTGGTAGCAGCCGGTGCGGACAAACTCCACCCACTCGGCCAGGTTGACAGCGTGATCGCCGATCCGCTCCAGATACTTGATGACCATGAGCAGATCCAGTGCGGCATCCACCTTGCCGGGGTCGGCAGCGATCTCCCGGGCCAGCGTGTGCTTGATGGCGTTGAAATCGTAATCCACCTCATCGTCAGCGGCGATGACTTTACGGGCGGCCGTCTCGTCCTCTGCCGTGAGGGCGGCAAGGGCGTCCAGGATCATCTGGTGAGCTTTCTGGCCCATCCGGATGGCCTGGCTGACCGCCGGGTCGCCCTCCTTGCGGACGGTGACCAGATGGGGGATGATCTCGGCGATATCGGCGGCGTGGTCGCCGATCCGCTCCATGTCCGTGACGACTTTCATGGCCGTGGAAATGCGGCGCAGATCGCCCGCCACGGGCTGCTGGCGGAGCAGCAGGGTCATGCAGCGGTGCTCAATGTCCCGCTCCATGTTGTTGATCCGGCCATCGCCCTTGACGATGCCTGCCGCGGCGTCCGCGTCGGCGGTGCAGAGGGCTTCCAGCGCGTCCTCCACGGCGTCGGCGGAGCTGCGGCCCATTTCGGCCAGCGCGGCTTTCAGGGCCTCGAGGTCGGAATCATATTGTGTACGGATGCTCATGGGTTCCACCTCTTTCCAACCTTAACCAAAGCGGCCCGAGATATAATCCTCGGTCCGTTTGTCCTGCGGGGTGCTGAAGATCTGAGCCGTGGGGCCCGCCTCCACCAGCTCGCCCAGCAGGAAGAACGCGGTGCGGTCGCTGATGCGGGCCGCCTGCTGCATGTTGTGGGTGACGATGACCACGGTATAGTTCTTTTTCAGCTCGCTCATCAGCTCTTCCACTTTCATGGTGGAGCCGGGATCCAGGGCGCTGGTGGGCTCGTCCATCAGCAGCACTTCCGGCTTGACGGCCAGTGCCCGGGCGATGCACAGGCGCTGCTGCTGGCCGCCGGAAAGGCCCAGGGCGCTCTTTTTCAGGCGGTCTTTCACCTCGTCCCAGAGGGCGGCGCCCCGCAGGGAGCTTTCCACCAGCTCATCCAGCTCGGCCTTGTTCTTCACGCCGTGGAGCTTGGGGCCGTAGGTGATGTTATCGTAGATGCTCATGGGGAACGGGTTGGCTTTCTGGAACACCATCCCCACCCGGCGGCGCAGGGTGGTGAGCTCCATCTCCCGGGCAAAGATGTCCTGGCCTTTGAGCCGGACATCCCCCTCGATGCGGATACCAGGGACCAGATCGTTCATCCGGTTGAGCGTTTTGAGGAACGTGGACTTGCCGCAGCCGGAGGGGCCGATGAGGGCCGTGATCTCCCGCTCGCCCACGTCCAGCGAAATATTTTTCAGGGCCTTGAAATCCCCATACCAGAGGTTGAGGTTTTTGGCCGAGATGACAGGGGTTGTATCAGGCATAGTAATCCCTCGATGATTGCTTCTGTTATTGCTTCTGTTTCAGTTTCGTTTTGGCAAGCCGGGCGGCCAGATTGATGGCCAGCACCAGCACCAGCAGCACCGCGCCGATGGCCCAGGCCGAATCAAAGTCGCCATCCTCAAAGGCCCGCAGGTAGAGCAGGACCGAGAGGGTCGCGCCGTTGGAGGTGTAGGCCTTGACGACGTTCTGGGCAATGACCTCCGCCGCGCCTGCCGTGAACAGCAGGGCGGCACTCTCGCCCACGATACGGCCCACCGCCAGGATGCAGCCTGTGACGATTCCGTCCACGCTGCAGGGGAGCACGATGGTGCGGATGATGTGCCACTTGCCCGCGCCCAGACCCAGCGCGCCCTCCCGGTAGCCCTGGGGCACCGTTTTGAGGGATTCCTGGGTGGTGCGGATGATGGTGGGCAGGTTCATGATGACCAGCGTCAGGCTGCCGGAGAGCAGGCAGGTCTTGAAGCCCAGCGTCTGGGCAAAGACCAGCATCCCCACCAGACCATAGAGGATGCTTGGGATGCCTGCCAGCGTCTCGTTGGTGAACTCGATTACCTCAATGAGGCGGCGGTTGGTGGCGTACTCGGTCAGATAGACCGCCGCGCCCACGCCCAGCGGCAATACGATGAGTAATGTCAGTACAATGACATACAGTGTGTTGAGGATGGCGGGCAGGATGCCGTCGGTGCCTTTCAGCACGCTGGCCGTGGTGGTGAGGAACTCCACACTAATGTGGGGGATGCCCCGCGCCAGCACCATGACGATGATGCCGGCCACCAGCACGATGACCAGTGCAGCCGCCACCCAGACGGCGGCGGTGAAGAAGCGGTTCCAGGCCCTGCGGGAGGGAGAGAATTCCGCATTATTCATTGCGGCTGCCCCCTTTCAGGACGATGTTGAGCACCACATTGATGAGCATGATAAAGAGGAACAGCACCAGCGCGATGCTGAACAGCGCCTGTTTCTGCAGGCCGCTGGCGTAGCTCATCTCCTTGGCAATGGCGGTGGTCAGGAAGGTGACGCTGCGGAACAGGCTGTCCGGCATGTTGGGGCTGTTGC
>OCHV01001960.1_pt1 | contig 12398 bp, 9 predicted proteins | sample 1538461 | NCBI WGS metagenome assembly OCHV01 (sample SAMN04571692, study PRJEB22368) | human gut metagenome | biome: human gut; material: stool | host: Homo sapiens | place: Luxembourg | collected 2012-08-03 | reverse complement strand
CAACGGCACGACCCCGCAATTCAAAATCGAAAACGATTATTGGTTTGTTTCCTATAATAACGGAGCAAATTGGACGCAGTTAGGTAAGGCCACAGGTGAAGACGGCATTGGTGGCGATTCCATGTTTTCGGGTGTGGATTATGAAACCAGCACCGACTATGTAATTTTCACTTTATCGAACGGTACGCAAATCAAACTACCCACATGGTCAGCTTTTGAAGCCTTACAGCGTCTTTGCAACGAAACGAATACCAATCTTTCAGCATTGCAGACGATTGTAACAGCACTCCAAAACAACGATTATATTACGAGTGTAGACCCGCTGACCGAGAACGGCAAGGTAGTAGGCTATACGATTAAGTTTGCCAAGAGCAACCCGATTGTAATTTACAACGGTAAAGACGGTGCGGATGGCGTTGATGGAAACACGCCCGTTATCGGTGTGAAGAAAGACACGGACGGCATCTATTATTGGACGCTGGACGGTGAGTTTATCGTTGTAGACGGACAAAAGATAAAAGCACAGGGGACGGACGGCAATAATGGTGCGGATGGTTCAGACGGTGTTACGCCGAAACTCGAAATTCAAGAGGGCTATTGGTGGATTTCCTATGATAACGGAACAAACTGGACACAGCTGGGCAAAGCCACGGGAGAGGATGGCAAGGATGCAGACAGCATCAAAATCACGCAGGATGAGAATAATGTTTACTTTGAATTGGCAGATGGAACGGTAATAACTATGCCTCAGAATAATGATACGACAACACAAAACATTCAATTTGCTGATCCCATTACGAAATATTTGTGTTCTAGTCAATGGCTTAACAGTAGTAATATAGATAATCTCAATTCGTGGGATAAAAATCTTGATGGTGAACTATCGTATCAGGAGGCAGCAAATGTAAAATATATTGGGTATTACCATTACTTTCATGGTAGTGCGATTTCGTCATTCAATGAATTACGATATTTTATCGGGGTAACCTATATTGGAAAAGAGGCATTTAAAGACTGCTCTAAATTATATACTATCGTTATTCCAGATAATGTAAAAACTATTGAGCAAAATGCATTCTCGGGATGCTCAGATTTACAGTTTGTTACTTGGGGAAATAATATTACAGATATTCAAGATAGAGCATTCTATGGATGTACCTCACTCCGATTTATAATATTAGGGGATTATGTAGAAACTATTGGAGCATATGCATTTTATGGAGCATCTAGTATCAATATCTCAACTTTACGTGTTACGCTACCCGCAAGTGTCAAATCTATTGGAGACTATGCATTTCACAATCGCAATGTAGAATTTGTCTATTGCAAATCTCTTACACCGCCTTTTTTAGGAGGTGCCAACGTTTTTGGAAATGATTGGGGAACTTCATGGAAATGTAAATACTATGTTCCGATGTCAGCTGTTGATGATTATAAAAAAGCTCCATATTGGAAAGATTTAGGCGATAATATTGTTGGATACGATTTTACAGAGTAAGCCCAATGGAGTACAAAAATATTTTTGAAATAGAGTTTATCCAACGGACACAAGAAATTGTTAACGGATACCAAATACCGTTTGAAAATACATTGTTCATCAATGCATGTGTTGGATTATTGATAATTCCACAACAAAGCCTATTCAATCATCTTCCGACAGAGGTTGTTTCAGCGGACAAATGGGGAATTGCCGATACAGACATTAGCTGCATAAAAGAACCCAATAAGAGCGTGAAGAACGTGGCTCGGCATATCCGAAATGCCATTGCACATGATGGAATCCGATTCGGGAGCGATAACGGAAAAGACATTACACATATTAAAATCACAGATTGGAAAGACGAAAGACACAAAACAGAAACATTTAAGGCGGTAATAGAGGTGACGAAATTTAAAACGTTTGTTTGGGCATTCGCTCAATTTGCCTTAACTCAACAATCACTATTCAAAAGCCAAAACTGATTGGCAAAATTCCGAGTGACAGACTTTGTGAAAAGGTTAATCCATAAGACCCTTTTGCAGAGTTTGTCACTTTCTTATTTTGTTTATTCCACTAATAATCTTATCTTTATAAAGATAAAATAACAATTAAATTTTAGCTAAAATGAACAGATACAAACAACCGAAAACAGAATGAATGACCAAAGCATGAGAGGATAAACAAGCTATATGTAAGCTGGTTGAATGGAGCAAGACAGAGGGAATAGGCTTAATTGTCATAAAGCCTCAAAATGAGATTTATCCCGAATTATTTTACTTCGTTTTCTCTCCCGAAACAGCGGACATAAATAAACCCGTCGAAATCGCACTTGTAAAGAATAAACAATGAATTATCGGGTGAAAAAGCGACCTTGAAGAGATAAACGATATAATAGGAATAATAATCGCCAACGAGATGAAGATGGAGGGCATGAGCGAAACGGTAAATTTATTCGACTGCCTTGTCAAAGCGAACGCTATAATATTTCATTACACTACACCCGACGGACGGGACGAGATGGTGAAATTCCCGTTAGCTGGATTTTGCGAAAACTATCTGATGCAGTTTGCAAAGTAGCGGCAGAAACCGTACGGTAGTAACGGAACAGACGCACGTATTAGAGGTAAAGAATATTACTCCACAAAAAATGGAGTTATATATACTATATATCTTAAAAGGTTAAGGGCAGGCCGAAAAAAATGCGGTTTTCCTTTGACTTCAAAATTAGGACCGACTTTGCAGGATGGTCTATTTTAAGACCCCCTGCACAAGTTGGTCCGATTTTATCAAACGATGAATGAGATAAAATTAAAAATAAATAGCAATTAGTTTGGAGTTAAATTGCGTCATATCTTAAAGAATAGGGAAAGAGGGCCGAAAAAATGCGGCGTTTTCTTTTGCTTTCAGTAGACAGACACAAATTCTCGGCTTAACGGTCGGGAATTTTTATTTGAAAACTATAAATTCACTATGCCAATGAATAACAAGAAAGAACGTGTTACAGAACTTATTTAGCCCATTAAACAATTCTTTAATTAACAATCATTTACAAACCAGTAGACAGACGCAAATGTTTAACCATCCGTTTAACCAATGCGAAAAACATGGTAAAACACATTCGAGAAAATCGTCGTAAAAGGAAATAGATCAGTTGGTTACCCCTAAACGCGTAGCGTTTTGGGGGCTTGAGAGCGCAACCTTGCCAAGGTTGAGGTCGCGGGTCCGAGTCCCGTTTTCCGCTCTAAAAATCAGCAACTTACAGAAATGAGGTTGCTGATTTTTTGTTTACATAGGGTAGAAAAAGAGGGCTGAAACAGCCTTTTCACGGCCTTGACTCTCCATAGACTCTCCATAAAACTCTCCATTGGAAATATGTTTTCCCTCCTGCATCTAATGATGCAAAACAATGACTTTCAGAGTAATACTCCGCAAGGACGTAATCTACAAGAACAACACCAGCCCTTTATGCCTGCTTTTCTTCCATGATAACCGCAAGAAATCGGTCGGTTTGGGTGTTTCCGTAGTCCGTTCCTGCTGGGATGCACAAGCACAAAAGGTAACGGACGACTGCCCTGACAGGGACGATATTCAGTTTCAGATAACAGCCAAAATCAAAGAGTACGAGAAGAAGATTAAGAAACTGGAAGCCCTCGAAATCCCTGTAACCTTTGAAGCGCTGTTTGAGACCATTGGTAAGCGTATGGATTGTACGGTAGGCGATTATTTCAGACAGATAATCGACAGATTGGAAAAGGTCGAAAAGTATGGTTCCGCCAGCAAACACAAGGTAACACTTGCCCTTATGTCGCAATTCCGCTCGGTCAATATGCGTTTTGATGAATTGGATTTGACGTGTTTAAGGGAGTTTGAAATCTTCTTGAGTCAAAAGGGTAATGTAAACAACAGCTGCAATTATGCAGCATTCCAATACTGACAGTTGTATCTTATTGAAATTCTACATCAAACCACAACCAAGCGGAGTAAAACCTTTTGCCGCACTCGGTTGTATCTTATTGAAATTCTACATCAAACCACAACTATATCACGGCGCAATAAAGAAGATTACATGTTGTATCTTATTGAAATTCTACATCAAACCACAACTAGACGTGTCCCTTAAATTGATAGGAGGGTGTTGTATCTTATTGAAATTCTACATCAAACCACAACAGCACACATCGTCTTACAAAAACGCCCGTGGTTGTATCTTATTGAAATTCTACATCAAACCACAACTCTTCGGGTCCACCGTGATAAGATAATTTGTTGTATCTTATTGAAATTCTACATCAAACCACAACCTTTCCGTGTGCATCATGTGCGGGCCGGGAGTTGTATCTTATTGAAATTCTACATCAAACCACAACTTTCCGCCTCGCATTGTTTGCAAGTATGGGGTTGTATCTTATTGAAATTCTACATCAAACCACAACTCTCTCGCAGGAGTAATCGTTGTGTTAACGTTGTATCTTATTGAAATTCTACATCAAACCACAACCAACGTTGGGCCTCATATTGATTGATAAAGTGTTACTTACGGGCTGTCTGCCACTATAAAAATACGATCGGGTGTTCCGACGAAGCCAGTTTGATGCATTTTCCGTATTTCAAAGAACGAAAATAACGATTTATCAGAAAAATTCCAATTGTTGCGGAATTTCCGGTTTTGCTCGTTCGCTTTTACCCCAAAAATTTAATATGTCTCCATACTGTTTGTCCGTTACAGCAAGAATACTTGTAAATCCTGTCGGAGGCATCGATCGTCGAACCCGCTTAATGTGAACCTGCATATTCTCCTTCGATGCACAATGGCGCACATAGACTGAATACTGCATCATTGTGAAACCATCTTTTTCCAACGCCTTGCGAAATTGCGCCGCATGACGTCGTTCCGTTTTTGTATTGGTTGGCAAATCAAAAAAGACAAACAACCACATGATTCGATAAGCATTCAAGCGTACTTCTGACATTCGACTACTCCAATAAAGGATATGCAATCTTTTTTTGGGTTCCAGCAAAGCATTTGGCCAGGGAAGAGGCTGAAAACATAAGTCCTACTTCGAGAGGTCGCACAACCTTGTCGAAACGAGTATCGACAAACAGGAGCCGCAACAGTTCGCCTTTCACCTTCTTGGTCAGTTGTGTATTCCCGTTTCTGTAAAGTTGGTAGACCAATTCGTCGACATACGGTCGATAGGGTTCCATTACGTCATCGGCCAGCGGAAAGGAGTTGTAACGATTCCGATGGAAGATCCCGAATGCAGGGAACAGTCCGGAACCCATGATCGCACGGGCCACGGCGGCTCGCAGGATCGTATAGCCGTAATTGAGCAGGTTGTTGGGCGGCGAACCTTCGCGGGAACGGTAAAATTCGGCACCGAACAGTTCTGACCAGTAGATTCTCGCTGCTATGCCCTCCCGGTTGTCGGCGTCGGCGCTCTTGACATTCATGTAGCAGGGTTTCAGTTTGTCTCCGTCATATCCCAGCTTCCGCAGCAAGGCAGCCTGGTTGCGGATTTTGGTCTCGACGATCTGTTTCCAAAGGCCCTTCTTCAGCGGTTCGGATGCAGCGATCTGCATCCGATAATGTTCACCTTGCGTTCTGTTTGAATCCAAATTCGTCAACATGGCGTTCGGCATTCGGTTCTCTCCGCACAGGATAACTGCCACGTTGTTGTCCGACAGCGCATTCAAGAGCGGCAGCGTGATGGAGGTCTGCTGGTCCTCCAGCACCACGAAGCCGATATCCTCGATCGGGATGCTTTTCCGTTGGTCGGGGGCCTCGCGCGTGTGGATGATCATCTGGCCGTTGCGCAGGCTCAAACAGTAGGGTGTCGAAAAAAACAAGGTTCGTTTCAGCATGGCCGGTCATCTTTGAATTTTATCTCGCCCGTTACGGTCAGTTCGAAATCATAACCTTCCACCAACATGTTAAAATTGGAAACGCTGAGGCGCAATTTCGGTGATGGATTGGATTGGCAGAATTGAGAGGTCCCAGCTCCATATAAGGAGGTAAGTGTTTTCTGATCTCGGGCCTCCTGATGAAAGAGGAACTGTACCCGTCCTTCTGCAGCCATTGCTGTTACCTTGTACAGTCGTTTTACCAACTCCTTGCGGGTACATTCATAAAGTTCTGCCGGGGTATTTTCATAAAACAGGACCATGGACCCCGTTTTCAGAAGATATTTTAGCGGATAGCCGTTTGTGTCGGCTACCGGTGCCAGGTCGTGACGTTCATTGCGGTCGGTGCTCCGTTTGAAATATTCGGCGGCTTGCAGATTGCTGATAATTTCGAAGGAGTGGTCTGTTCGACCTTTTTTGTCTTTGCCTTCATAGACGGCCATGCAATAATTGCCTTCATTGGCGACAAGATATTTCCGTTTATATTCCTTGTCGGACCGGTCCCGGTGCTGTTTGTTCCCCAGCGGGATTAGGGTCGTCTTTCTGACAAAGATCCGCACCTTGCGGATGGGAATGCCCTTTTCCCGGTTCATCCAGATCGTGTATTCATCGGGATTCATCGCCGTCTTGAATCCGACCTCGTCGATTGCCTCCCGTACGCGATCCCGGACTGCATCGTCGATAATCTTGTCGATGTCCGTCGGCTGCAACTGCGCGAGCGATTTGCGGATGACATAGCGGATCTCTCCATCCTGCTTAATAGCGCCGTAGAAGGTATCCTGATGCAACCGGCAGCGAGCCGTGTCTCCTTGCTGGTAGATTGGTTCCCCGTCGGCATTCAGCTTTATCCGGCCGCGAACCCGTAACTTCTTGCGCGTCTGTTTGGCCATGTTGTCGGGCGTGTGGTGGGCAACGAGCAGTTCGTCGGCCGCCGCCTTGACATCTTCGGTAAAGGTCGGCCAGGGTTTCTCGAAGCGGGGTTTGCCGCTTTCGCCGTAGCCGTATCGCTCCTCGTCGGCGACGTATTGCGCCCAGCGGTCGTACTCCCGGCGGCCGATACAGGCGATCGTGATGGCGTCGATGCAGTGGTGGACGTGGTTCGTGCGCTCCTTGCGGGCATACTCCTCCTGCAGTCCCCACATCTTGCGGAACGCGGCGGTCGTGGAACCCTTGACCGTATAGATTCGGTCAAAAACCGTCTTCAGATAGAGCCGTGCATATTTGCCGATGATGCCGATGTCGACTCCCTGCCGATTGCTGAATCCTTCGGGAATCTCGGCCATGGTGAAGCGTTCGTATTTCCCGCGCCAGTAGTCGAGCTGCATCTGCAAATAGTGGCGGCGCTGAATGGCGTCGTCCTTTTCGGATTTAATCGCTGCGCTTTTGCTCCTGCGAACCTGGGCTTCAATCTGCTTTTGCAGACTCTCCATTTTTTCCCGCCAGCCAAACGATTCGATCCGCTCCATGATCTCGACATGGTTGGACAACTCGGCCGGCAGTTTCGCCCGTTTTGTCTCCCGGTTGAACCGGTTTTCGCAGAGCGTCTTGTTCATCTGCGAGTCATCGCCGCCGCGAGCCTGCGGGAGCGTGTGCTCGATGTCGAAATCCGGAGCCGACCCGACGAAGTCCGAAATGCGGATTTGCCGCCCGGTATAGGGACAGACGTGCTGCTGTTCTTCCCACAGCCGGTATTTCAGCACTTCGTCGTCCGAGGGTTTTATCTCGCGGCCGGTTTCGGCGGCATACTGGCTGTGGATCTCTTCGGCATATTTCCGATTCTCAACCTCCCGTTCCCGCTGATACTGCTCGATGGCCTTCCGCCTGTTCGCATCATTGAGTCCGCGGGCGAATTCAATCCGGATCTTCGTGTCTCGGTCGATCCTGCCTTCGCGTAACAGCGTGTTTATCAGGTTGCGCAATCGGAACAGGGCCCGCATGGCCATCGGGTTGCGAATGGTCGCAGTACGTGGAGAGCCGAGTTGCAGAATGCCATTTGCCTTGGGTTGCGCATCCGGATAGGTCTCGATTTTCGAGGGATGATAAAGACGGATCAGACGAGAGGCATCCAATCCATGATCGCTGAAATAGTCGGCAATGCGGTGCTCCTTTGAATCGAACTTGTTATACGGATTTCGCTTGTAGTCAAGCAGCAGCGAGGCGATGTCCTGTTCGATTTCATGCCGACGGCTTTCGTCGGCATAGACCTCCTTCGGAAGTGCCGCCCGCAGGTTGGCCAGGAATACCGCCTCGTCGTACCGATAGCCACAGCGCAGATAGACCAGAATCTTGCCGATGGCATTTAGGCTCAACGCCGCGTAATCCTGCGGGAGTTTGATGGCTGCAAACGCTTTGGCTTGTTCATCCGTGAGTTGCAATTTTTCGCAGGCCCAGCTACGCAGCCGACCTTCGTCGTTGAACGAAAAGAGGGCGTGCCATACGTCATTCAACATCTGGTCCTCGTTTTTTCCTGCTCCAAGCAGGTAAAGGCTGCGAATCTCCGTAATCCAGTCGTCTCCGAAGATCGCTTGCAGCGATGCCGTGACGGGGCATCCCGATACGGTGGCCGTGCGGGCGAAATTGAAACGATAAGGAGCTTCTGTACGCTCCTCTTTGCAGGCATATTTCCCTTTGCCGGCGATTCTGCGGGCGATCTCTTCGAAATCGAAATAAGGCTTGCTTTTCCGGAAGAAGAGCGAACGAATCGTCTCGAACTCTTCCTGTGTCAAAGGTCGTGGAGCATTGTCGCCCGGTCCTGTAATCCGGATGTTGTTGACGAACGACAGCATCCGGAACTCCTCAAAACGGGGATGCGAAACGGGGCACCGACTCTTCGTCGGCTCGAAGGTGCATCGGCCGACTGACCCCTTCTGCGATTTGAGGTCGCGCTGGAAAAAGATTGCCCGATGCAGCGCCTTACGCCATTCGTCGGGCAATTGCTGCCGGTCGCAGATGGCATTGAACTCGGCCAGGTAGTGTTCGTTGCGCGAGGTGTATTTGTCGCGGATTCGTTCCTTGTGTTGGTACAGTCCGTAGAAATATTCTCCGAGGTACCGACACCCTGCCGCTGCTATTTCAGCCGACAGATTTTTGATACACTCCTTGACCGTGCCGTCTTCTTTCTCATTTCCTGCTTCCTTGCGATTGCTGAGGAATCCGCGTCGCTGTGCCAAATGATAAAGCGCCCGGCCAAGCAGCCAGCGCTGTGTGCGATTCCCGAGATCGAGCCGCTCGGACAGGGCTACATAACGATCGTGGTAAGGATTTCGATCCCCATTGTCGTCGGTTCGCTGCCAACGGAGGAATTCATTGTCCTGCGGGTAACGTTTCTCTTTTTGCCAGGCGGTCAACAGCTCCTCGGGCAACGGCGGGCAAAGGTCGTAACGGATGAGTATTTTGAGCAGTTCGATTTTTCGCAGACGCCGCCGGAAATAGTGGCGGCGCAGTGCCCGGGCGCTCGTCCGATCCTGAACGGCAGGTTTTTCATTGTTTTTGTCGCGGGCAACTCCCTCCTGGAAAATGTCTACACCTTTGTCAATCAGCGTATATTCGTTCTCCGATTCATCGACAAGGGCCCATCCCAGTGAGTTGGTGCCAAGGTCCAAACCCAATACTTTTGCCATATGAAGAAAGTGTTTTCTGTAAAATTAAATAAAAAATTGCAGAAATTCATCTTTTTTTACTATATTTGTGGTGTAAGAATTCTACATCTTATCACAATAAGGCTATATGCCGAAGGTTTTCAACCTATTGTCTCCGCGTACTCCGTGGAGACTTTTTTTATATTTCGTGAATAATTTAAAAACCGTCGGTTGCTATTGCGGAGTGTGCCGGCGCTGTGGCTTTTTGCCTTCGGGAGTTCATGGTGCCGAAAACAGAAGGTCGCATGTCGGACCGTCCGCCACTCGCCGTGCGACGCACCGACATGAAGCATCCCCAATTGCAGCGTTCATCAAGGGCATATCGTTGGAATATGCAGGAATACTTTATATCGAGACTCTGAAACCGGGAAAACACGCGAATGGAAATTCAGCGACGCCTTCTGTTCCCGGGCGCATTCGCGCACGAGGCTCTGCCGCGGGCGGACGATGACGAACCGGATAAAAAGCGCACCCCGAAATCCTTTTCCGGATTTTCGGGGTGCGCTTCATTCGGGCGGGCGGCTGTCCGGCGCGTTATCGGGCGGGATGTTCCGGGCGTTTGCTGAAAATGGCCTTGATCCGGTCCATGTCGAACTTGGCCGAGCGGTCGTAGCAATAGATGCCGTTCTGTTCCTGTTCCACGTCCGTGAGCTGGGTGTAGCAATAGCCCCACACCTGTCCGGAGAGCGAGAGCAGCGCGTCTACCTGGCCTTCGAGCCGCGTGTAGAACTCTTCGAGCGTACGGGGCGCCTGTCCGTAACCCCACGATTCGGTCTGGGAATCCGTGGCCTGCTTCTCCTGGTCCTTCACCCATTTGATGCCGCCGAATTCATCGACCAGGTAGGGGCACGAGCCATCGTACTGCGGCCAGGCGTAGTTTGCGGTCGCCTTCACCTCGTTGAATCCGATGTTGCGCGTCTGGTCGCGGGTCGTCCGCAGGCGGGGATGGAAGAACGTGCCGTCGCTGAAGATTTTCTCTTTCAGTTTGGCCGGGTTCTGCTCGTAATTGTGGACGGCCCAGATGTCGGTCCTGACGACGGCGCCGCCGCTGACGGTGTTGACGGGGCGCGTCGGGTCGAGGCGCCCCGTCAGGTCGTAGACGTCGGAGGCGAAGCGCGGGAACTGCGTGTTGTCGGGCCACCACTCCTCGTTCATCGGCGTCCACGTCAGCAGCGAGGGGTGGTTCCGGTCGCGGACCACGCATTCGGCCCACTCGGAGAGGAAGTTGCGGGCCGTTTCCACGTCGTTGGCATCCATTCCCCAGCTGGGGCTTTCGCCCCAGGTGATGTAGCCGAGTCTGTCGGCCCAGTAATAGTAGCGTTCCTCGAAAACCTTCTGATGCAGGCGTGCGCCGTTGAACCCGGCGGCCAGTCCCAGCTCGATGTCGCGGCGCAGGGCGTCGTCCGACGGGGCGGTCCAGATACCGTCGGGGTAGAAACCCTGGTCGAGCACCAGCCGCTGGTAATAGGGTTCGTTGTTGAGGTAGATTTTGTTGCCTTCGATGTGGACCTTGCGCATCCCGACATAGGATTTCACGGCGTCGAGCACCTGGCCGTCGGGGGCGACCACCTCGTAGGTCAGGTCGTAGAGGAACGGGTCTTCGGGACTCCAGAGCCGGGCCTTTTTGACCGGGATGACGACGACGCTGCTGTTCGACGCCCGGACCTGCCGCGTGCCGACGACCTTGCCGCCGTCCCGAAGGGTCACCCGGAGCGTGTTCGGGCTTTCCCGGAAGAACTGCGGGGCGACGATCAGCTGCTGCTGGTCGATGTCGGTCGTCATTTGGACGCGTGCGAGGGCCTCGGGAGCCACGGCCTCCATCCACACCGTCTGCCAGATGCCTGTCGTGCGGGTGTAGTCGCAACTGTGCGAGGCGTATTGCAGCGACTGTTTGCCGGCAGTCTGTTTGCCGCTGCGCAGGTCGCTCGTGGCGAAGACGACCAGACTGTGGCTGCCGCCCGGCTTCACGAATGCGGTGATGTCGTAGGAGAACGACGTGCTGCCTCCGAAGTGGCGTCCGACGAAGCGGCCGTCGACATACACCTCGGAGGTGTAGTACACGGCTCCGAAGTTGAGCATCACGTTGCGTCCCGACCAGTCTGCCGGAATGTCGATCGTACGCTGGTACCAGATGCGGCCTATGAAGTCCGTGTGGCCGACGCCCGAGAGCTTGCTCTCCGGGGCGAACGGCACGATGATTTTGCCGTCGAATCCCTTCGAGCCGGCGTAGCCGCGTTCCAGGCCGCTTGCGCCGAAATCGAACGTGTAGGTCCATTCGCCGTTCAGGTTGATCCAGTCCGTCCGCTCGAACTGCGGGCGGGGATATTCCGGGCGGGGGATCTGCGAAAACAGACACGCGGCCTGAAGCAGGAAAAAGAGGGTGATTGCGGTTTTCTTCATGGTTGTTTTTGGTTGGTTTGCTTGTTTTCGGGGTGGTTATTCCGGTGCGATGTCGAACCGGCCGGGCGGCTCCGTGCGCTGCGCCCCGGCGAGCGGCGGCAGCATGCCGCAAGGGAGCAGCAGCAGGATGTGCGCATGTTTCATGGCTTCGTCTATGGGTTTGCTGTGCCGAAGTTACGAAACTTTTTCGGAATACGGAGCGGGTCAGAGGTTAATTTTGCAGGGGAACAGGCTGAAGACCCGAAAAAAATAGACTATATTCGTACGATCAAAACTGCCCGACTGATAGGAAAAAGAGACTCTTGCACTGTTGGGGACCCTGCACCTTCGTCGGAGCGCAGGTCCCGTGGCCGACGCTTTTCAACGGCCGGAACCTGAAAGGCTGGAAGACGGTCGGCGGGACGGAATCGTTTTTGTGTTATATTGTAACTACTCAGCTATGCAGGGATGAGGGATTTTGACGGCAGTCGAAGCCATTC
>OCHV01001944.1_pt1 | contig 12452 bp, 10 predicted proteins | sample 1538461 | NCBI WGS metagenome assembly OCHV01 (sample SAMN04571692, study PRJEB22368) | human gut metagenome | biome: human gut; material: stool | host: Homo sapiens | place: Luxembourg | collected 2012-08-03 | reverse complement strand
CCAACACGCCCTGCTCTTCCATCACGTGCAGCGTATCTGCCGTGATTTTCAGTTCCTTGCTCACAACCGGCCCTGGAAGAACCGGCTGGGCCAGCAGCGCGTTTAAGAGACGGATTCTCGCTTTATAATTTTTCTTTCTGTAGTTTTCCAGCAGCTCCTCACACTCTGCGGGATCTGCAAGAAGCGCAATTTCGCGGGTTTCTTTCCCGCGCGCCTTTACTTTGACTGGAAGCACCGTCTTTAACGCCTGGATCATCGTCGATCCGTACGTATGACGCATCCACGCGGCGAGCGCGATGAGCTTCGTCTCTACAGTCGCCGCATCCTTTTGTACCGCAAGGATGGCCTTCATCCGGTCCTGCGGATATTTCGGCTCGTTTCCGACGGAAAGCACATAGCCGGTGATCGTGCGGTTTCCGTTTCCAAACGGAATCTGTACCGCCGTTCCCGGACTGATCTCCCCTGTCAGTTCCGGCGGAACCTTGTACTGAAAGGTCCGGTCCAGTTTTTCATTTGTGATATCTACGATTACATCAGCGTAAACGCTGCTCATACATTCCCCTTACTTTCTTCCAGTATTTCCCGGATCAGCACGCGCTCATCCATCTCGTACCGTTTCCCCTTCCGGATCTGATACGTTTCGTGGCCTTTTCCCGCGAGCACCACGAGATCGCCCGGCTGCCGGTTTTCGATCACATACCGGATCGCCTCCTTACGGTCTGCAATCTCAACGAAAGCGCCTTCTGTTTTCCCGATTCCCGTCCGGATATCGTCCAGAATCGCCTGTGGTTCCTCATCCCGCGGATTGTCCGAGGTGATGACGGTCAGATCCGCCAGACGCCCCGACACCTCTCCCATCTGGAATCTCCGGTCCCGCGCGCGGTTTCCGCCGCAGCCGAAGAGACAGATCAGGCGCTTCGGATGGTACTTCCGCAGTGTCTTTAACAGGCTTTCGAGGCTCATCGCATTGTGTGCGTAGTCAATGAGAAGCGTCATTTCCGGATACACCGGAACTGCCTCACACCGCCCACGGACGCGGACTGCGGAAAGTGCCTCCTGCATCGCCTTTTCCGGGATTCCCATCTGCGCGCAGACCGCAATGGCGGCAAGCGAGTTGGAAACGGAAAACAGACCCGGCAGATCTACCCGTACCGGAAAATCCGCTGCGCCCTGCACCCGGTATGAGACACCGAGCACGCCAGGCGCCTGATCGAGTGCTGCATCTGCTGCCATAAAATCAGCTTTTTCCCTGCATCCGAATGTCACCAGACGGCAGGTGCTCTGCCTTATGATCTCCGGAAACCTTTTGTCATCCCGGTTTACAATTCCGGTTCTGCAGGTGCGAAGCAGCTTCTTTTTGCAGGACAGGTATTCTGCAAACGATGCATGCTCCCCGGCGCCGATGTGGTCGTTTCCAATGTTGGTGAACACACCGTAATCAAACGTAAATCCATCACACCGGTGCTGTTTTTCCGCCTGCGAGGAAACCTCCATCACAACATGGGTGCAGCCCTCCCGCATCATTTCAGAAAACAGCTTCTGCAGCACAACAGGCTCCGGCGTTGTATTTTCTGACGGAATGCTTTTTTCCCCGATCCTCGTCTCGATCGTTCCGATGAGTCCTGCGTGGATCCCTGCTTTTCGCAGGATTTCGTAAATCATATATGCAGTCGTCGTCTTTCCCTTCGTGCCGGTCACTCCGATTGTCACAAAGTGCTGCGCCGGATCGTCCTCCCAGGCACAGGAAAGCTGTGCGAGTGCTTCTCTGCTGTCCTTTACTACGAGTACGGTTACCTTTTCCGGAATCCCTTCCAGTTCCCGCTCCGCAACCAGAACAGCAGCGCCCCTCTCGACTGCTTCTTCTGCATATACGTGCCCGTCCATCCTGTTTCCGCGGATGCAGACAAACACGTTCTGCGGCTGTACTTTTCTGCTGTCGCATGTGATTCCTGTAACTTCCGCATCCAGACTGCCCTGCTGGAGCTGATATGCGATCCGCTTTTGTAACGTGCGCATGTTTTTCATGCCGGGACCTCCCTTTCACGTTTCAAATCCCTACGACTCAGATACTTTTATAGAATACCATAGTCCGAAAAACATTTCAATGTGCGCAATGTCGGTTTCTTCTTGATTTTTGCCCCCATAAACTTTATAATATTCTATATTGATGCCTGGTTTTTTCGTATCAAAATCTATGAACTGCAAAGAGAGGTATCTTCCAATGAAAAGAAAAAAAATAGTTGTTGCACTGGGACACAAAGCTCTTGGAACGACGCTGCCGGAACAGAAAGCAGCCGTAAAACGTTCCGCAAAAGTAATCGCAGATCTCGTTGCTGCCGGTGCTGATGTTGTCATCACCCACAGCAATGCGCCGCAGGTCGGCATGATCCACATGGCGATGAATGAATTCGGCAAAATGCACACCGACTACAGCGCAGCCCCGATGTCTGTCTGCTCCGCTATGAGCGAAGGCTACATCGGCTACGACCTGCAGAACGCCATCCGTGCTGAGCTTCTCCGCAGAGGAATCTTCAAAACCACATCCACGATTCTTACACAGGTTGAAGTAGATCCGTACGACGATGCCTTCAACAATCCGGTCAAACTGATCGGCCGTACGCTTACCAAAGAGGAGGCTGACGCAGAGGAAGAAAAAGGAAACTACGTAACGAAAACCGAGGACGGCTACCGCCGAATCGTTGCTGCTCCGAAGCCGCAGGATATCGTAGAGATCGACTCCATCCGTCTTCTTCTCGATGCCGGACAGGTTGTCATCGCAGCAGGCGGCGGCGGAATCCCGGTTCTCCCGCAGAATGAAGAGTTAAAGGGTGCATCCGCAGTCATCGAAAAAGACCTCACCAGCGGCCTGATGGCAGAAATGCTGAACGCAGACATGCTGATGATCCTGACCAGCGTGGAAAACGTTTCCATCAACTACGGTACCCCGGACGAAAAACCGCTGGAGCACATCACCGTTGCTGACGCGAAGAAATACATCGCAGAAGGCCAGTTCGGAGAAAACTCCATGCTGCCGAAGATGGAAGCAGCTGTTTCTTTCCTCGAGAAAGGCATCGGCCGTACCGCAGTCATCACTTCCATTGATTCCGCACTCGCCGGATTCCAGGGAAAAACAGGTACGATTATCGAGTAATACAAAGTATACAAAAAAAGGATTCCCGCGAGTGGGAATCCTTTTTTTCTACTCTTTTTCCGGACTAAAAAGCCAGATTAGAAAGTAAATTTATCTGCAAAGTAAGCATCGAGATCCTCAATTTTAATTCTCTCCTGCTCCATGGTGTCACGGTCACGGACGGTAACAGCACCATCGGTCTCGGAATCGAAGTCGTAGGTGATGCAGTACGGAGTACCGATCTCATCCTGACGGCGATACCGTTTTCCGATATTTCCACGGTCATCAAACTCGCAGTTGTATTTCTTGGACAGCTCTGCAAAGACTTTCTCAGCGCCCTCGTTCAGCTTCTTGGAAAGCGGAAGCACACCGATTTTTACCGGTGCCAGTGCCGGATGGAAATGCATCACGGTACGAACATCATTCTTCTCTGCGTCGAGAACTTCCTCGTCATAAGCGCTGCACAGGAATGCCAGAACGACACGGTCAGCACCAAGAGACGGCTCGATAACATACGGGATGTATTTCTCGTTCTTCTCTGGATCGAAATAGGTCATATCCTGTCCGGATACATTCTGATGCTGGGTCAGGTCGTAATCGGTACGGTCTGCGATTCCCCACAGCTCGCCCCATCCGAACGGGAACAGGAACTCGATATCGGTTGTTCCCTTGCTGTAGAAGCACAGCGCTTCCGGAGAATGGTCTCTTGCACGCATCTCTTCGTCTTTCATGCCGAGGCTCTTCAGCCAGTTGATGCAGAAGCCTCTCCAGTACTGGAACCAGTCAAGATCGGTGCCAGGCTCGCAGAAGAACTCCAGCTCCATCTGCTCGAACTCACGGGTACGGAAGGTGAAGTTACCCGGTGTAATCTCGTTACGGAAAGATTTACCGATCTGGCCGATTCCGAACGGAATTTTCTTTCTGGAAGTACGCTGTACGTTTTTGAAGTTTACGAAGATACCCTGTGCAGTCTCCGGACGAAGATATACGGTGTTCTTCGCATCCTCTGTAACACCCTGGAAGGTTTTGAACATCAGGTTGAACTGACGGATATCGGTAAAGTTATGTTTTCCGCAGGACGGACACGGAATCTGATGCTCCTCGATGAAGTTCTTCATCTCTTCCTGGGACCATGCGTCTACGCTGCCGCCTTCGATTTCAATGCCTTTTTCCTCACAGAAGTCTTCGATCAGCTTGTCTGCACGGAAACGCTCGTGGCACTCTTTACAGTCCATCAGAGGATCGGAAAATCCGCCGAGATGACCGGAAGCTACCCATGTCTGCGGGTTCATCAGGATCGCGCAGTCAACACCTACGTTGTGCGGGCTCTCCATGACGAATTTCTGCCACCATGCTTTTTTCACGTTGTTTTTCAGCTCAACACCGAGCGGGCCGTAATCCCAGGTATTTGCCAGGCCGCCGTAGATTTCGGAACCCGGATATACAAAACCTCTGGATTTTGCTACTGCCACAATTTTGTCCATTGTCTTTTCCATAGTTAGTTACTCCTCTATTTTATTTGTTTACTTACCATAAACAACAATAACAGGACTGGCAAGAAGAACGTCCTGCTCATATTCCTGCTCTGTTTCTTCTGTCTTAGTCTGCTCTGATGATGACGCAGAAGCACTCTCTGTGGACTTTGTGGTCCACTCGCCGGCCGTATCCACCGTGTTTTTTCCTTTGATCACGGCTGTACCGAAAACGCAGAGCACCGGATCTTCCGTTACGATTTCCAGCGGCTCCTCGCAGACAATCACGCGTACATGCTTAACGCCTTTGACCGCATCTTCGACTGAAACCTCATTGCCTTTAGAATCGACAAAGGAAGCGGAAAAATCATATCCCGCTTCTTCTGCCTCATCCAGCGTGCCTGCGAAAAATTCTGCTCCGTGATAATCCGCGTAGGACTGGTAATCTCCGTATTCCATCTGGATCTCCACCTTGTCCTCTTTGATCTGGCATTTTTCCAGCTTCACGGAATCCGCATCGCCGTGCTCCTCTGTGAATTTTTTGATGTCATCCTCCACAAAGACCTTCAGTTCGTCTTCCGTGTAATCATCGTCTTTGCTGTAATCTTCCACAATGGCTTCTGTCACAACACCATTTTTGCTCACATAGACAGATGTCGTTGTCACATCTTTTAACTTCTCACAGCCCGACAGCAGCACGGAAGCCGCTGTCAGAACTGCGAGAAGCTGTCCTGCTTTTTTCATAAAAATCCTCTAAAAACCGCCTGAATTATTTGTTGCGGTAAATGATATCGTCTCTTCCCGGCCCGTTGGAGATCATGGTGATCGGGAATCCGATTTCTTTCTCTACAAACTCGATGTAGTTTCTGCAGTTCTCCGGCAGATCCTCGTATTTCTTGATGCCGCGGATATCGCATTTCCATCCCGGAAGGGTTTTCAGAACCGGTTTTGCTTTCTCAAGAATGCTGGTGTTCGGGAAATCGTGGATTTCTTTTCCGTCTACTTCGTATGCTACGCAAACCGGAATCTCGTCCAGATATCCGAGAACGTCAAGTACGGTAAATGCTACATCGGTGGTACCCTGCATTCTGCAGCCGTAACGGGAAGCAACACAGTCGAACCATCCCATACGTCTCGGGCGGCCTGTGGTTGCACCGAACTCTCCGCCGTCTCCGCCGCGTCTTCTGAGCTCATCTGCCTCATCGCCGAAGATCTCGGAAACGAAAGCACCTGCTCCTACTGCGCTGGAGTAAGCTTTGCATACGGTTACGATTTTCTTGATTTCATATGGCGGAACACCTGCTCCTACTGCGCCGTAGCCGGCCAGTGTGGAAGAAGAAGTTACCATCGGGTAAATTCCGTGATCCGGGTCTTTTAAGGAACCAAGCTGACCCTCAAGCAGGATCTCCTTGCCTTCCTGAATCGCGTTCCACAGGAATGCGGAAGTATCGCATACGTATGGCTCAACCATTTTTTTGTATTCCATCAGCTCTGCATAGATCTCATCCGGATTTAACTGCGGTTTGTGATACAGATGCTCGAGCAGAATGTTCTTGGTTTCGCATACGGATTTCAGTTTCTCTTTCAGGTGCTCATCGTCGAACAACTCGTTTACCTGGAAACCGATTTTTGCATATTTATCTGAGTAGAACGGAGCGATACCGGATTTGGTGGAACCAAAGGATTTTCCGCCCAGACGCTCTTCCTCATACTGATCGAACAGGATGTGGTACGGCATTACCATCTGTGCACGGTCGGAAATTTTGATCTTCGGTGCCGGCACTCCCTTCGAAACGATCTCATTTAACTCTTTGATCAGAACCGGAATATTGAGTGCAACACCGTTTCCGATTACGCTTGTTGTGTGGCTGTAAAATACGCCGGATGGAAGGGTATGAAGTGCAAACTTTCCATAGTTGTTTACAATGGTATGGCCTGCATTCGCACCACCCTGGAAACGGACAATAATGTCTGCCTCTTTTGCGAGCATATCGGTAATCTTACCTTTTCCCTCGTCTCCCCAGTTTGCTCCTACTACTGCCTTAATCATGTGACATCCTCCTAATTCAACGTATACTTGCGGCCTCTTTGTTTCGGCCGTTCATGCATAGTATACCATGTTTTCTTCATAAGTAAAACTTATTATTACTTATAAAATTTGTTTTTTTATTATTTCTGTTTATCAAACGCATCAGACGTTGATTTCCGCAGTCATGCCAAGTGCCTCTTTGTTTGCCTCAAGCACCGGATTAACTACGTTCTTCAGGAATGCGTCAACCTGTACGGATGCGCGGCCTGTGTATTTGGACGGATCCATCGTCTTTTCCAGCTCTTCTTTGGTCAGATGGAACATCTCATCCGCTGCGATCAGATCCAGAAGATCGTTGTCGCGGCCTTCCTCTTTGACATGTTTTCCGGCGATCATGGACAGCTCGCGGATTCTCTCATGCAGCTCCTGACGGTCGCCGCCTGCTTTTACCGCATCCATCATGATATTCTCAGTTGCCATAAACGGAAGCTCTGCCATCATGTGTTTTAAGATAACCTTTGGATAAACCACAAGTCCGTCTACGACGTTCATGCACAGATCCAGGATACCGTCGATGGCAAGGAAGCCTTCCGGAATGGAAAGTCTCTTGTTTGCAGAGTCATCGAGGGTTCTCTCAAACCACTGTACAGAAGAGGTGATGGCCGGATTTAATGCATCGGTGATCACATAACGGGACAGGGATGCGATACGCTCGCTTCTCATCGGATTTCTCTTGTATGCCATGGCGGAAGATCCGATCTGTCCTTTCTCGAACGGCTCCTCAACTTCTTTTAAGTGCTGCAGAAGACGGATGTCGTTGGAGAATTTTGTTGCGCTTGCCGCAATGCCTGCCAGAACGTTTAATACTCTCGTATCGACTTTTCTGGAATACGTCTGTCCGGAAACAGGATAGCAGTTCTTGAAGCCCATTTTCTCAGCGATCATCGGATCGATCTTGTCGATGGTCTCCTGATCTCCGTCGAACAGCTCTAAAAAGCTTGCCTGTGTGCCTGTTGTTCCTTTGGAGCCGAGCAGCTTTAAGGTGCTCTGTACGTACTCGAGATCTTCAAGGTCCATCAAGAACTCCTGCATCCACAGGGTTGCACGTTTTCCGACGGTGGTCGGCTGTGCCGGCTGGAAGTGGGTGAAGGCAAGGGTCGGCTGGTCTTTGTAGGTATCCGCAAATTTTGCCAGCTCAGCGATAACGTTCACCAGTTTTTTCTTCACCAGCTTTAAGGCTTCGTTCATGACAATGATATCGGTATTGTCGCCTACGTAGCAGCTGGTTGCTCCCAGATGGATGATTCCTTTTGCTTTCGGACACTGTACGCCGTAGGCATACACATGGGACATTACGTCATGACGGCAGACTTTCTCTCTTTCTTTTGCCACATCGTAGTTGATGTTCTCGGCATTTGCTTTCAGTTCTTCGATCTGCTCATCTGTAATAGAAAGTCCCAGTTCTTTTTCTGTCTCAGCCAGCGCAATCCATAACTTTCTCCAGGTACGGAATTTCATATCCGGGGAGAAGATGTACTGCATCTCCTTGCTTGCATAACGTTCGGAAAGAGGGCTTACATATCTGTCAGTTCCGCTCATAGACACGATTCTCCTTTTCTTGTCAATTGTGTATTCGGTTTCGTTTTATCCCGCTCTTTTTCCATCCCGGAAGCGGGAATGGACACAATGAGAGCGTGTTTGAAATACATTTCAACCACGCTCTAGTATAACGCATGTTCTTTTCTTAGGCAAGTGCAACGTCGTTACTTCTCACGAAATTTTCCCAGAAATCCCTGCATTCTGGCATTTTTTGAATCGAAAACTTCGTCCGGTGTTCCCTCCACGGCGATCACACCCTGGTCCATAAAGATGACGCGGTCGGAAATTTCCCGGGCAAAATTCATCTCGTGAGTAACAATCACCATCGTCATGTTCATCTCCGCAAGAGATTTGATGACTTTTAAAACCTCGCCTGTCAGCTCCGGATCGAGTGCCGATGTCGGCTCATCGAAAAAGAGCACCTTCGGGTTCAGCATCAGCGCGCGCGCAATCGCAACCCTCTGACACTGACCGCCGGAAAGCTGACACGGATACGCCTTTTCTTTTCCTGTGAGCCCCATTTTCTGCAGCAGCTCTTCCGCCTGTGCTTCCACCTCCGCACGGTTGCGTTTCTGCACATGAATCGGCGCATCGCAGAGGTTTTTCATCACATCATAATGTGGAAACAGGTGGAAGCTCTGGAATACCATTCCAAAGTTTTCCTGAATTTTCCGCAGCACGGCCGGCTTTGCATAAACGGATTTTCCATTTTGCATGGTGACTGCCTGCTCGCCAAGATACGTCAGGTCACCGCCATCCATCATCTCCAGCATCGCCGCACACCGCAGCAGCGTCGATTTTCCCGATCCCGACGGGCCGATGATCGAGAGCACCTCGCCCTCTTCTACTTTGAGGGAGATATCTTTTAACACTTCGAGATCCCCAAAGCTCTTTCTTACATGGTTCATTTCCAGATAAATCATATCGTTTTCCGCTCTCTTCTATAGTTAATGATAATAAGAAAATTTCTTTTCCAAAAGTTCCATCACCCACGCCACGACAAAATTGAAGATGTAGTAGAAAATACCGGCGGCGACGAACGGAACCATCGTGGTCTTGGCCGCCGCGATCTGTTTTGCGATCGTGAACATTTCCACATAGGAAATGGAAAAGGCCAGCGACGTATCCTTGACCAGCGTAATCACCTCATTGGTGATCGCCGGCAGAATCCGTTTCACAACCTGCGGCAGAATAATGCGGACAAACGTCTGTCCCTTCGAATAACCAAGAAGCTTTGCTGCCTCGTACTGTCCACGATCCATCGAAACGATGCCGGAGCGGTAGATTTCTGCAAAATAGGCGCCGTAGTTTAAGGCAAATCCGGTGATAATCGCCGGAAAGCGCCATTTTCCTATGTTCATACCGAACAGATAGAACGGTCCGAAGTAAACCACCATGAGCTGCAGCATCAGAGGCGTGCCGCGCATCAGGGAGATATAGAGCCGGAAAATTCCGCTCACAATCCGGTTTTTCGACATACGCCCGAAGGCGATCAGCAGACCGAGCGGCAGGGAAAATACGAGCGTCAGGACAAATATCGAGATCGTTCCCGCCATTCCGGTACTAAGCTGTGATAGAATCATGGACAACTTCATGCTGCTTTACTCTCCTTTTTTCTCCAGACACACCATGTCTGCGATTCCGTATTTTTCTGCGAGCTTGTCGAATGTTCCGTCGGCCAGAACCTGCTGCAGGCCTTCGTTTACTTTATCGCAGAGCTCGGTATTTCCTTTTTTGAATCCGATCGCATATTTCTCAGAGTTCAGGTGCTCGTCGAGGATTTTGTATCCTTCTCCGCGGCTTTCCAGCTGATATTTGGCAACGCCGATATCCATGGCAACCGCATCGATGGAACCTGCCTGAAGCTCTACAAACGCATTGTTGTAATCCGGGAACTGCTGCAGAGCGGCGAAAGTATCGGCGAGTTCTTTCTGACCGCCTTCTTCCTCACTCTGTAAAAGATCGAGTGCTGCGGATGCTGCCTGCACACCAACCGTCTTTCCTGCCAGATCGGACAGGCTGTTGATGCCGGAATTCTCGGATACGACCATCACCTGGCTGTTGTCCACGTACGGATCGGACCAGGTGTAATCGTCCTCTCTGCCGTTCATGGTAAAGCCGTTCCAGATGCAGTCAATCGCACCAGAATTCAGCTCGGTATCTTTCGCATCCCAGTTGATCGGGGTTTTTACCAGCTTCCAGCCGTAAATCTCGCAGACTGCCTCGGCGAGCTCCAGGTCAAATCCGGTGTAATCGCCGGTCTCATCGTCCATGTAGCCGTACGGCGGGTATTCTGCATCGAAGCCTACGGTAAAGGTTGTCGTTCCGTCTGTGGAAGAGGATGCTGCTCCTGCTGATGAGGCGGATGTTTTTGCTGTGTCTGCAAAGCCGCAGCCAGCCAGCAGGGCAGATACACAAAAGGCTGCTGTCAAAATGCTAACCATTTTCTTTTTCATAATAATTTTCTCCTTTTCTACGTGATCATGTTATCACTGTACTACGCTAAACTAATTGGTATCCTACCATACTCCGGCACCGCCTGTCAACCCGCACCGGTTAAATAATCCAGAAAACCTGTTCCAACACAAAAAAGTCTCCGAAACGGTCAGCAGATTCTGCTTTTTTCCGTCTTCGGAGACTTTGATTTTTCTATTTTGGATAACTATTTATAAACCCTTGTTACACGGCTGCTGATATCGCAGAGCATCTCGTAATCGAAACGTGCCGCCGGGTTGGCGATCTCTTCGATCGTGATGGTCTCATCCCCGTCGGTTCCGACAAGCGTTACAACGTCCTCCACCTGCACATCCGGGATGTCGGTCACGTCCACCATCATCTGATCCATACAGATTCTTCCGATGATCGGTGCTTTTTTCCCGTGGATCAGCACACAGCCCTGGTTCGAGAGAGCTCTCGGATAGCCGTCTGCATAGCCGGCTGAAACAGTTGCGATCCGTGTCATCGGTTTCTCGGTCACATACGTGGCACCGTAGCTGACGCCGATGCCCGGGCCGACTTCCTTCACATGGATGACATGGCTCTTCCATGAAAGCGCCGGGATCAGATCGAGGCGCTCTTTTTTTACCTCCTCGGATGGGTAAATGCCGTAGGTGATGATACCGGAACGCACCATCTCAAAGCGGTGATCGTCAAATTCCATGATTCCGGCGGAGTTGCAGATATGGCGAAGCGGAATCGTCACGCCGCGCTCTGCTAAAAGTGCCGTCATCTTATCATATTTTTCCATCTGCATCGAACAGTACGTCTTGTCTTCCTGATCGGCGCAGGAGAAATGCGTAAACATACCTTCCAGCTCGATGTGCGGAAGATCCGCGATTTTTGCCGCCTCATCCGCATCGTGCTCCGTCACCTGGAAGCCGATCCGCGTCATGCCGGTATCGACCGCAAGGTGTGCTTTTGCTTTCCGGTTCTGGCGTGCTGCCTCTTTTTCGAGGGCAAGTGCCTGTGCGTAGCTGTCGATCGTCTGAGTGATGTCGTATTCCACAAGGTCGCCGTACTGGGACGGGGACACGTAGCCGAGAATCAGGATCGGCGCGGAAATGCCGTTTTCTCTGAGCTCGACAGCCTCCTCGATGGTTGCGGTTGCAAAATAATCAACCTGGTTTTCCAGATAGGATGCTACCGGAACGGCACCGTGGCCGTAGGCGTTCGCTTTTACAACGCCAAGGAGTTTCACGCCCTCCGGTAGTCTTTTTTTCACTTCTCTGATGTTATGCCCGATCGCTTCGAGTGAAATCTCTGCATAACAGCGTAAGTATCTGTTCACTTTTTTCCTTCTTTCTTTCCGTACTTTTTCTGAGACGCCAAAACGTGCCTGAAAACTCTTTCGGATTATTTTCAGACACGCTCTCGTATCAGATTCCGGCTGTGCCGGTTTTTATTTGTCCGGTCTGCGGATGGCGGAATAGATATTTTTTACATTTTTCAGCACTACATGCGTTCTTGTCGCATCGACGCCCGGAAGGCTCATCACCTGGCGGTGGATTTCTTCGAGTTCGTCGGATGAGTGACAGGAAATGCGGATAATCAAATCAAAATCTCCGGTCTGATAATAGCAGGATACGATGTACTCCAGTTTCTGGATCGCATCTGCAAAACTGTCAAAGAACTTCGGATGCTCCAGGCTGACTTCCATCAGCGCGGTCATCTCATTTCCCGTTTTCTTTTCGTCTACAATAATGGTGTATTCTTTAATCACTCC
>OCHV01001942.1_pt1 | contig 12453 bp, 10 predicted proteins | sample 1538461 | NCBI WGS metagenome assembly OCHV01 (sample SAMN04571692, study PRJEB22368) | human gut metagenome | biome: human gut; material: stool | host: Homo sapiens | place: Luxembourg | collected 2012-08-03 | reverse complement strand
CCGCGTCCACTAGGTTGTCGACGCAGATTTGCGCGGTTGAGGACTGCGTGGCGATGTTCTCGATATCGCTATCGGGAATCATGCTCGAAAGGCCGTCAGAGCACAGGATCAGACGGTCGCCTTCCTCGATATGCAGAGTGAAGTGGTCGGCATACATGGCGGGGTCCGAGCCCAGCGCACGGGTGATGACCGAACGGTTGGGGTGGACGCGAGCCTCGTCTGCCGTAATCTCGCCGGCGTCCACGAGTTCTTCCACATAGGAGTGGTCGCGGGTCACGCGGATGAGCGTGCCCTCGTGGAGCAGGTAGGCGCGCGAGTCGCCCACGTGGGCGATGGCGAGCGTGTCGTTTTCGATATAGGCGCAAGTGGCTGTGCAGCCCATGCCAGGCTTGCCCAGGCCGTTCAGGGCCGCCTCGATTACGGCGGCGTTGGCTGCCTCGACGGCTGCGGCCAGGCGTGCTGCGTCGGCGGACTGTGGGGCCGTCTTGGCTATAGTCTCGACAGCGATAGAAGAGGCCACCTCGCCGGCGGCGTGACCACCCATGCCGTCGCATACGCAAAAGAGCGGCGACTGCACCAGGTAGGAATCCTCATTGTGCGGGCGCACACAGCCAACGTCGGAGCGGGCGCCCCACATGAGTTGCGTGGTGGTACCGGCATCATAGGTCGAGTCGGTCTCGATGCGCTCCTCGGTCAGGGGCTCAAAGCTCATGGTCGAGCCGGGGTCTTTGAGCTTGGCCTCAACGGCAGCAACGTCGATCTCGGCGGTGTCACCGGGAGAGACGGTGTCGGTCTCGGCGTTTGATTCGGAATCACCGGTGTCCGGGGAGTCGGGCTCCTCGGAAACGCGGGCGGTCGACTCGTCGTCTTGCGGGCTGACGTCTATAGGCTCGGGCGCCGGCGCAGACGCGGGCGCAACCTCGGATACCGGGGCTATGGGAAACGCCGGCGCGGCGGGCTCGGGTGCCGCAAACACCGCAGCGCTCTCGTTGATTGCCGCGGCGACGGGCTCTGTAAAGTGAGCCGGCACCGGGGTTGCTTCGGGCGCTGTGGGCTGTTCCGCAGCATGTGCGCCGATGGGCGCCGCTACGGCATCCTCTTCGTCCTCGTTATCGGCGAGATCCGAAATATCATGCGTTACATGCGAAAGAGGCAGGGAGAACACAGTGTCCTCGGGTTCCACGGGTGCGGAGCCCGCCGGAGCGGCGTGGGCCGGCGCAGCTGTGGCGGCAGCCGGTGCCTCGGTCATAGTTGCGGACTTGTTCTCCTCGTCGATCATCGACGGTTCACCTTCATGACCACATCGCCAATCTGGACTTCGTCGCCCTCGCGCAGCGTCGCGGGCTCCACGAGCTGGCGGCCGTTGACGAGCGTGCCGTTAAGCGAGTTGAGGTCCTCGATGATGAGCGCCGGGCCCTGCAGCGAAAAGCGCGCATGCGAGGCCGAGACGAACGGTTCGTTGATGCAGATGTCCGAAGATGGCGAGCGACCGACGATGACGGGGCCGAGCATGTCTACGTGGATGCCGCGGATACCGCGCGGACCCTTGTCCACATCAATCGTCCAGATAGCCGAGTCGCGGCGCTGCCCGCGCACAAGTCCCACGCCGGTCTTCATGACGGCGAACAGGAAGATATAGAGCAGGGCGACCAGGACGATGCGGCCTGCAAAAAGGACGATATCGATGTTCATAAGCGACTATCCCCTAAATTCAAAGGTGCTCAGGCCAAACGTCAGCAGATCGCCGTTGCGCAGCGGGCAGCGCGTAATGCGGCGGTTGTTGACGAGCGTGCCGTTGGTGGAATTGAGGTCTTCGATCGACCAATCCGAGCCCGTAAAGGTGAGCTGGGCGTGGCGGCGCGACACGTTGGGGTCGCGCAGGGCAATGTCGGAAACTGAGCGCTCGCGACCGATGGTCACCTGTGCGGAGGTGATGCTATGGCTCTCGCCGCTCACGACGTCGACGAGCTGGGCGAGCGGGCGCTGCGGGGCGCGAGTGCTCGCCATGTTGGAGGCGATGCCGGCTGCGGCGCCTAGGCCCACGGCGGCACCGGTCGCGGCGGCTCCGCCCATGCCGGCAAGCGAGTCGCGCGAGACGGTCTGCGGCACCGGGATGGGTGCGGCGGCGGGGTCGGGGACGCTAGGCGCGAAGGGGTCTGCCACGGCAAGCGGGTCGGGAGCGGCGGCGCGAGGCGTCGGCTGCTGCTGGGGCATGGCGGCGGGGCGCTGCTGCTGCGGGGCAGCAAACTGCTGCTGGCCGGCGCGCGGGGCGCTGGCGGCACGGCGTTCTGATAGGCGCGCTCTTCTTCGTACAGGCGGCCGAGCGTGGGGGCATCGACGTTCTCGGCAAAGACCGAGAACTTGCCGGCGCGCAGCTGCGGATCGATCATAAAGCGCACGAGGGGCTCGCCGACAAAGACATAGCGGCGCTTTTCGGCCTGCGCCTTCACAAACTCGCGGACCTCGCGCGAAAGCTCGGGGTAGAACGGGGCGAGCATGGGATCGTCGTCGGCGGCGATAAGGATGGTATAGAGTGCCGGCGCCGTGTTGACGCCGTTAATCACCAGAGTCTGATCCTCCATGTCGCGAGCGGCCTGCTTAGCAAGCTTCTTAAAGGAGAACGGGGCACGGGTGGCACCGAAGATGCCGGCCACGTGGTCCTCGAAGATGTTCAGGAAGTTCACGAAAGATCACTCTCCGTATAGGTTCTTTGGTATCCGAGCAAATATAGGCATATCCCAACGATTATAGAGGATAGGATTCCCGCAACCGCCGCCTTGGCGATGACCGCGGCTGCAAGGCTGGCAATTTCCATATGGTGTGCAAGACAGGACGCCGCTGCGCAGCCGATGCCGGTGACAGCGATGGCGGCGATTGCGGCAAGGTTTGAGCCCTGATTGGTACGCTTGGCATGGACATTGAGCAGCGCAGATGACGCCGCGGCAGTTGCCGCGACCAGCACAAAGGCAGCCCAAAGGAGCGGGTCTCCCAGCGCTGCGGCAACGTTACCGAGCCCCAGCACGCCTCCGGCTGAAAGCGCGACCGTGGCCAGACGGGCAAAAAGCGCGCCCATGCCCGTTGCCGCGGCGGCGCTTGCCGGGCCGAGCCAAAATGACGCGACGCCGGCGGCGACCCCAGCTGCCAGGAAGGTATTGCCGGTCAGACAGCCAAGCGCGAGTGCACAGGTGAGCGTGGCGCTCGCGGCAGTCTCGGTGCGACCCCAGGCGATCCACCAACCGGACATGGCGGCGGCAAAGATCACCGCGACGGGCAGCATCGACAGGATGCCCTGTGCCTGCATGGTGGCGTTGGCCATGAGCACCAAAAAGCCCACAGCCGAGATGGCCGAGCCAATCTGGGGGGCCAGGCCGGCCGCCGCTCCGATCGCGATGGCCGCAATGACCAGGCCGGGAAGCGCCGCGACCCCGGCCGTTTGCATCAGCAAAAAGCTAAAGGTGCCGCATGTTAGCGCCGAGATAGTGCGCATGGTGTAGTCGCGCGCATGGCTCCAGCGCGTGCCCGCCCAGCCGAGTGCGGGGTCGACCTCGATGGCGTCGTCCTCGTAGTGCGACGGCTCGATATCGTCGAGCTCCTGCTCGTCATCCGAAAGCTCGCCAACCATTTGCTCCAGGCTGCGACGGCCTTCGCGCACGCTGCCCAGACCGGCAAGGAGCTGGTCGCAAAATGCCTCGATGCTGTTGGGGCGGTCCTGCGGCATGGGGGAGAGCGCGCTCATGAGCGCGGCCTCGGCTCCCGGGGGAAAGTGTGGTATCAGCTCGCTGGGATAGGTGGCGCCGCCGATGATGCGGCCGAGCGAGTCGGCGGGCGTGGCCGCCATAAAGGGAGCGCTGCCGCACAGGCCCTCGTAGATCACACAGGCGAGGGCAAAGACATCGGCGCGCTCGTCGACCGTGCCGGTCTCGATATCGAGCTGCTCGGGCGGCATGTAGCCGATGGTGCCGCCGCGTGAGCCGCCAAAGCCACCGGCGGACGACAGTCGCGCCATGCCAAAGTCGGTGAGCTTTACATTGCCCGAGTGGTCGATGAGCACGTTGGCGGGCTTAATGTCCAGGTGGAGTACGCCATTACTATGGGCGAAGGTGAGCGCCTGGCCCAGGGCATCGGCAATAGCTGCGGCCTCGTCAAAGGTAAGTGAGTGGCCGTCCACGCGGTGCAAAAACTCGGCCAGCGACATGCCATCGACATATTCCATAACCAGGTAGGCATAGGCTGTGTCGTGCGTAAAGTCGATGACCTGCACGATATTGGGATGTTGAAGCATGGCGGCGGTGTGCGCCTCGCGCAGGACATCCATGATGTCGCTGGCGGGCATGCCGGCACCGTTGATAAGGGGGATGCGCTTAATGGCGACGCGGCGGCGCAGGTGCGTGTCGCGGCAGATCTCGATGGAGCCAAAACCGCCGGTCGCAAGTGTCTCGAGCGGCTGGTACCGCTTGAGCAGCTCGCGAGAGCTGGTGCCCTCCAAAGGAACGTCCGGCGAGAACCGGGCGGTATGTTGCGAGAAAAGCGGCATGGCCAACCCTCGTGCGTTTAAAGTTCGTTTGCGAGTGGCGGGCGCGGAGCCGAGCCGTTCGCGGTGGCATAGATGCTGCTAGTGTAGCACGCTCGGGCGGATGGCGAGGATAACGGGATGCGAGGCTGCCTGTCTGGCTTGGCCTTAGCGCTTCTTCTTGTTCTTCTTCTGCTTGCGCTTGGTCTCGATGCGGAGTTTTTTGTTGATGCGGGCCTTGAGGAAGGGGCCGAACTGCTCGGCATCGCCACGGACGAAGGTGTCCTTGGGGATCGTCACGCCCTGGTCGGCGAACATGGCCACAAAGATGCGCTCGCCGTCGAGTACGTGGTCGAGCTTGTCAAACGGGAAGAACTGTGACTTACCGCTCTGGCCCCAAACCATCAGGCCGTCCTCGTTGGCGGCGACGCGGCGATAGCGGCCACCCATTGACTCGTCGGCCTCAACGGCGTCGATAAAGTCGCGGGCGAGGGTGTGGTGCAGGTTTTTGCTCCACCAGGCCAAAAATGCGCCGAATACGATCAGGACGACGCCAAACTTGATCCAGTTGCCGCCGGCCACCAGCATGCCGATGCCGATGAGCGCGGCAATTGCCGCGGCGACATACAGCGAGCCGCGACGCCTGGGCGAGGCGACCAGACGGGCGAAGTCGGTGACCAGGTCGTTTTCGTACTGGTACTCGTTGAGGTACAGGATGCCGTCGTCGGCTGCGGCCTGCTTCTCGAGCGCGACCTCGACCTGGTCGGCTGCTTCGGAGGGAACGAGGTTGCTCTCTGCGTCTGCCATGCTCTTTGGACTCCTATCGCGGCGGGCTCGCCGTACGGGTTATTATGAATGCAGTATGCCGTGCGACCGCTTGGCCGCCGCGGCAACAAGACTCAGTATACCCGGGGGAGCACCCATGGAATCGTTGTACCGAAAGTATCGCCCGCTCACCTTCGACTCCGTGGTGGGCCAGCAGCATATCGTCTCGACGCTCGAGCACGCCATCACCGAGGGGCGCCTGTCCCACGCCTACCTGTTCTGCGGACCGCGCGGCACGGGCAAGACCACCATGGCGCGCATCCTTGCCAAGGCGCTGCTGTGCCGCAATGCCGAGGCGGCGCGCGCCGAGGGTGCAAGCGGCTGCATGCCCGACGGCACTTGCGAGGAGTGCGAGCTCATCGCCGAGGGCAACCACCCGGATGTCTACGAGCTCGATGCTGCAAGCCGTACCGGCGTGGACAACGTGCGCGAGGAGATCATCAACTCCGTCAACTTTGCCCCGGTGCGCGGCAAGTACAAGATCTATATCATCGACGAGGTCCACATGCTCACGACGGCGGCGTTCAACGCGCTGCTCAAGACGCTCGAGGAGCCGCCGGCGCACGTGATTTTTGTGCTGTGCACCACCGACCCGCAAAAGATTCTGGAGACCATCCTCTCGCGCTGCCAGCGCTTCGATTTCCACCGCATCGGCAACGAGGATATCGAGCATCGCCTGGCATACGTGTGCGAGCAGGAGGGCTTCGATTACGACGACGAGGCGCTGGCTATCGTGGCGCGCCATGCAAAGGGCGGCATGCGCGACGCGTTGTCCACGCTGGAGCAGCTGAGCGTCTTTGGCAACGGTTCTGTGCATGCGGACGACGCCCGCTCGCTTTTAGGCGAGGTTTCGGACCAGATTCTGGGCGAGTTTTCCCGCGCCATTGCCGATCGCGATGTTGCCGAGCTGTATGGACTTATTCGCGCGCAGGTCGAGGAAGGTAACGATCTGCTGGAGCTGACGCGCGACCTGGTGGCGCACGTGCGCGACGTGTATGTTGCCTGCGTTGCCGGTGCCCGTGCCGAGTTGTTTGAGGGCGGCTCCGAGCAGGCCGAGGCGCTTGCTGCCGAGGCCGCTGCCTTTGGCGAGCATCCTGCCGACCGCCTGGCCCGTGTGCTGACAGTGCTTGACGATGCCGCACTGGAGATGAGGGGCGCGAGCGACGTGCGCCTGGTGCTCGAGATTGCCTGCACGCGTCTGGCACGTCCCGAGGCTGATATAACGATTGAGGCATTGGCCGAGCGCGTGGCACGCCTGGAGGCCATGGTTGCCAATGCCGCCGTGCCGGCGAGCGTGGCTGCTGCTCAGGCCGCCGCGCCTGCAGCATCCGTACCCGCTGCTGCCCAACAGCCGACGCTCATTTCGGGCGCCCGTGCTGCCGCTCCGGCGGCATCCGCTGCCCCCGCTGCTACGTCCGCGCATCAGGGTGGCATGCCTTGGGACCGCGGCGCTGCTGTTCCGGCTGCCCAGCCTGCTCCCCGTTCTGCGTCCGTGTCAGCTTCCAAGTCTGCAGCGCCTGCACCTCAGCCTGCGCCGGCTTCGACGCCTCAGCCCGTTGCTGCCCCCGTGCCTGCCACCGCTCCGGCACCTAAGCCCCAGTCCAACAATGCCGCCCAGGTTGCCGCCGTCGGTGCTGCCGAGACGCCCGCGGTCGAGGATGCCGGAGAGCTGCAGCGCAAATGGGCCGAGGTCGTCGAGCGTGTCAAGGCGCGTCAGGCTTCCTACGCAGGGCTTTTGCTCAACGCCCGCGCCACGGCCGACGACGGCTCCAAGCTCACCGTCTCGTTCCCCGCGGGTTCGACCTTTGCCATCAAGATGCTCGGCCGCGCTGACACGCAATCGGTGGTCCTGCCGACGGTCTGCGCGGTCTTCGGTCGTCGTACCGTCGACTATGTCCTGGATGGGGGTGGCACGCCGGCTCCTCAACATGAGGAGCATTCTCCATCTGCACGGGCTGCGGCATCTGCGGACCCGCAACCCGTGTCCTCGGCGGCCCCTGTATCCTCGAGCGCCAGCGCGCCGCAGCAGCAAGCGGCGCCGGTAGCGGCATCGACCCCGTTGGCGCCTAAGCCCGCAGCGCCCAAACCGGCTGCTCCGACACCCGCGCTCAAGCCCGTCTCGCCCGCGCCCAAGTCGTCTGACCTGGGCAAAGCCCCCTGGCTACGCTCCGACAACCCCGCCGGCGCTCCTGCCACGGGTAAGCTCCCGACCGAGCCCGCGCCCCGAGCGCCCGAGCGCGCGTCCGCTCCCAAGGCTCAGCCTGTCGTGCCGTGGGAATCCGAGCAGGTGCCCTACGACGACGCTATGGTCGGCGGCTTCGCCGGCGATGCGAGCGGGGACGATCTGCCTCCGTTCGACGTGCCGGGTGCGACGCCCGCGCCCAAGCCCGCTGCAACTGCCCCTAAAGAGGAGGACGCTCCTGCAGCTCCCTGGGAGTCCAACCCCGGCGCCGGCAGCCCCTTCGGCCATCAGGGCGCAGCCCCGAGCATCCCGCAGACCGAGGACGAGGCCAAAGCCCTCATCCGCAACGTCTTCGGCCAGGCCACCATCTTCAAACCGGTGGAGTAACCGTGCGGGCGGGTATACTGCTCAAGAAGAGATCTCTTTGTCCGGGCGCATCTGTATTTCGGACATGTGCAACGTAGCGCCGCGTATATCGCATTCGAGCAGACAGGTGCGTGACGGTCGGCCTAGGATGCTGAGGTCGATACGATACGTCGCATGGCTGTCCGTGTATTCGACTTGCTCGGCGTTGACGGTTGCTCCGATTGTCGATAAAGAGCCCGGTTCGGCATCGACAATCTTGGAGTCCTTTATCTTGACCTTGAACTCTTGGTAGAGGGACGGGCTGTTGTAGTAAACGGTTCGGGTTCCGTCGGTGCACTCATCGGTCGCTTCCCATTTGACGGTGGGCTGGTCTGAGTTGGCTATCAGCAGTTCTGCTCCAAAGGCTATAGCATGGGTGATGACAACCAGCAATGCCCAGCCGACAAAGAGATAGAGAACCACATATGCGACGGGGTGTTTTGAGCGGATGTTTTGGAGTGCGTCGGGGACATTCATGGGGCACCTCCAAATTACTATCTATGACAATCAAATTATACCCTGCCGCCATGTGCGCCGCCTCGAGCAGCGGTTCGGCATTTAGCTATTTAGTGGCGCACATGAAATGCCGGATTCGGCTCTACTAGATTGAGTATGCGATATTATGCAACCTTGCATAATTCGACCTTGCATAATCTTGGGGGCGCATCACGCTCCAGGACATGTATATCGACTGAGGTAGCGTGTCCGCCCCGCTCGCTGGCCGCGCGCCGTGGTACGATTTTGGGTTTGAAAGTCCCGCCGCGTCCCGGCTGCCCTTGCAGCTCGTTGCGCGGCCGCACGCAAAGGAGCCATTATGGCCGGTATGAACATGCAGCAGATGATGAAGCAGGCTCGCAAGATGCAGGAGCAGCTTGCCGCCGCGCAGGAGAACCTCAAGTCCCAGACCGTCGACGCCTCTGCCGGCGGCGGCATGGTCAAGGTGACCGTTAACGGCGAGATGGAGCTCGTCAACCTCACCATCGATCCCGATGCCCTCGATCCCGAGGACGTCGATATGCTGCAGGACATGATCATGGCTGCCGTCAACGAGGCCGTCCGCGGCGTCAACGAGCTCGCCAACAAGCAGATGGGCGCCATCACCGGCGGCCTCAACATCCCGGGCATGCCGTTCTAAGACACGCATATATATGAGTGCGAATCACAGTCTGCAAAAACTGCTCGATGAGCTGGGTCGTCTGCCGGGCATTGGTCCCAAGTCGGCCCAGCGCATCGCCTATTACTTGCTCGAGGCCGATGCCGAGGAGGCCCGCCGCCTGGCCGAGGCCATCCTGGAGGTCAAGCAGGAGGTCCACTTTTGCAGCCGTTGCTTTAACTACGCCACGGCCGACGAGTGCTCCATCTGCCAGGACCCGATGCGCGATACCACTCGCATTTGCGTGGTGGGCGAGCCGCGCGACGTTCAGGCAATCGAGCGCACGGGCAGCTACCATGGCCTGTACCATGTGCTGGGCGGCGTGATCAGCCCCATGGACAAGATCGGTCCCGAGCAGCTGCATATCCGCGAGCTGCTGGCGCGCCTGGGCCACGAGGACATCCACGAGGTCATTATCGCCACCAACCCCAACATTGAGGGCGAGACCACGGCGAGCTACCTTGCTCGCACCATCAAGCCATTGGGCGTTGAGGTATCGCGTCTTGCGAGCGGCCTTCCCGTGGGCGGCGACTTGGAGTATGCCGACGAGCTTACGCTTGGCCGCGCTATCGAGGCCCGCCGCGCGATCTAGGCGGTGTCAGCTCCGCGGCATGTCCCGTCGGCCTGCCGCACGGCGCGCTCATAATTGGGCATGCGTTCATGCATTTGTTGTGCAACAAACCTGCTTTTCATCCGCTTATCGCGTGGATGGGTCCGTCTGCACCTCGTATTTGCCCATTCGTTGCGCAACCTTTTGGGTTCGCTGATACACTCAAATGTGAATATGAAAGAATGCGCCGCTTTTAAGCGGCGTGTTTTTGTTGGAGGAGAACGCATGCGGCCCGGGGGAACTCAGACAAAGCATGGCGTCGCGGTGCGCATGCGACGCCGGCTGGGCCTGGCGCCTCGGGCGTGTGTGCTGCTGTCTTGCTCGCTCGTGCTGGTCATAGCCGGTGTTTCGGCTTATGGCATGACGGTGCCGTCCATGGTGCAGGCGCATGCTGCGCGTGAGCTGCATATTGGGCGCAAGGCCAAAAGCGACTTGGGAACGACAACTGGATATGCGTGGGCGAGCGTGGTCGGGCGCACCGTGTTTGGCGTCGATTCCGCGGACGAGGGCGAGCAGGCGTCCAACGAGATCACGCTGGCAAACGGCAAGACCATCGTGCTCACCAACACCAAGGTCATTACGAAGCTTTCCAATAACAGCGTGGCTTCTGTCGTTAACAAGGCGGAGCAGCAGAAGGAGCAGGATACGCAACAGACGGGTAAGCCTGGCGGCTCGGACGGGTCCGGTTCTGGCACCGGTTCGTCGAGCTCGGGCGGCGGTTCCGGTTCGGGCTCCGCCTCTGGCGGTGGATCTTCGAGTGGTGGCTCGACGGACGGCGGTACCGGCGGCGATATGGGCTCGGGTGGCCTCTCGGCTGCCGAGGAGGAGAGTATTCACAGTTGGCTCGTGACCAAATACAACATGCTCGATGGCTATGTCGCCCGCGCCAACAGTGTGGTTTCGACCTATAACGCTACGGGCGATACCGGACCGTGCGACACCCTGGCCAACGATATGTTTGTTATCCGTGCCGAGTTCGGTCGGCAAAGGTTCTCGACCAAATCTAAGTGGTATCGGCAGTATGCCAATCTGTGGGGCTGCTATACCAACCTGTGTCAATGGGTTGGACACTATGGCGACGACGACGTTGCGCTCAACAACTTCAACACCAATGTGGCGGCGATCGCCCTATGACGAACGACCTCGCTTCTACGGCAGCCCAGCCGCTCAACCGTGATCCCATGGTGGGCCTGCGCCTGGCGCGCATCGACGGGTTTGAGCCGGCCGTCGCCCTGGGTACGGACGAGCTTCCCGCCTACCTGCGCCGGTTTACGATGCTGTTTGCCGATGACGCCACCATGCGCCGCGGCGGTATCGGCCGTGTGACGCGTGCCGTCAACGCGCAGGGCGAGGCCGTGGCGCTCAAGCAGCTCATCTTGCCAACGCGCGACGAATTTGATGACGATGTCGCCCACGAGGCGCTGGTCACCAAGTTCAAGGCGGCGTTTCGCGAGGAATATGAATGCCATCGTGCCCTTTCGGGCCTTAAGGGCTTTCCCCGCTTATACGGGTGGGGCGAGGTCGACGGCGTGCCCGTGATCGTCATGGAGTGGGTCGAGGGCGAGACGCTCGTTCGCCTGCGCTCGCGCCTTGCCGTGGACGATGCCGGGCGTCTGTCGCCGCTCGTGGCGGCGCGCCTGGGTCGCGACCTGTTCGATCTGCTCTGCCGCATGAGCTTGGTAGGCGAGGGGTTCGTCCATCGCGATATCTCGCCCGCTAATATTATGGTGCGCACGGCGCGCCTGCCGCTCGACCGACAGCTTGCCGAAGGCACCTTCGACCTGTGCTTGATCGATTTTGGCTTGTCGCTGGCGCTCGAGCCCGCCTCTGCGGTGGCCGGCACCGGCGGCAAGGCGTCGTTTACCGAGCGCTATGCCACGTTGCGCCGCGCGACGGTGGCCTACGCCCCGCCCGAGATGCTCACCGACGATATCCCCGACCTGCGCATGCTTCGCATGTCGCCGGCGATCGATGTCTACGCAGCGGCGAGTACGGTCTACGAGCTCATCGCCGGTGTCGCGCCGTACGAAGTAGCGCCGGGTGCGTCGGGTACTTCGGGCTCGCGCAAAAAGACACGCGATATCGCCAGCCCTTATCGCCTCAAGATGGATACGCTGCCCGATTATCCCGTCGGCGCCCACGCGCCCGGCTGCGACTTGACGCAACTGCTGCGACGCGAGCCCGATGTGGCACTTGCCGCGGCCGAACAGGCTCAGCAGCTGGGGCTCGATCCAAATTCCGAGGATCTGCGCGATGCGCTGGCGTTTGTCGACGCTCAGCTGTTCGATGTGGTGATGACCTGCCTGTCCTGCCATCAGGAAGATCGTCCCGAGCCGGCTGCGGCGGAGGCGGCGCTCTCGGCATTTTGCGACCACTATGCGCAAAATGTCGCCCGCTCGCTTCGCGCCGAGCCGCTCATGCCGTGCCCGATGGAGGTATCGGGGCGCACAGCCCGGCGTGCGGCGATGGTTGGTGCGACGGCGGTATGCGGCGTGCTTTGGGCTGTGGTCGTGGTGTCGGCGGCGTTTTTGGTGTCTGGCGCCCATGTGACGATTGCCGCGGGACCGCTTATGTGGTCCGGGAAGCTGCCGGCCATTATCGCCGCGCTGGCGTTGGCACTGCCGGGCATGGCGGGCATCGCTGCCGGGGCCTTGGCGCGCGACCGCCGTGCGGGATTCCTGCAGGGCGTGTTGGCCCTTTCCGCCTGCGAGGTTCCGACTCTGGCCGCACTCGCATGTGCCGCGTTTTTCCAGCATGCCGTGGCGGGT
>OCHV01001921.1_pt1 | contig 12564 bp, 10 predicted proteins | sample 1538461 | NCBI WGS metagenome assembly OCHV01 (sample SAMN04571692, study PRJEB22368) | human gut metagenome | biome: human gut; material: stool | host: Homo sapiens | place: Luxembourg | collected 2012-08-03 | reverse complement strand
GTTCCGCTACAATAAAAACGATTCAAAGACACATTCTATTTCAAGATAGAGAGGAAAATTTCCGTGAAAATCTTAAAAGTAAAATGTCTGGCCCCCACCCGGCTGGACAATTATCTGACCCAGCAATACCCCGCCCTGACCCCCGGCCGCCTGAACAAGGCGCTGCGGGAAAACAAGATCAAGCTGAACGGCAAAAAGCAGCCGCTTTCCACCCGCGTGATGGCGGGCGACGAGATCAAGCTGTTCATCCTGGACGATGTGCTGGACGCCGACCGCCGGGTGGAAGGCCCTGCATGGAAGAATGCCCGCACCCCGGCACAGGTGGTGTACGACTGCCCGCAGATCCTGATCGTGAATAAGCCCGCCGGCGTTGCGGTGGACGGCCCGGAGGACGATACCCTGCTGAACCGTGCGCTGCTGTACCTGAACAAGCAGGGCGAGTACAAAGAGAACGACCTGTACACCCCCGCCTTGTGCCACCGGCTGGACACCGGCACCAGCGGCCTTGTGATCATTGCCAAGACCCCGGAGGCTGAGGAGCTGTTCCTTTCTGCCATCAAGAACCGTGAGGTGCAAAAGACCTACCTCTGCGTCACCTTTGGCCGTCCCATGCCGCCGGACGCCACCTTGGGCGGCTATCTGCTCAAGGACGCTGACCGCGGCATTGTGAAGATCGTGGAGGACAAGCAGCCCGGTGCCAAGGAGGTGGAGACCCGGTACGAGACCATCGCCGTCTCCGGCCGTCTGGCCCTGCTGAAGGTGCAGCTGATCACCGGACGCACCCACCAGATCCGCGCCCACATGGCAAGCATCGGCTGCCCCATCCTTGGCGACAGCAAGTACGGCAACAACAGCGCCAACCGCGAGCTGAAGCTGAAGTATCAGGCGCTGTGCGCATGGGAGCTGACCATGCCCCGCTTCACCCAGCCGGACTTTGCCTTCCTCAGCGGCAAGACCTTCCACGCCCCGAAGCCGTGGTATTACCAGCAGGTGCTGGACGGCACCTTGAAGTAACAAAAAAGGAGATGCCCTGCAGGGCATCTCCTTTTTTTGTTACTTATAATAGAACGCTCAGACCCGCACCATATCCGGGGTGATCTCAGCCAGCGTATGGGCACCGCACATCTGCATGGTGTCGGCCAGTTCTCCGGCCAGCTTGTCGATGTAGCACTTCACGCCCTCTGCGCCGCCGCCGTAGACAGCAGTCACAAAGGGACGGCAGATCAGCACGCCGTCTGCGCCCAATGCCAGCGCCTTGAACACATCCACACCGGTGCGGATGCCGCCGTCCACCAGCACCTTCACGCCGGTACCCTTGAGAGCTGCGGCGATCTCCGGCAGCACCTCGGCAGTGGCAGGGCACTGATCCAGCACACGGCCGCCGTGGTTGGACACCACGATGGCAGCGGCACCGGCCTGCTTTGCCTTCAGTGCGCCCTTGACGGTCATCACGCCCTTGACGATGAAGGGACGCTCTGCCAGCTGCACGATCTCAGCCAGCTCCTCCACGCTCTTGCTGCCGGCGGGCGGGGTCATGTTCTTCAGGAAGGGCAGACCCGCTGCATCCACGTCCATGGCCACGGCCAAGCAGCCGCTGGCCTTGGCCTGTGCCATTTTCTCGCGGATGGTGTCGATGTTCCACGGCTTGATGGTGGGCACGCCACAGCCGCCCGCAGCGCCGATGGCGCGGGTAGCCATCTCCATCACGGTGGGGTTGGTGCCGTCGCCGGTAAAGGCCGCAATGCCGTTTTCGGCACAGGCGCGCACCAGCACATCGTTATAGGTCATATCAGTGTAGGTATCGGAGTAGTGCAGGTTCACCGCGCCCACGGGGCCTGCAAAGAAGGGGTAGCGGAAGCTTTTGCCAAACAGTTCCAGCGTGGTGTCCGGTGCACCGCCGGGGCACAGGGTATCCATGTTCACCCGGATGTCCGCCCACTTATTATAATTGCGGATAGCGGTATCGCCCACGCCCTTGGCACCCGGGCCGGGGATCTGGTTTTTACAGGCCACGCCGTTGCACACCGGGCAGGCCTTGCAGTATTGACCAATGCAGGTACGGGCATTGGCAAGCACTTCAGAATAAGTCATAAAAGCATCCTCCTTATATTTCCCGCCGCTGCGGCACAAAATGACCCACCGCAGTGCTCTTTGCCCTCAATATAGACCTATTTTAAAGGTGCGTCAAGGGCTTTTTGTGCTTTCCATCCATGCAGCAGAATACTTTCTCGCGTTTTTTCGTCATTTTTAAAAAAGTCTGATTTTTTTCAAAAAAATCCTTGACAAAAAGCCTGCTTTCAGGTATTATAGTGGAGCGCCAAGGGCACCCGCCCAAAGGCAGAACAAAAGATGTGGAAAGATGGCTGAGTTGGTCTAAGGCGCACGACTGGAAATCGTGTAACGTGTCAAAAGCGTTCTGGGGTTCGAATCCCCATCTTTCCGCCAGAAACCTGAAACAGAAATGTTTCAGGTTTTTTGTTTTGTCCGCAGTTTGCGGCGCTTGACATTTGCGTGCAGTTCCGTTATGCTGAAGCAAATATGTTTACCGGAAGGAGAGGTTTCCCATGGCATCTTCCCACAAAAAGCGCACTGGTCTGCGGGCGGCGCTGATCGTTCTGCTGTGTCTGGTTTTGGTGTGCGCGGTGGCTGCGGCAGTGCTGTACAGCTTCGTCAGCCGCAAGATCAAGGCATTCCAGAGCGGTGCCAGCTTTGCGCTGGACTACACCATCACCTCCACCGAGGCCGAGCCCCCTGCTCTTTACGCCCTGCTGGACAAGTTCGGCGGCACCACCGGCAGTCTGACCGGCCAGTACACCCCCCGGGCGGTGCAGCTGGCGCTGTACCCAACGGGCACCAGCACCGTCAACGATGCCCCTCTGACCCGGATGTACATCAGCGAGGAAGAGACCCTGTACGACGCCGGACAGCTGTACAACAAGCTGCGCAGCACAGTTGTAGCCGAGTATCCGCTGGCAAGCCTGCTGCTGCCGGGCTGGTCGCTGGGCAGCTACATCTCTCAGAACCAGCTGGCTACCCTGCTAGGGGTAGACCCCACTGCCACCAGCTTGCAGCAGGTGAACGACTTCCAGCTGGATCTCAAGCAGCTTAAAACCGTACAGCCCGCCAACGCCAAGGAGGGTTACCTCTACCTTCAGCTGCCGAACCTCACCGCCGGGGAGGGCGCGCCGCAGCTGATTCTGGGCATCGAAAAGCAGGGTCTGCTCAAGACCCTGTCCCCCAAGGTGCACATCCTGCTGGACGTGCCCGCCCACCACATCCATGCAGAGCTTTCCGGCACGGTGACTGCCTCCCAGACCGTGGTGACCGCGCCCACCTCCCGGATGCAGGACTCTGACGTGGAAAGCCTTGTGCAGCTGCGCAAGACCATCGAGAGCATCATTCAGTTCGTGCAGACCGCCGCCCAGAGCGACGATGCTGCCGCCGCCCCTGCTGCATAAAGAGCTTCTATAAACGCAAAAAAATCGGGCAGACTGCGGTCTGTCCGATTTTTTTGCGTTTTATGCTCTCTTACTTCTTTACGGTCTTTTTGCAGGGTGCACGCTTTGCCTTGGGCTTTGCGGCGGCAGGGGCAGTCTTGGCTTCTGCTGTGGGCGCTGCCTTGGCAGCCGGTTCAGCCTTAGTAACAGGCTCGGCCTTGGTTGCCACGGCGGGAGCTGCCTTCACCTCTGCGGCGGGGGCAGCAGGCTCAGCCTTTGCCTTAGCAGCCTTCTTTGCAGCGGGCTTCTCCTCCACCTTCTTGGCGGTGCGGGGCTTGCGGGCTGCAGGCTTCTTGACGGGAGCGGCTTCCTTGTCCGGTGCGGCCTTCGTCTCGGCAGCGGGTGCTGCTTGTTCAACCTTGGCGGCACGCTTTACGCGGTCCTTTACCTCAGAGATGACCCACAGCTGGTCACCACCGCCGGGCACCTCCTGCCAGATCTGCAGCACAGCGCCCACCTCGGCACCGATGCCCACGGTGTCCACGCACTTGCCGCCTGCCCAAGAAGAGCGCAGACGCACGGTGCCCTCCGGGGTGTGCTCCACCTTCCACATCTGGGACGTGCCGCCCACGTCCTCCCACAGGTGCAGCCATGTGCCGTTGGCAGTGCCGGTCATGGTCAGATCCAGCAACTTGCCGGAGGCACGGTTGCGGATGCGGTACACACCATCGCCCTCGCGGACAAAGCTCCACTCCTGCTCGGGCTTGTGGTCATACTTGCCCAGACGGACAGTGCCGCCGTCCTTGCTGCCTTCCACTGCCTGAATGACGTTGCCGGTGTGAGCGGCAATGGTATAAAAGCGGTCGGCCTCGATCACAGTTTGTGCTACGGATTTCATGTATAAATCCCTCCCAGTCATAAAATGCACAGTTTTTTCCAATTCCTTCTTATAAAGAATACCACATATCGTGATTTTTCACAAGCAATTCGACAATTCTTTAGCACTTTATATAGAAACCACCCTGTTTTCGCCTGCTTTTTCGCCCCTTCGCAGGGGCGAAAGGCCGTTTTTATTCCCTCGACATTTTGTCGCAACTGCGTTATACTGTTTTCATCAGGACTATCTGCCGCTCTGAAAGGGGCGGTTTTCTCGTTTTTTGAAGGAGGATATTTGCCCATGACCCAGCAGGACCGCACTGCGGTGCAGTATCACAAAATGACCGAGACCCCTATCCCCCGGCTGATCCTCAGCCTTGCCGCGCCCACGATTTTGAGTATGCTGATCACCAGCATCTACAATCTGGCGGATACCTTTTTTGTAGGGCGCATCTCCACCAGCGCTTCCGGCGCGGTGGGCGTCGTTTCCAGCCTGATGGCTATCATACAGGCGCTGGGCTTTATGCTGGGGCACGGCTCCGGCACCATCATCAGCCGCCGCTTGGGCAGTCAGGATACCCACGCCGCCACCCGCTTTGCCTCTACCAGCTTTTTTTCCGCGCTGGCCTTTGGCGTAGTGCTGGCGGTGGTCGGCCTTGCCACCCTGCCGGACTTCATGATGCTGCTGGGCAGCACCGAAACCATTCTGCCCCACGCCTGCGCCTACGCCCGGCCTATCCTGCTTGCCGCACCGCTGATGATCTCCAGTCTGGTGATGAACAACATCCTGCGGTATGAGGGCAAGGCAAACCTTGCCATGATCGGGCTGGTCACCGGCGGGCTGCTGAACATTGCGCTGGACCCGTTGTTCATGTTCGGGCTGGGGCTGGGCACTGCCGGTGCCGGCATTGCCACCGCCCTCAGTCAGACCATCAGCTTTGGCATTCTGCTGTATATGTTCCTGCGGGGCAAAACGGTCAGCCAGTTCCGGCTTTCTGCCGTCACCCGGGAGCCGCGTGAGTTTTTGCAGATCCTTGCAGGCGGCGCGCCCAGCTTTGGCCGTCAGGGGCTGAACAGCATCGGCGGGATGCTGCTGAACATTGCCGCCCGCAGCTACGGCGATGCCGCCGTGGCGGGCATGAGCATCGTGTCCCGCATTTTTATGTTCATCCTCTCGGTGGCCATCGGCGTGGGACAGGGCTTGCAGCCGGTGGCGTCCTTCAACTACGGCGCCCGCAAATACCACCGAGTGCGGCAGGCCGCCGTCTTTACCCTGAAAGCCGCCTTTGCGCTGCTGGTGGTGCTGATCGCGGTGTGCTGGTGGAACGATGAAAACCTGATCCGCCTGTTCCGGGATGACCCGGCGGTCACTGCTGTGGCGCTGCCCGCCTTCCGCTACCAGTGCTTTGCCATCCTTCTGCAGCCGGTGATCGTAGTGACCAACATGACCTTCCAGAGCGTTGGCAAGGCCGGGCGTGCCACCTTTCTGGCCTGCTGCCGGCAGGGCGTGTGCTTTATCCCGCTGATCCTTGTACTTCCCCGGGTGCTGGGACTTGTGGGCGTGGAGCTCTGCCAGCCCATTGCGGATGCGCTCACCTGCTTCATTTCTCTGCCCTTTTTGCTGGCCTTTCTGCGGCAGCTGGAGCAGATGGACAAGGCAGAAGCGTCCCATGCCCCGGCGCAGCTGTAATGTAATTGTAACCGTTTTTAGCCGCATTTTTCTGCAAGTTCTGCAATGAAAAATGCGGCTGTTTCGTATTCTGAGTGAACGGAAAAATTTTCCTCCCTGTTTTTTGCAAAGGAGTGTTTTTTATGAAGCGCGTTGTCTTGCGTATCGGCTGCGGGGCAGTCTGCACTGCTCTTGCCCTTACTTTAGGCTGCGGCTGTGCCCTGCTGCCGCCCGCCACCGGCGTGCCGGGCGCTGCAAGCTCTGCCGTTTCGGTACCTACGGACGACAACGGCAAACCCCTGTACGACCCTGCCGTGCTGAACGATAGCCGTTTGCGGGTGCTGTACTGCGACAGCCGTTCCGGAAGCAGCACCACCATCCTGTGCGGCAGCACCCCGCTGCACCAGTCTGCCCGCAGTGAGAACGTCTCGCTGGTGGAGGACAGTGCCACCGGCACCGCAGACTACTGGCTGCGCAGCTGGTCCGACCCTACCGGCCGGGGCGGACGCCGCACCGCCCTGTACGACAAGACCGGCACCGAAGTAATGTCCTTTGAGGGCGAGCAGAGCGCCACCCTGCAAAACGGCCTGCTGGTGCTGCAGGAAAGCCGCCTGATCGATGGTGGATACGTCCCGGAGTCCGGCTACGGCACCTGTCAGGTCATCGACCTTGCCACCGGCGCAGCTCTGCCGGTACCGGAGGGCGCATACAGCTGCACCGTATGCGGCGATAAGCTGGTATTCAGCTGCTACGCCCGCCCGGAGGGGCTGGACGATTACGACTGGGATACCGACTACCGCCAGAACAGCTGGGTGGTGGTGCAGGAAAAGGACGGCACCCCTGTCTACCGCGCCGACGCCGCCTCGGCATACCGCCTTTTCTACGACAGCGACACCCTGAGCGACTGGGTGGTGCTGGATGTTACCACCGGGGAAGAAACCACCGACCGGATTTTGTACAACGTCCTGACCGGCGAGCAGTGCACGGGCTTTTTGCAGGTCTATCCGGGCGGTCTTGCCAGCTTTTCCACCGGTGACGGCCGGTACGAGCTGCGGGACATGACCACCGAGGACCGCGGACTGATTGCCGCCTTTGACGAACAGCCCAGCCAGTATTTCCCGGGCTATGTGGTAACATGGCACAGCGGCGAGAATCACGGCTACGAACTCTATGATCTGGAGACCGGCACCAAGACCCCGCTGTACGATGTGAACGCCACCGACAACACCGTAGCCGTCTACGCGCTGGACGGCAGCCTGCGGGTGTACAGCACGGACAACGGAAAGCTGCTGACCGACACCACCGTAGAACCGGTGGAGCACCAGCAGCGGGTACGGATGAGCAACTGCGGCAGTGGCTATGTCTGGCTGAAATTGCAGGATAACGACCGCTACGAGACCACCGCCACCCGGCTGTACGGCCCGCAGGGGCTTGTCAGCGACCTGACCGCCCTGCAAGGCAAGTACAGCTATATCAACTACCTGACCACCGACCCCGACGGCAGACCCATGTTCTACGGCAGCCGCGCCGCTGCGGGCAGCGCCTACGGCAACGTATACGATGTGCTGGACGCAGACGGCAAGGTGGTGCTGCAGGGGCTTTCCAGCTGCACCAGGTACTATTCCAACAGTCTAAACGCCCTGCCCGACCATGTGTTTGCGGCACAGCGGGGCTTTTATGTGGGCTGGATGGACACAAGCGGCAACTGGCTGTACTGCCAGAGTATTTTCTCGTCTGCCACTGCGGACGATGAACCGAGTTATGGCTATTGATTCAGGAGGGCTTTCTTATGAAAAACGCTAAAATTTCCCGCCGCAGCTTTCTGCTGGGGCTGGCTGCCTGCTCCGCTGCCGGGGTACTGACCGCCTGTAAGGGCACGGATGCGCCCTCCGGCAGCACGGCTTCCTCTGCCGCAGAGCAGCCTGCATCCTCTGCTGCTTCCTCTGCTGTGCAGCAGCCGGAGCCGTTTCTGACCGTGGAGGAGTTTCCCCCGCTGGACGGCAGCACCGCCTGCATCCCGCTGATGGCGCAGATGCTGGCCGATACCACCGGCATGGACCTGGAAGAAGCCCGCAGCAGCATTACGGTAAGCACCACCGCCTACGCATGGGAGAACTTTGGCCTGTACGACACCACCACCCGGATGCTGGTGGTATACGAAGCGCCGGACTATGTAAAAGAAGAGCTACAAGAGGCCAATGTGCAGCTTGAGCAGAAGCCCATCGGGGTGGACGCGCTGGTGTTCATTGTCAACGAGGATAACCCCGTGCAGGCGCTTACCCAGCAGCAGCTGCGGGACATCTACGCCGGGAAGATCACCAACTGGAAGGATGTGGGCGGCAAGAATCAGGAAATCGTTGCCTTCCAGCGCGGCGAGGACTCTGGCAGTCAGACCCTGTTCAAAAAGCTGCTCATTCAGGGCGGAGAGTTGATGACCCCACCCTCTGAGCTGGCACCTGCCGCCATGGGCGAGCTGGTGGACAGCATTGCCGATTACAACAACAGTGCCAACGCCATCGGCTTCTCGGTGTATTATTACATCGACCAGATGTACTCCAAACCCGGGCTGCGTCTGCTGGCGGTGGACGGTGTGACCCCCAGCAACGATACCCTTGCCGACGGCAGTTACCCCCTTTGCAACGATTTTTACGCCGTCATCCACCCGGATGCCGCCGCCGACAGCCCGGAGCGCCGTCTGTACGACTGGCTGGACACCGACGCCGGGCAGGACTGCATCAAAAAGTCCGGCTATGTGGCCGTCGGCCCGCAGACCACCGTCACCATCGTGGATTGAAATTGACAGACCTTCTCTCGTCTGCTACAATAAAGGCAGGATTTTGTCGATCTTTATGCAGCAGAATGCTGAAAGGAAGGTCTTACTATGGAACATCCCTCTCACCCGGTAGAAAGCCACTGGCGCACTTCCCTGCGCAACCGCATTATTCAGGCTTCCAGTCTGCTGGAGGTGCTGTTGTCCGGGCTGGTGCTGATCGGTCTGCTGCTCAGCGTTGTGCCCCTCATCCGCTGGATGCCCGGCCTGCTGTTCGACGGCAACGAAGCAGAGATCCGCACCTTTCTGGAGCGCAGTCTGGACATTGTGATCGGCATCGAGTTCATCAAGATGCTGGCCAAGCACAGCCCCGGCAGCAGCCTTGAGGTGCTGCTGTACGCCATTGCCCGCCATCTGGTGGTGGGGCACGATTCCGCCGTGGAGAACCTGCTCAGCGTGGGCGCGATCGCACTGATCTTCATCGTGCGCAAGTTCTTCTTTGTCCCTGCCTTCGGTGCGCACCTGCCGGACGGTCACCCCGCGCCGGATCTTACCCCCGCCCAGAGCGGCATTCCCGCCGACTGGTTCCGTCGGCGGCATTCCGAAGCAAAGCCTGAGGAAGAGACCGAGACAAAGGAATAAGTCTATACAAAAACCACCCCGCAGCGGCCGGTGAACGGCTGCTGCGGGGTGGTTTACTATTTTCTGTTACTTTTTGCCGTGACGGCCAAAGCGGTACTCCTTGCCCTCGCGGATGCGCTGGATATTGGAGCGGTGCATATAAATGACCATTGCGGCCATGATCACCGAGCCGATGGTGCACACGGTAAGGTCGGCGGCAGAATAGCCCCGGAACACCCCGTACAGGATGGTGAGCACCGGGTAGAGTGCTGCCATGGTCACGCTGCCCAGTGACACCATGCCGGTGGGCAGCAGGCAGGCCAGAAAGATGACCGCCAGAAAGGGGATCAGAACCGGCTGGATGGCCAGAATGGTGCCGCCCGCCACCAGCACGCCTTTGCCGCCCTTGAAGCCGAAATACAGAGGCTTCAAATGGCCGATAATGGCAAAGATCGCAGCCAGATACACCGCAAGATAGGGCGAGAGCGTGGTGCTTTCCGGCATCAGGGTGAACAGCCAGCGGCCGATGCACACGGCTAACACACCCTTGAGCACATCACCAAAAGCGGTAAGCGCCGCCGCCTTTTTGCCGAAGGTGCGCAGCATATTGGTCATGCCCGCTGCGCCGCTGCCGTACTTGCGTACGTCATCGTGGTACAAAAACTTGCTGACGAGGATACCGGTGTCGATGCTGCCCAGCAGATACGCCTGCACAGCAGACACCGCAGCGATGAGAACAGATTCCATCATCTGAGCCTCCCTGACGTGTTATACGTCCTTGGCACCCACCTCGCCGGAGCCGCGCTCCCGCACGACCAGACGGATGGGCGTGTGCTCCAGACCAAAGTTTTCGCGGATCTGGTTGATGAGATACCGCTGATAGCTGAAGTGGAACAGGTGCTTTGCGTTCACGAAGGCCACGAACGTGGGGGGACGGGTGGAAGCCTGTGTCAGGTAGTAGATCTTCAGGCGGCGGCCCTTGTCGCTGGGGGGCTGCATCCGGGCAGTAGCGCGGGCAAGCATCTCGTTCAGCACGCCGGTGGGCACGCGGGCACCGTTCTCGGCATCCACATCCCGGATCAGCTGCATCAGCTTGTTCACGTTGTAGCCGGTCTGGGCAGAGATGAAGATAATGGGTGCATAGCCCATAAAGCTGAAGCACTCGGCATAGCCGCGGCGCTGCAGTTCCATGGTGTTGGTCTCCTTGCCTTCCACGGCATCCCACTTGTTTACCACGATGATGCAGGCCTTGCCCTGCTCGTGGGCGTAGCCTGCCACCTTGCTGTCCTGCTCGGTAAAGCCGACGGTGGCATCCACAAGGATCAGCGCCACGCGGCTGCGTTCCACAGCAGCCAGTGCGCGCACCACCATGTAGCGCTCCAAGCCATCGCTGATGTTGCTGCGCTTACGCAGACCGGCGGTATCGGTAAAGATGAACTTGCCGTAGGCGTTGTCCACCGGGGTATCGATGGCATCGCGGGTGGTGCCGGCCTCGTTGGCCACGATCATGCGGTTCTCGCCCAGAATGCGGTTGGTCAGGCTGGACTTGCCCACGTTGGGGCGGCCGATGATGGCAACGGGGATACGGTCCTCTTCCACCACGGTCTCACTGAAGTCCAGATGGGCGCACACTGCATCCAGCAGGTCGCCCGTGCCGTGACCGTGCACGGAAGAAATGGGCATCACCTCGTCAAAGCCGAGGTTGTAGAACTCGTACAGTTCCATGGGAGCCTCGCCCACCTTGTCGCACTTGTTCACGGCAAGAATGATGGGCTTATGGCTGCGGCGCAGCATATGTGCCACATCCTCGTCGGCTGCGGTCAGGCCGTTGCGCACGTCCGTGACCATGATGATGCAGTCGGCGGTGTCAATGGCGATCTGCGCCTGCTCGCGCATGTGGGCCAGAATGCCCTCGGTGGCCTTGGGCTCAATGCCGCCGGTATCCACCAGCAAAAACTCGTGGCCGTTCCACTCGCAGTTGGCAAAAATGCGGTCGCGGGTAATGCCCGGGGTATCCTCCACAATGGCAAGGCGCTGGCCGCACAGCTTATTGAACAGGGTGGATTTGCCCACGTTGGGGCGGCCCACCACTGCTACGATCGGTTTGCTCATGGGGTCTCCTCCTTTCTTAAAAGGGGTAAAATACAATAAAAATGGCGTTATCAGCTGCCGCTCTTCCTTCTGCGGGCAATGTGCAGGCCGCTGCGCAGCAGGGCGCGGGCTTCGTCCCCGCCTGCCGTGGGCAGCACCTCCACTTTTACGCCCAGCTGCTGCCCCAGCTGCTCCACCGTGATATCGTCAAGGAAGGTGTCCTTTTCCTCCCGCAGCATCACAGCCGGGATGCCCAGCGTTTTTGTGGCAAGCTTGCCAGCGCACTGGGCGATGATGTCGGTAGCAGTGATGAGGCCGGTCACGCCAACATTACCGCCGAAAAAGCGGTTCTGGATGGTGTGGACGTGCACGGTGATCATGGGGTACTGGCGGTGCAGCTCCTCCATCATGCGGGTAATAAGGGGCGCTGCCATGGTGCCGGTGACCACGTCCAGTTCCTTGGTGCCGTAGATGCGGTGGGGCTTGTCCAACTCGGCCAGAAATTCTTCCTCAAACAGGCGCAGCATGCCCACGCCGTTTTCCAGCTGGTCGTAGTCCTCGTAGAACGCTGCCGCAGGGATGGGGCGGCCTGCCTTAAGGTACCATTCATCGCTGGGGTAGATGATGCGCTTGCCGTGGCGGCGCTTGCATTCATCACCGAATTCTTCCATAATGTCGATGACCTCGGCACTGGTCTTTGCATCGTAGGGCACCTGTGGGTACAGATTTTTGCGGTAATCCGTAATGCCGCAGGGCACGGCTGCAATGCTTTGCACCATGGGGGTCAGCTCCAGCAGATCGGCAAGGGTGCGGCGCAGCTCGTTTCCGTCGTTCACGCCGCGGCAGAGCACCAGCTGACAGTTGACGGCAATGCCGCCCTCCACCAGCCGGGGCAGGTACTTGAGCACCTCGCCGCCGCGCTTATTGGCCAGCATCCGCACCCGCAGCTGGGGGTTGGTGGTGTGCACCGAGATATTGATGGGCGAGATGTGCATCTTGATGATGCGGTCGATCTCGTGATCCTGCATATTGGTCATGGTGATGTAGTTACCGAACAAAAAGCTCAGCCGCTCGTCATCATCCTTGAAATACAGGCTCTC
>OCHV01001920.1_pt1 | contig 12565 bp, 14 predicted proteins | sample 1538461 | NCBI WGS metagenome assembly OCHV01 (sample SAMN04571692, study PRJEB22368) | human gut metagenome | biome: human gut; material: stool | host: Homo sapiens | place: Luxembourg | collected 2012-08-03 | reverse complement strand
TGCTTGCAGAAGCATTCCCTTCGGGAACCCTTACACTAATGACAATTTCAAGCACCCGAGAAAACGCCGTTTGATCTTTAAGAAAAGACGGCGTTTTTTGTGTCCTTGCCTCGGGGGCCACCTCGCCGTCAGCACAATTTGATACTTCGCTCGAAAAAGAACATTCTTTTGAAACAGTAGATTCGGAAGGTTTTTCCAATAGGTCTAGAACAGTAGAACTGCCATCTTTTACACCAACTGCACAGTTTTCTTCCTCAGAAAACACATGCAAGCACCCATAACAAACATCCATATCCGCAAAGCAACGCGCATGACATATCGGGCACTCTTTAATTTCGCTCCGTAAAGTTTCTTGCTCGCTCTTAGTTTGAACCTTATTGGGAGTTTCATCCTGACGAGCAGCTTCCATAAACACCTTTTGCGTTTTCATTTCATCAATCGTTTCCCTAGACATACACCTTCACCTCTTCTCCTTCGTGATACCAGCATCCATCAGTACAAGACGGTTTTTCTAGCACTCCTTGTGCACCCTTACAACACAGCACTTTTCCTGGAGGAAGCTGGCGCTTCGCTAAAAGCACCTTTCCTTTGCGATCAAAAAATGCCACATCAAGAGCAAATTTCATTCCAAACGTATGAATTGAACTACAAGGAGAAATAAGCAAGACACAATCACAGGGCCTTTTTACTAAAAACCCTGCAAGCCTATCTCTTAGCCGAGTTGCAATAACCAGGTTTCCTAAATAAGTGCTCATTTCCAATACTCCAACCTATGTTCGTAGCTTACTTTTGTCACGTATCTTTAATTACGTAAGCTCATTGCTCAGAGTTCTTTTCGGGCACCAAAACAACCGAAGTTTCTCCCTCAACCGATACACACGACACCGCTAGCCAACAAAATATCCCGGTATCCTTCACGAACGTCGCAACAGATTCCTGCCCACTCGGTACGTAGCTCCATCCTTTTTCTTCCAATGCATTACGAATGCCAGTCATGGTGTCTTCAACCGATCCATCGCTGACATACCCAATAGTTCTCCCCTCATTCGAAACAACAACCGATTCACCGGTAAGCCCTATTTCCTCATCAAATCCACTCGGAAGATCATTTGAATAATGCCGTTGCCACGAAGCGGAGCTGTCTAACGAAATCGAATCGCCAAGATCTATCCCATTGGTGCTTTGCGTATTTGCACCTTGATCTGAAGTATTTTCGTCATGCGAAACACTAAAGGATTCAAGCACCCCAACAGAACCTATCTGTAATGCACTTGGATTAGCATTCGAAACCGACCATACCGCCAAAACAATTCCTCCCAAGACAAATAAAACAAGAACAAGCTTTGCCTTGGGAAACAAAATTCGCTTTTCCGATTCCGTCCGCTTTGAAACCTGATTATTGTTACGCAAAGAATTTTTACGAGAATCCTTCGCAAATACTTTGTTTTTAGAGGCCTTATCTTTTATGTTTTCGCTTTTATTCCCGCCATTATTCCCACCACAACATTCCTCGCTTTGTCGTTCAAAACGATATCCATCCAAACGGACGCGATTCCGTAATTCCTTCCGCAACTCTTGCTGCTGACCGCGATTAAGTACGCCTTTCATAACAAAACTCCTGGTTCATACACGTCCACAACAATCGATTCGGTATGAGACAACGGCGGAAGCGAAACCCCAAACACCCCCGACAAAGTGCCTTTTCCAAAAAGCGTTGGGGTAAATTGCAGTTTTCCCTCAAATGCAACAAGCTCTCCCGAAACTCCGTGCGCCGTTACTTCAACCTGTAAATGGTCAGCAGAAAACTCATCGTATAGTGATTCGGAAATCAAGGCGCAACTTTGGTCTATCCCCTGTTCATATGCCGGAGAGGGTGCATAGACGCACACCAGCGATCGAAATGATCGATCAAACGATGCACATTCGGAAAAGAACAGCAATGCATTTACTGCAATGAGCCCAATTACCAAAGCGGCAGGAAACGCAATCACAAACTCAATGGTCATCTGTCCTGAGTCACTTCGCGTAACCGTCGTGCAGCGGTTCGTGTTACAAGACTGCTTTTCGGAACACTGATTCACTATCTCCATTGCCGCACCCCCGTCCATGAAGCAACAACTGAATAAAGATGATCTATCCCCTCCTGAAAAGCACTAGACAAACCTTCGGTAACAAACGCCGGAAGAGAAACAGTTATAGGAATCTCTACTTTTCCTTCTATGAGCACGATCGTAGCTATTTCAAATTCAGTGTTGAGTGCTTCTACTACCGATGAAGCTAAAGATTCCACCGCCGAAACCGCCCCGTTTACCCCGCCTTCTCCGTAGTGAATAGCTGCATTCTTCATTGAAAGAAGTTGCACGGAAAAGGTTGAGGTGTCCGCTTCCAGCACATGAATAGAATTAACAAGCACTGCCTTTCTTGCTTGCAAATCAGGCGGCAAGAAACCAACATCCTCAACCCGCTGTTCAAAAACATCGGCTGCCCAAGAACCTAACCCACTTGCACTACCCAGAGGAATGGCATTAAGTACTTCTTCTATTGACGAGCGCAGTGCATCATAACCATCGGCATAAACCCCTAACAAACCTGACCAAAGATCCAAAACGGTTCGCGCTGCATCAACAGCAACATTTCCCGAATCAAGACCATCAAGAAACGATGTAATTGTATTTTTTCCCTCATCGGATGATTCGCGAACCAAAGTTGAAGCAGAAAGCGCCGCACGCACGCCAAGAGAGTTACTTCCCTCGCTTCCCGTAAAAGCTGAACTAAAAAGTGAAGAAGGTGCTGTAGGGTCAACCACCAAAGCAATAGCACCCCAGTGACCAGGCGGAAGAATAGTCAAACGTTTCGAGCAAACTTCAGCAATTCCCTCAAAAAGAGTATCAAAAAGTCCGTTGGCTGTATCTTTAATGGCTTTACTTAAAGGATCAAATTCAGCTCGTGCTTTTTCGTACTCTTTTGCCGCCTGAGCTACTTCGTTGTAATGATATTCAAATCCATTTTCAATATTTGAAGAAGCCGCCGCTACCTTACCCATGCTGCTAGGAGCAAATTTGCAATAGGGACAGGTAGTATACGCACCACTTCCATCCATTTCCTTAATAGAACCAACTCCCGCCGATGGTTGGCCCGCACATCCCGGACAACCCTCCCAGGCATGCAAAGAAAAAAGCCCTTCAGAATTCTGAGTTTTGGGATAAACTGCTTCGGTATAAAGCGAAGTAGAGCGCATTTCGGTAGTGTTTTTAGGAAGCAATGGAAACGAAGCTTCAAAGGAATCCTCTGTTTCATGCACATATCCGCTTCCTACTGTTTCAGCCGCATACGCATAAAATCGTTTTCGCAAAGCAGAATTTGCCGGTTCATCAACCGAGCTCCCCTGAGGCCGTTCATTTTCATAGCGAACCTTGTAATACTGTTGAGAACGCGATAAAGCCGCTTGAAAACTCCACGTGTCAATCGAAGAAAAATAAGGATTATCAAGCCCACCCATTCCTGCTAGATGCGCTGCTCGTTCGTACATACAATATTCTGTTTTGCTTCCCGAATCATGAAGATAAGCCTTTTCTTTCCATTCGTTTGCCTGTTTAGCTGCCTGTTCCGCCTCTGCTGCCTGATCCTGCAAAGCTTGTTGCTTTTCTTCAGCTTCCTCTTGGGCTTGTTTCGACTTATCAAAAACAAGCGTCTCGCCATTAGTTCCCTCCCAGGGAGCCAAAACAACAATACCGTAATAGTTTGACTTCCCCTCAACAGAATTAGCAGCTAAAACTTCTTGAGCTTTTGCTGTAGCAATAAAAGGGAGTGCTTTTTGCAAACTTTCGAGTGAGTTTTGAGCAGATTCATAAAACGAATCACGTGCTTTTCCAATTTTTCCTGAAGCATCTATAAGACTCTTCGATAAAGCTGCTGTTGGCGGTATACAGGCACAGATAATCCCTATCCCTAATACCACAAGAGACGTAAGAGAAAGCGTAAAGGTTATAGCATCACAAATAGTAACTACGATATAAAATTCCCCCACCGTATTCTCTGCTGCTAAAACTGCAGCATCAGCCGTTTCCTGAACACGAGCAGAAACGCTTTGTATTTCATAAACTTTCGCACAGGTAAAAATAAGAGAAAGCGAAATAAGTAAAGCAAGAACCATTCCTACGGTTGAAAAGCCACAATCAGCTTTCTTATCCCAAAATAGCGAAGTAGTATCTGGAGTGCACATACTAATGAACCCCCTCGAATAGATCATCATCGCGATGAACCCAGAAATTGGGATTGATTCCGTCTTCGCCTTCTAACACCCAACCGTTATATGTCTCCCTCTGTACTTCCACTTTTTGAACAAAGTTCCCCGAAGCATTAGTAAGACCTACCGCTTGAGCAGCAAAATCAAAAAAGGGAAGAGGTTTAAGCTGGTTTTCAATAGAAACCCGAACGGAGCTACTTTGCTCATTCCCTTCAAGTTCGATAACCCAAGAACAGCCGCTCTGATGAATGTGAAAATTTTCCTGTTGTGGAATTGCACCTAAATGTCGTCGTATGGAATTTTCATAAGAAGCCTGGTCCGCCAAACTATCATTCCTTGTCGCTAAAAGGCGACATCCCTCACTTGCAGCGGCTTTCATAACTGTATGGTTGTACAAAATAATTCCCGGCTGAATAAGAAGTATAAGCAACAAAAGAACAATCGGAATTAAAAAGGCGCATTCTACCGCTGCCTGTCCTCTCTCGCAATTTCTTTTGAAACCCTTCACGTCTCTTTCACCACCTTTTCAGCTTCTCAAACCCCTCGCAGCTCTTAGAGTCAGAACAAAAACACATCGAGCCAGGCGCCTTCAGCGACTTCGCGTAAATGATGAGAGGCAGACTGAAGAGCGTGATCCATAACAAGACCTGTATCAAAAAGACGCCACAACGCACCCAATCCGATAACCAACGCTAGAAAACCGGCAAAGATAAGAGCATATTCAACTGTTGACTGCCCCGAATTTTCGCAGTTTCTGCTTAACCTCTTTAACTCGAACTTCATCAACTGCCCCTCAAGCTATCTTCACTACAAGCTGTTAATTCCCGAAGCAATCGCATCCCATAATTCTTGTAGTTTTGGCCTAAACACCGTAATGGCGAGTATCGCTATTACCACCAAAACACCTACTAAAATGGCGTATTCTGTAGTTCCTTGACCTGGTAAAGCACGCATTTCTTTTCTGCAGCGCCATACCATACCCACCAAAGATTCCTTCTTTGCTTTGCGCCTTTGCTTGAGCTTTTCTAAGAACTTTCCTACCAAATTTTTCTCGCATAGTGTCTGTGCGCATTCTTCCTTCCTTGCCATGCCATGCCTCCTTTCTCATTGATTCGTTTCTTCGTATCTCCATCTAAGCAAGATCAATTTCAGAGCTCCTAAAACCCTTGCATTAAATCGAGCATGATAGGCCCCATGATTAAAATGAGCATCGCGGGAAGAATAAGGGTTCCTACAGGCAGGAGCATTTTTATCGGAGCTTTAGCAACTTTTTCTTCGAGTTTCGCTTTTCGCACTGCACGAGCTTCACTCGCAAGCAAACTAAGATTTGCCGCTAGCGACGTTCCGAATCGTAAAGATCGAATAACGTTTTCTGCCAAACGTTCAAATAAAGGTGAATCGTATGACCGCGCTACCGCACGTAATCCTTCACTTCGATCAATGAATCCATGAGTCCATTGACTTTGAGCTAACGCGAGCGAAGAGCTAAGAGCTCCTTTAAAATTGCCATGAAAGAGACCTAAAGCTCTATCGAACGTCATTCCGCTTTTAAGACCCAAAATTACTATTTCTATCATTTGGGATAAATGCTTTTCTGCAACAAATGATCTATCATTCGATTCTTGTTTGAGAGCCCTTGAAAGCGCAGTCAATCCTCCTGCACCCCCTAAAATGAGTCCTAGAATCGCCAACAACGAAGACAAGAAAGCACCCAGCAAAGCTCCTGCTAACGCTCCCCCAAGTGCAAGCCTAAACTTTGTTGCCGCCATCCCTTTTCGAGTAATGAAGCCATCAAGACCCGCTCGTTCAATCTTCTCTTTGCTGACATTCCAATTAGGTACCAAAAGTGAAACAACACTATCCGGCAAACTATTATCTCGACGGCTCAACTCTATGGCATAGACAAGAACCCTATGCGACATGCCTTGAGACTCTAAAGAAATAGACAAAGCTTCCGTTATCGAAGAAAACCCTAAGAGCGCTTTCATGGTGCCTTTTCGGCGGGCTGATTGATGCTGTTCAAACGCTGCAATACTTAGAATACTTCCCGAAAGAAATGCACAAACAGCTGCTGCTATCCCTATCGCTTCGCTCATTTAAGCCACCTCCACCTTCAGCAGGCGTCTCACCAGCATCACCCCAAGTAACTGCATACCTAAAGCAGCAACCAAAAGTACAACACCTAGCATGCTTTCAAAAAACGGATTCAAGAAACCTGGAGAGACCAACGAAAACAGTCCAATAAGAGCAAAAGGCATAAGGGTAACTATTTGAGCCGATAACTTAGCCTGAGCCGTTTGCGTTTTTAGGGTACGTTTTAGCTCTATTTCATCAGAAACCGATTGACGCGTTATTTCTAAAACCTGCTGCATACTGCTTCCTGTTTTGTGTTGAATTTCGAGTGCAGTAGCAAGGAATACAAGCTCTGGCTCGTTTGCCTTTTTCTTAAACACCATCAAAGCATCTTCAGCGTTTCCGCCCGTTTCAAGCACACCTTCCACTTCACTAAAAAGTTCTTGTAAGGGACCTGAAGCGCTTTGTCTTACTTCATGGACAGTTTGAGTAAGCGTATACCCAACTTGAAAACAAGCCTTCATCGACTGAAGAGCCTCAGGAATTGCCTCTCTCAATTGCTCTCGCTGCAAATCACAATAATGGCCAACCCAAAGACCAATTGCTAACCAAATGCAAATACCTAATGCCGCCCCGCAAACAACTGAGCCCGAAAGTATAAAACCCAGCCCAAAAGTTATTAAGGTTGCAGCTATCAATAAAGAAAACAAAGCCTCACGTGAAGTTTTCAGATGCTTTCCTTCAATGGCCGCTTCAATATTCTTGCAATACCTGTCAAACAAGAAAATCGACAGAAGCATGCGAGAAGGCGCTTTTAAAAACGGGATTCCGTGTCTTAAGATTGTCGAAAATAACGATCCACCTATTCCTGATCTGTTTTGAACTTTTTGACTGCGCAACGACTTTAGCGTCTGCTTAAAGAAGACCGATCCCAAAAGAACACCACTTACCGCAGCACACAATACTGCGCCTATTAAAACGATTCGCTGCATTTCCATTGCTCCACCTCCTCACTCGAGGCGATCCCTAAATACGGCAAATCATCTATCCAGGCAGGAAAATGCTTCCATTCGCAGCTTTTCGTAACCAAATCACGAACAAAATATTGCTCGACTAAGCAGCGTGATGCTTCTTCATCCCAACGATATCCTGTTATCTCACATATACCCCTTGCCCCATCGGGATACCGCGTTGTTTGCACCACTACATCTATGGCAGTTGCTATCTGGGCTTCGATAACCGAAACGGGCAGTTCTGCACCATAACGAACCATAGTCGCTAATCTAGATACTGCTTCCTGTGGAGAATTCGCATGGAGTGTAGTAAGCGATCCATCATGCCCAGTGGACATAGCCTGAAGCATATCGAGAGCTTCCGCTCCACGACATTCCCCCACCACAATTCGATCAGGCCGCATTCGTAATGAATTCACCACCAAATCCCGAATGCTTACCTCACCTACGCCTTCCGCACTTTGCGGTCTCGCCTCCAACCGCACCACATGAGGATGCTCATGAAAGCGCAACTCGGCTGAATCTTCTATAGTCACAATTCTTTCTGAATAGGGAATTACTGCCGAAAGAGCATTAAGCAAGGTGGTTTTGCCGCTGCCCGTTCCACCAGAAACAGCAATATTACATCTTCGTAATACCGCCCAAATAAGGAACTTTTCAATCTTCTTATCAAAAGATCCCAGTTCGCGCATTTCAGCCAACGAAAATGCATGTGATCTGAATTTACGAATCGTAACCGCAGGGCCATCAATTGCCAACGGCGGGATAATCGCATTAACACGATGACCCTGAGGTAAACGAGCATTAACCATAGGTGAGGATTCATCTATACGTCTTCCTAAAGGACCAATAATGCGATCGATAAGCGCATAAACCTGTCCATCATCAGCAAAGGGATGCGATGCAGGCTGAAGTTTTCCTTCGCGTTCAAAATACAAAGAAGATGATCCATTTACCATTATTTCGGTAATGCTTTCATCGGCGAGCATATCTTCCAAAGGGCCCAGTCCAAACACTTCATCCAGGTAACGCTCAATAAGATTTTCTGAAGTAAGTGGTTTTTTCACTAACCAAGGTTCTTCTCGCAACACCTGTTCGCATGCAAGCCGCAGTTCGTTTCTTGCTTGCCTGGGGTTACGCGCTATTAATCGCGCTGCTTCCACTGAAGGAATTATTTCTGAAACCCGGTCACGCACCACTTCTAAAACTTGCGCAAAATTCTCGTTATGGATTGAAAACGGAGATGCTCCCGCATAGGCAGCTCTCTGAACTAGAGACATGCTACTCGCCTCCTCCGTAAACTAGAGAAGGGATTGCCCTTCCGTTGGGCTCTTTCCGAATCCAATTCTTCTTGGAATCGCTCCCTTTCGCCTTCGGGCAAGAACGAGACACACAAATCTCGCACGCTTTGGATAAAGACATTTTTCGTAGAAAGAAGTTCTTTGGGCAAGCTCGCTCCTAAAAGTTCGCTAACTTCTTTTCCGCCGTCCTTTATTTCTTGAACAGAAACTCCCTGCATAGCGCATGAAATATCAAGCGGGGTTAAAAGCGCGTGGCGCGTACAAAAATTCAACGCATACGCAAATGACTGTATTGCAATGCCACATCGTGAACAAAGGGTTAGCGCACGCGAACAAGACCGAACAGAAGAAGGTCGCTGGTCTAAAACGAACAGAGTCTTATCAACCGATTCAATAATCTGGGCGTGTTGCTCTGTCCAAAACGAACCAGTGTTGATAACCACTACATCAAAAAAGCCTTTTACAAACTCAATAATTTCTGCCATATGATTCATGACAAGCTCGGATTGTTCCACAAATTCCGGTGAAGCAATAAGAGCAGGCAGGCCATCTTCGGAAGTTACCTGAGAAATTCTTCCAGGCTCTTCTATAAGATCGACAATAGATAAGGCACTATCGCGACCTAGCAAATAGGCCATATCACCAAACTGTAAATCTGCATCCAGAAGAAGGGTTTTATATCCAAATTCCTGATACACAAGAGCCGAACAAAGTGCAATAGTGCTTTTTCCTGATCCCCCGCTACCACTTACCACTGCAATGGTTAAGGTGTCCGCTTTACCCGATGAAGGCCGTATAGCTCGTGACAGATTAAGTAAAGGTTCGTCAATCACAAGCGAGCTAATCGATTTGCTTTTCCCAACATCAATCGCCTTAGCCTGACTTCGTTCTTTAACATGGGATTCGCTTTTACAAACAGTATCTGATCTGCTATTTTCTTCAAAGCACTTGGCCTCCTTCCGGCCATTTTGCGCCTCCTCAGAAACAGCACCTTCCATCTTAGGTTTTTCTAAGCCTCTGAAGCTCTGTTTAATTTTGGTGTATTCCTTTACAAATTCGTGTTTACCTCGCAGCACCTCCACGCCTGCTGCTTCGCAACGCCCTACAACTGACCCTGATTGCTCAAAGGTGATAAAGTAAACTTCTCTTACTGCATCATCCGCTTTAAGTGCAGCAGCAAGGTTGATTCCATCCAAAGAATCACTCGAAATAACCCAAACTAAGCTTTTGCTTTTATCTTGCGCCAAAGCATTTCTTGCTTTAGTAGCATCAGAATAAATCGTCAGCCATGATTGCGCTTCTAGGTTTTCATCTGGAAGACCAATGATTTCCGGGTGCAGTAAAGACTCGGAATCCAAACATAAAACTACTTGCTTGTTCATGGCTATTCCTCGCTTGTCTCTTGCTGTTCGTCGCTTTTATTGCGTTGTGCTTCATCCTCACTTTGCGGTCCATCAACACCTTCAGAACTAAGATCAGCAGAAGGCAAGGTGAAATATATTTCCATAGACTGAGATGCCGTAACAAATTCCTGCGACTGTTCGAGTGGAACTGCAAGCGTTACCCAACTAACATTTGCCTGACCGCTTTCTGCGTTATCCGCATTAGTTGCAAGCACTAAGAGGCCTTCTCCGATTCGCGTGGTTTCCGAGCCAGTGGCATACACGTCCACCTGCATACCCGTCGTAAGAGCTCCTCCTACCGCTTGCACATCTTCTGCTGGTACCGAAAGCGCAACGCACCCTTCAGGAATATTCAAAGGAGTAGCTTCTGTACTAAATCGTTTAGCAGAAATGACTTCACCAGAAACAACAAGAGAAGATACCTGCAGCCCTTTCACTTCATCAAAATTAGTAATGCATTCTTCCGGCAGTAAATCGGATACCCAGATTTTCATAGTGGTATTCGAAGAAGTAAGCGTCTCTCCAGGGAAAATATCCTTCGTGGCAACAAGAATTTCAACTTGTTCTCCCCCATAACGCTCCATAGCCTCTCTGCGGGCTGAATCAGCTTCCTGCTGCACCATCGAAGCATACACAACCACACAGAAGGCACAGATCAACCCGAATATAACGCCAACTATAAGAACGCTTTTCTTCACGCCCGCCTCCTTTCGCTACCTTTATGATGGCGGGCGAAATTAACGTAAACGTGAACTTTTACCAACGCTAAGGGCACATAAAGCGACAACTATGCAGAAATAAAGCAACAATGAATCTCACATAAAGCAACCATGCTTCTCACATCACGCATGCATGAAAGAGTTATAGCAACTCATTTTTCCTATACCCCATTTTTTCTGTAACTCGCATAAGAATTGATAAGGGCTAGTATGGATCAAAAAAGCCAAGGGAATAACCCTTGGCTTAACGAAGGCTTAAATAGCTTTAATAAATAGACCGCAAATCAAAATAGAGCGCAGACTAGCTATTCACTTTATTCAATTATCTAGAACTACTCTTTTAGTTCCGTCGAGTTCCGCATTGAGCACAGAATGAGCCTGATTTGTTAAACGCACCGCAGGAAGGACAGGTCCAAGCAGTATTATGCGACGTAGGTGCATCAGCAGGAATTGCGCCACTCTGCGAAGATGCTGGAGTCGAGACAGCCGAAGAAGAGATATTCTGATGATCAGCCTGAACTGGTGAAGCCTGATTGGGTTGATAGGGTGCAGTAGGAGCACCGGAAGACGCAGATACCGTTGAAGTAGACTGTACATTATGTGCAGTTCCCGCTACTGGAGCAGTGGGTTGCTGGGAAGAAGCAAATGGCTGACCACCAATAGGAGGCTGGGGCTGATTGCCTTGCGAAGAAGGAGCTGCATAGCCACCCTGAGCTCCATAGGACTGAGAAGACTGCGTATAAGAATTTATCTGGTCATAATCATTCGAAGCAACTGATTTACGAATTGCAGAAGTATTTTTCCAGATCAAAACCGTAAGTAATGCAAATTCAAACCATAAACGATTCAGAACTTCAAGAACAACGCAAACGATAAGTATAGCGATAATTCCCGCTATCGAAGCGCCGGGGTCGTACATTATCGAAAACAAGGAAGTAATAATACTTGCAGCACTCTCAAATGCAATTAGACATGCCACAAAAATATAGAGAACCTTTAAAATGTTTTCGATAATAAGGTGCTCAAACCTAAAAAAGGGACCCCAGTCATGTTTTAAACCTGGCACCTTGTGAATATTATCAACGGCAATAAATTTCCTATAAAACAAAACAGTAACAACAATTGCCGCAACAAATGCTATAAAGCCAAGAACAAGACCGACACCAACGGTATTGGCCATGGCACTATAGCCGTACCCATAAGAACCATACATGGTTATTCATCCTCTCAATAAAGCCACGTCGAATAGGACAATTTATTATCGCATTAAAATCAAACATTATCAGCAAGAATACAATTGAACGCTCCGATGGCTTTCTGCATTAACTGGCTAACCCTAACGACTCAACAGCACTGTTCGGGCCAAATTGGGGCTAACATTTAGCGTTAGTTACCGTAACTTGTCGGAATTATTTCGGAATAAAACGGGATTTAATACAAGAAAACAAAAAAAGCCAGCTCACAATAAGCGGCTGACCTGGAAATTCAATGGTGGGCGCTACTGGGTTCGAACCAGCGACCCCCACCGTGTGAAGGTGATGCTCTCCCGCTGAGCTAAGCGCCCAAAACAAAAAACGTGCATTATTACAATGCACGGAAATAAATGGTGGGCGATACAAGATTCGAACTTGTGACCTTCTGCTTGTAAGGCAGCTGCGCTCCCGCTGCGCCAATCGCCCATAAAAACAAGGTGTATTGTCTCACACCTTTTTCGGTAGTGCAATGAGCACTTAAAAGATTCAAAAAATCTTTTTCGATAGCGCCCTGCATGAGCAGAACGACCTATCCTCCCACGGACTACACCGCAGTA
>OCHV01001919.1_pt1 | contig 12569 bp, 10 predicted proteins | sample 1538461 | NCBI WGS metagenome assembly OCHV01 (sample SAMN04571692, study PRJEB22368) | human gut metagenome | biome: human gut; material: stool | host: Homo sapiens | place: Luxembourg | collected 2012-08-03 | reverse complement strand
GGGATATCTGGATGAGATCCCGGTTTGCACAGGCTATGAGATCGACGGAGAGGTAACAACAGAATTCCCGACAACTGTGCAGCTTGAGAAAGCAAAACCGGTTATTGAGAAGCTTCCGGGATGGAAATGCGATATCCGTGGAATCAAAAAATATGAGGATCTTCCGGAGAACTGCAGAAAATATGTAGAGTTCGTAGAAAAACATATTGGATTCCCGATCACAATGATCTCTAACGGACCAGGAAGAAGCGACATCATTTACAGATAATTATTTTTACAGTATCAGGATTATGACAACAGGAAGCGCCGGGGAAGAATTTCTCCGGCGCCCTTTTGTTTCAAAGAGATATTCAGTTAAAATAACAGATAGAATAGCGGATGTATCATGTGAAAGGAAGCTCAATGAAAAATTTTAAAAGAATAGCGGCACTTGCAGGTGTTGTCATATTACTTCTTATATTCTGCCTTCCAATGGCATTTGCCTGGGGAAGCAGTGAAAACGCCCAGGCTTTGTTCCGGGGGGCTTTTGCGGCAGCTGTTCTGGTACCGATCGTAGCGTATGTTTTCTGGATGGCGTACCGGATCTGGGGAAATAAGAAGCCGAGAGAGGATGAAAACCGTATGATCGAGAATATTATTTTTGATGTGGGAAATGTGCTGATGGGCTATGACTGGGAAGAGTATCTTCGGAGCTATGACTTCCCGGAAGAAAAGTATCAGAAAATCGCAGATGCAGTATTTCGAAACCCGATCTGGGAGGAACAGGACCGTGGACAGCATGAGGAGTCCTGGTATGTAGATAAATTTGTGGAAAGTGCACCGGAATATGAAGCAGATATCCGTGAGGTGGTACGACGTGATCCGGAGTGTATGCATCTGTATGATTATGCGGAAACCTGGGTGAAATATCTCAAAAATCAGGGATATCATCTCTATGTCCTTTCCAACTACGGAACTTATATGCTGGATCGTACAAAGCAGGATATGTCTTTTCTGAAATATATGGACGGAGTGGTATTTTCCTGTGATGTGCAGCAGATCAAGCCTGAGGTGGATATTTACAAAACACTTCTGAAGCGTTACAGCCTGAAACCGGAGAAATCGGTATTTCTGGATGATCGTGCCGTGAACTGTGAGGGAGCCGGAAAAGCCGGTATCCATACCATCCAGTTTGAGAATCTGAAGCAGGCGGCGAAGGCGCTTGAGAAGCTTGGTGTGAAATGACCTTCAGTGTGAAAAGAGAAATGCAGAGGGCCTGCACCATCGCGAAGCCCTCTGCATTCTAAAGGGGAGGATATGATAAGTATCTCCCGGAACGGCATCTGTTATACAGAAAATATATAAGATCTTGTAATCTTTTATTCCCTGTTCTTCTTCCGGTATTCACCGGGAGTCATTCCATATGTTTTTTTAAAAGTACGCATGAAATGCTCCGGACTTTCATACCCCACAAGTTCACAGATCGCAAGATTGCTGAGAGAGGTTTCACGCAGAACATGACATGCCTGGTTCAGCTTGATATCCCGGATGATCTGTAAAAATGTCCGTCCGGTAGACAGAGGATCTCAAAAAATTCATGTTCATGGGGAAGCCCTCAGGACGCACCGGCATTTTTCAGATTGAAGTTCGGAGAGATCGCCAAGGAGATGACCGAGGATTCTGCAGACTATGACGGATGGATCAGCAGAAGCTGGATACAGGAAGAATTTATCCATATCGATGTTCTTCCGGCAGAGCTGAAGCTTCCGAGAAGATATGCCTTCCGTTATATGGAGATCGAAGCTATAGATACTTCCATGAAATGGCAGATGGTAGTGGAAGATGTGTTCTGTACCAGTGTTTCTTCTGTCAGAATGGAAGATGTGAACTCGGTGGAAAGCGAGGATGAAATGATCTGCAGACTGGATCGTGTCAGCCTTCGTACTCTGCAAAACTGCATGCAGACCGTATTTGAGGACGGCCCTAAGAGAGACCGCCGTCTGTGGCTTGGAGATTTAAGACTTCAGGCGCTTGCAAATTATGAGACATTCCACAACATGAAGCTGGTAAAAAGATGTCTGTATCTGTTTGCAGGACAGACAAAGGACAATGGACAGGTAAGTGCCTGTGCATACCGTCAGATGGAAATCGCAAAAGAGCAGTTTGATGAAAACGGACTTATGAAAAACAGGGATGTTTTCTGGGGCTTTATCGACTGGACAGAGGGTCTGAACAAGCAGAGTGCAATGCAGGGTGTTTATATCTACTGTGCAAAGAAGGTACAGAAGATCGCAGAGCTCCTCGGAGATACGGAAAAAGCAGAAGAACTGAAAAAAGAGGCTGAGGCAAAAACAGCGTCTGCAAAAAAATATCTTTTTGATGAAAAGATCGGGCTGTTCGTCAGTGGCGACGAAAAACAGATCAACTATGCAAGTCAGGTATGGATTATTCTGGCGGAAGCAGTCAGCGGCGAAGAAGGAGCAGAAATACTGGATCGTCTGGTGGAACTGAAACCGGAAAAAGGAATGGTTTCTCCGTATATGAACCATCATTTTGTGGAAGCACTTCTGATGTGTGGTAAAAAAGACCAGGCAATGGAATATATGAAATATTACTGGGGCGGAATGATAAGCCACGGTGCGGATACATTCTGGGAGCTTTATAATCCGGAAAATCCTGCAGAATCTCCATATGGAAGCAGCATTGTCAACAGCTACTGCCACGCATGGAGCTGCACTCCGACTTATCTTCTCAGAAAATATTTTAACTGAAGCAAGTAAGTCCCCTGCGGGGGCGCGAATATCTGCTTGAACTAAATCACAGTGTGATAAAATAACTCGGATATGAAACAGATGTATTTGATTTCTTCGCCAAAAGATGATATAATAAACAGAAATTGCGAAGCGGAATATAAATCTCCGTCTTATTTATCTAAAATTTTGGAAAAGAGGATCAGACAATGAGCGATATGACAATTCTTGAGCAGTGGCGTTCCATTGCTTATAATCAGAATGCAGATAAGAATAAGCTTCAGCGCTTCTGGGCAAATTATTTTAACATTGAGAAGAATATTTATGAGCAGCTTCTTGAGAACCCGGATGAGGTTGTTTCCGGAACTGTAAAAGAGCTTGCTGAGAAATACGGTCAGGACGTTATGACTATGGTTGGTTTCCTTGACGGAATCAATGACAGTCTGAAGGTTCCGAACCCGATCGAGACTATGGATGAGGATACCAAGGTAAACCTTGCATTTGATAAAGAGGCACTCTATAAGAACATGGTAGATGCCAAGGCTGACTGGCTTTACAACCTTCCTCAGTGGGACAAGATCTTCACAGAAGAGAAAAAGAAAACCCTCTACATGGAGCAGAAGAAATCCGGCACAGTTGTGAAACCGCACAAGGTCGGAAGAAACGATCCGTGCCCATGCGGAAGCGGCAAGAAATACAAACACTGCTGCGGAAGATAATGAGCGTAAAGAAGAATCTGGATTACATTATCGTGTTAGGTGCCCATGTGGACGGAACACGGATGACACTTGCCCTTCTGGAACGAGCCAGAAGGGCCCTTCTTTATCTTGAAGAAAATCCGGGTACGAAGGCAGTGCTCTCAGGAGGAAAAGGCGATGGAGAAAACATTTCCGAGGCAGAGGCCATGTATCGCTACCTTACCGGTCACGGAATAGATGGGGACAGACTGATACGGGAAGAGGAATCTACCAGTACGAAAGAGAATTTGGAATTCAGCTGCAGAAAGATCGGAACCACAGACTGTTCCGTAGGCGTGGTGACGAACAATTTTCATGTATGGAGAGGAGCAGCCATTGCAAGAAAATGTGGATTCCGGGAAGTGGCCATGGTACCTTCCAGGTATCGAAGCTGGCGTCTTTTTATCTACATTCCCCGCGAGATTCTGGCCATTATCAAAGACAAACTCATGGGAAATCTGTAGATCTGTGTGAGAAGAGAAATCTCAAAAATTTTGTCAACATGCGTTGACAAATAAAAATACTGCGCTTATAATGAACCACAGAAAAGGAAATAAAAAACACGTTGACGAGACGAGTAAGCTGTGAAACGTTACAGAGAGAGATGTGAAGTGCTGGAAACATCTTATCGGGAAACAGCCGAAGACTACCTCCGAGTGGCCCCAATCCGGTCCGGTGATTCCGTTATCATCATAATTGAGAGGCTTTGCATCCTGGCATGACCGGGCAGCAGAGCAAGCAGGGTGGAACCGCGAGAATGAATGAACTCGTCCCTTACAGTATGTGATGTGCTGTGAGGGATTTTTTTATTGCAGAATCTCTTGCAAAAGCAGATACATACTGTGTACCATAGAAACTTCATTTAAAATGAAAGGAGAAACAACAATGATCATTACATTAAAAGACGGCTCAAAAAAGGAATATGCAGAAGCAAAAGCTGTGATCGATATCGCATATGACATCAGCGAAGGCCTTGCACGTGCTGCATGTGCAGGAGAAGTAAACGGAGAGGTCGTAGATCTTCGTACAGTTCTTGACAGCGACTGTGAGCTGAATATCCTTACAGCGAAAGACGAGAAGGGCCTTGCAGTTCTCCGTCATACAGCATCTCACGTAATGGCACAGGCTGTACAGAACTTATACCCGGAGGCAAAGGTTGCCATCGGACCATCCATTGATACAGGCTTCTACTATGATTTCGACCACGAGCCATTTTCACGTGAGGATCTTGACGCCATTGAGAAAGAGATGAAAAAGATCATCAAAAAAGGCGCAAAGATCGAGCGTTTTACAAAATCCCGTGAGGATGCCATCGCATACTTTAAAGAGAAAAATGAGCCATACAAGGTTGAGCTGATCGAGGATCTTCCGGAGGGAGAAGAGATTTCCTTCTATTCACAGGGAGACTGGACAGACCTCTGTGCAGGCCCGCACCTGATGAGTGTAAAAGGCATCAAGGCATTCAAGCTTCTTTCTTCTTCCAGCGCATACTGGAGAGGCAGTGAGAAAAACGCAATGCTCACACGTATCTACGGAACAGCCTATGCTACAAAGGATGAGCTGAAAGAGCATCTGGAGCAGATGGAAGAAGCAAAGAGACGTGACCATAACAAGCTTGGCCGTGAGATGAAGATCTTCACAACTGTAGATGTGATCGGACAGGGACTTCCGCTTATCATGCCAAACGGTGTGATCATAATGCAGGAGCTTCAGCGCTGGATCGAGGATGAGGAGACAAAGCGTGGATATGTAAGAACAAAAACTCCTCTTATGGCAAAGAGTGATCTTTACAAGATCTCCGGACACTGGGATCATTACAAAGATGGTATGTTCGTACTTGGTGATGAGGAGAAGGACAAAGAGGTTTATGCACTTCGTCCGATGACATGTCCGTTCCAGTACTATGTATACAAAGCAGAGCAGCACAGCTACCGTGATCTGCCGATCCGTCTCGGCGAGACCTCCACACTGTTCCGTAATGAGGATTCCGGAGAGATGCATGGCCTGACACGAGTTCGTCAGTTTACTATTTCCGAGGGACATCTGATCGTAAGACCGGACCAGATGGTAAAAGAGTTCAAAGACTGTATCGCACTTGCTCAGTACTGTCTGCAGGTACTTGGTGTTGAGGAAGATGTAACCTATCATCTTTCCAAATGGGATCCGACAAACAAAGAGAAATACATCGGTGAGCCGGAGGTATGGGAAGAGACAGAAGGCCATATCCGCCAGATGCTTGAGGAGCTGAACATTCCATTCACAGAGGATGTGGGCGAGGCTGCTTTCTACGGACCGAAGGTTGATATCAACGCAAAGAACGTATACGGAAAAGAAGACACCATGATCACGATCCAGTGGGATGCACTTCTTGCAGAGCAGTTTGATATGTACTATATCGATGAGAATGGCGACAGACAGCGTCCGTACATCATCCACCGTACATCCATGGGATGCTATGAGAGAACACTGGCATGGCTCATTGAGAAATACGCAGGAATGTTCCCGACATGGCTCTGCCCGGAGCAGGTTCGTGTGATCCCGATCTCCGAGAAGTACAACGATTATGCACAGAAGGTTGAAGCTCAGATGAGAGAAGCTGGAATCCGCTGCTCTGTGGACGGACGTTCCGAGAAGATGGGATACAAGATCCGTGAGGCACGTCTTGAGAGAGTACCTTACATGCTTATCGTTGGTGCAAAAGAGGAAGAAGAGGGTAAGGTTTCCGTAAGAAGCCGCTATCTTGGCGATGAGGGAATGAAAGAGCTTGGTGAGTTCATTGACTTCATCAAAGAAGAGATCAAGAACAAGACGATCCGTAAGATCGAGGTTCAGGAAGAGAAGAAATAAACAAAACAGATGATTGACGGATAAATAAAAGGCGACCCGTGTGATAGGCGGGCCGCCTTTATTTTTGATCCGGCAATATTGAGGCCACGCTGTGATGCGGAGGCGGTCAGTATTGCCGGATATTTTTTTATTTAAAATATTTCTCCCTGACGAGCTCAACCGGCATGTCCAGTCCGGTCCAGATGTGGAAAGCCTTTACACCCTGGTGGAGCAGCATGTACATTCCGTTAAAGGTCGGACATCCGGCTTCCCGGGCTTCCCTGAGAAGTCTTGTTTCTCTTGGTTCATATACAACATCGGCTACGGTAAGCTCCGGATGGAACAGAGCCTTGTCCGGGATCACGGTGCCTGTCACATCCGGAACCATTCCCACAGAAGTTGCATTGATGAGGAGATTGCTTTCCTCCAGTGCGTCCTTCAGCGCAGTGTGATCATCCATCTCATGAAGGATCATCTCACATTCTGTCATATGAGACATTTTTTCTGCCATGGCAGCAGCACGTTCCCAGTAACGGCTGGTAGGACGTGCAAAAACATGGATCTTTTTTGCACCCTCCAGGGCGGACTGGCCGCAGATCGCCATTCCGGCACCGCCGACGCCCATAACGGTGATGGTGCGCCCTTTTACATCACAGCCGGCATCTCTGGCAGACTGGGTAAATCCATAACCATCCGTATTAAACCCCTTTAATTTTCCATTGTCGTTGCGTACGGTATTTACCGCTCCGATCAGCTGGGCAGTGGGAGAAAGCTCGTCCAGAAGCTCCACGATCTTATTCTTGTTTGGCATGGTCAGGTTAAAGCCCTTGATCCCACAGGCTTTCAGTCCTTCCACAGCCTGGGGAAGGGTCTCCTCTGTTACATCAAAACAGAGATACACATAATCAAGTCCAAGATAACGGAATGCCTCATTGTGCATTAAAGGTGATACGCTGTGTGCCACGGGGCTTCCCAGAAGGCCGGTAAGCCCGGTATGTCCGGTAATATTGATCATTGTTCGATTCCCTCCTGTATCTCATATAATAGAATTTCTTTACGAAATATAATAAAAAATATTTTAGCACTATAAAGTACGAAAATCAACAAATACAAATATTGTACGGAAATTTATACATTTTTGTCGCCGATTCATAGAAAAAATCTATAAATGTCGAGGCAGACAGAAACGACCCGATAAGTTAGAAGAATCGACATCCGGATTTGACAAAATATGCAAAGAGCCTGCCCTATAATAAATACACTTACCAAAGTTGAGAATCGATGGCAGACGAAACAGCAGTGGGGGAAGCTTATGTATCAGAGGATGTACATAGATATCGTTTTTATGACGAATTTCCTTATGGATTACATGCTTTTAAGACTTGTGGGAAAATTTCTGCATCTTGACGGGAAACGCAGAAGATGTGTGATATCCGCTGCCTTTGGATCTTTTGTATCCTGCCTGCTTGTATGTGTACCTTTTAAGATCATTTTTCCTGCCGCTGTACTGATCCATGGCTGCTGCGCTTTTTTTATGGCGTCGTTTGCTTTTCGACTGAAAAAAGGCGGCCTTCTTGTAAAAACCATTCTGGCTCTGTATTTCACAGCTTTTGTGGTTGGCGGGATCTATCAGGCACTGGAAACGGAAAGAACCATGACGGTGAAAATATTTCTGCTTTTTCTGGCAGGGATTTATGGCACACTTTATACTCTGGGATGTGTGACCGAGACCTTCCGGTTTGGAAGAAGAAATATTTTTCCGGTCACTTTGAAATATCAGGGGAAGCTGCAGCAGACATACGGCTTTTATGATACCGGAAATCTCCTTATGGATCCTGTGAAAAAACAGCCGGTATCGATCATCAAACAGGAACTTTTGGGAAGCCTGATATCGAAAGAGCAGGTGAAAAAACTGATGGATATTAAAGATAAACCAGAGGCACTGGAAAATACAGGATTTGTCAGTCTGCAGCCGCATTTTCTGAGCTGTCATACCGCAGATGGAAAAAAAGGACTGCTGCTGGCAGTGATCCTTGATGAACTTCTGATCCAGACTCCCGAAAGGGTGGTACATGTAGGAAAACCGGTGCTTGCTATAACATCCGAGCCCTCAGCTTTGGGAGAAGAGTACGAGATACTTTTGAATTCCAGACTATTAAATTGAGAAGGGGGCTTATGTTATGAACAGAGCAGCTGCAAGATCCTATCCGTTTCAGGTGATCCGGAAATTTATGTTCAATCGTCCGGGAGAGGTTTTTTATATTGGTGGAAATGATATCCTTCCGGCGCCGTTGTCAGCGGAACGGGAGGCTGAAGTGATCGAAATGCTGGGAACAGAAAAGGAAAAAGAGGGAAAGTCGGTTCTGATCGAGCATAATCTACGGCTGGTGGTTTATATTGCAAAGAAATTTGATAATACAGGGGTAGGTGTGGAGGATCTGATCTCCATCGGAACCATAGGGCTCATAAAGGCTATCAATACCTTTGATCCGGTAAAAAATATCAAGCTTGCCACCTATGCATCACGATGTATCGAAAATGAGATCCTGATGTATCTGAGGAGAAACAGCAAAACAAAGATGGAGGTTTCCATTGATGAGCCGCTGAATGTGGACTGGGATGGAAATGAGCTGCTGCTTTCGGATATTCTGGGAACGGATGACGATGTGATCTCCAGACGTCTGGAAGATGAGGTGGAGATCGCACTTCTTGGAAAAGCCATCAGCAAACTGACAAAGCGGGAACAGATGATCATCCGTCTGCGATTCGGTATCGGAAACCGGGAAGGAAGCGAGAAAACACAGAAGGAGGTAGCGGATCTTTTAGGAATTTCGCAATCCTACATTTCCCGCCTGGAAAAGCGGATCATGAAGCGGCTGCGGAAAGAAATCGTAAAGTATGAATAGATGAAACCGGAAAAAACGGTTTACCGGACAGGTTTCCCTTATGGAGGAAGTAAAACCAAAAAATATTTTTGAGACACCACAGAGAGATGAGCGTCTTGGATGGACCGGTGATGCAGAAATCTTCTGCCGTACGGCATGCTTCCTTGAAAATACCTATTCCTTCTACCGAAAATGGCTCCGTGATGTGGAGGCAGACCAGACAGAGGAGGGCGGTGTTGCCCATGTTGTTCCGGATATCATTTCCGGAAACGAAGGGGATAATTGGCTCCTTGAGCAGGGAAGTCATTCGGCAGCAGCGAGAAGATTTAAAATTCCGGGAAATACAGTAGAATTTGTCAGAGACCTTCGATATAATAAATACAGAGTGTTTACAGGGCTACAGAATGAACAAAAGAAGAAGGGGTGTGGCAGAATGATCGACATTGCACATGCAAAACAGGAATTCGAAAAATATCTGGATGAATACGACCGGGAGGATGAACAGATCTGTCTGAAAATCGTACATACCTATGGCGTGGTGAAATACGCAGGAGAGATTGCCAGAAAAATGGAATGTTCCGGTGAAGATGTGGAACTTGCGGAGCTGATCGGTCTGCTTCATGATATTGGCCGTTTTGAGCAGATCCGTAGATTTCACAGCTTTGAGCCGGGAACCATGGATCATGCCGTGTTCGGTGCAGAACTTCTCTTCGGGGAGGAGAAGCTGATCCGGCGTTTCGTGGAGGATGATAAATTTGATGAGCTGATTGATGCAGCAATTCGGAAGCACAGTGATTTCAAACTGGAAGGAATCCACGATGCAAGAACACTTTTCCATGCAAAACTGATACGAGATGCCGATAAGCTGGATAACTGCAGAGTAAAGCTGGAGGCGTCTGTTGAAGCCATGCTGGGAGTCTCTGAGAAAGATGCAGGAGAAGGGCTGATCTCACCGGCAGTGTGGGAGTCCTGTCTCAGAAGAGAATCCGTGTTATCCGCAGATAGACATGTGCCGGTGGATTACTGGGTATCTTATCTTGCACAGTATTATGATATTAATTTTCCTGAGACCTGTGAGATCATCGAAGAAGAGGATTATATCACCAGGATCGCAGGCCGGCTGACGTACCAGGAACAGGATACCAGAACTAAGCTCCATATTCTCACAGAAGATCTGAACAGGTATCTGGAGATGCCGGCTGTGTCTGTGAAGGAATAGGAGCATAGCAGTTACTGTTCACTGGCCAATGTCCCACGAGGTGTTTTTTGTGAGCGAAGGTCACAGAAAACCCGAGACATACCGCGCGAATTTATGCGATTAGCATAAATTCTGTGCATCGCGAAGCGTGTTACTGAGAACGGAGTGAACAGTAACTCATAGCAGGGAGACTTGTTATATTTTTTTGTTTGGGGTTGACTTTGAGGCGGTTTTCGCCTAAAATATATCAAAGATACGGCGATGATGAGAATAGTACACAGGGAATTATCTCAGAGAGGGATCTGCTTTGGTGGAAGGATCCTGTGCGTGAACTGTGGAACCGGCCTCGGAGCTCTGCGTGATTGAAGCGTGGCGTGTGTTTCCGGCGTTAACGGGTGTTGAGAGAACAGCTTTTCAGGCTGTTAACTGGGGTGGTACCGCCGAAGTCATTCGGTCCCTTGTGAGGGATTTGGATGGCTTATTTTTTTGTCCGTAAAACGGGATTGTAAATGCAGTGTACGGTTTATGGGACAGAAGAGTGAGCTGGAAGGATTCCGGATTGCTGTGGCTGCCTGACAGCCGGCAATATGTAACAGATCACAAGAAAAAGGAGATTTATCATGGCAAAAGAAAAGAAATTAGTACAGGCCATCACATCTATGGATGAGGATTTTGCTCAGTGGTATACAGACGTTGTTAAGAAGGCTGAGCTCTGTGGCTATACAAGTGTTAAGGGCTGTATGGCGATCAAACCTGCAGGTTATGCGATCTGGGAGAATATCCAGCATGAGCTTGACCGCAGATTTAAAGAAACCGGTGTAGAGAACGTTTACATGCCGATCTTTATCCCGGAGTCTCTTCTTGATAAAGAGAAAGATCATGTAGAAGGTTTTGCTCCGGAGGTTGCATGGGTGACTCATGGCGGCCTTGATCCGCTGCAGGAGAGACTTTGCGTGCGTCCGACTTCTGAGACTCTGTTCTGCGATTTCTACCAGAAAGAGATCCAGTCCCACAGAGATCTTCCAAAGGTATATAATCAGTGGTGTTCCGTTGTCCGTTGGGAGAAGACAACACGTCCCTTCCTTCGTTCCAGAGAGTTCCTGTGGCAGGAGGGACATACTGCTCATGCAACAGCTGAGGAAGCGGAGCAGCGTACCATCCAGATGCTGAACATCTATGCAGACTTCTGCGAGGAAGTTCTTGCGATTCCGGTCATCAAAGGCCAGAAGACAGACAAGGAGAAATTTGCAGGTGCTGAGGCTACTTATACCATCGAATCTCTGATGCACGACGGTAAGGCTCTCCAGTCCGGTACAAGCCATAACTTTGGAGATGGCTTTGCCAAAGCATTCGGAATCCAGTACACAGATAAAGATAATACACTGAAATATGTTCACCAGACATCCTGGGGAATGACAACCCGTATGATCGGTGCGATCATCATGGTTCACGGTGATAACAGCGGACTTGTTCTTCCTCCGAGGATCGCTCCGGTACAGACTGTGATCATCCCGATCCAGCAGCGTAAAGAAGGGGTTATGGAGAAGGCTGACGAGCTTCTTGCAGCACTGAAGGCAGCAGGTATCCGTGCAAAGGTTGACGCGACAGACAAGAGCCCGGGATTCAAGTTTGCTGAGCAGGAGATGCGTGGTATCCCGCTTCGTGTGGAATGTGGACCAAAGGATATCGAGAACGGTCAGGCAGTTCTCTGCAGAAGAGATACCCGCGAGAAATACACAGTATCCTTCGAGGAACTTGCAGATAAGGTAAAAGAGCTTCTGGATACCATTCAGCATGATATGCTGGAGCGCGCACGTGCACACAGAGAGGCACATACTTACGTAGCAAAGAATTATGAGGAGTTCGGTGAGATCATCAACAGCAAACCGGGATTCATCAAAGCTATGTGGTGCGGTGATCGTGCATGTGAAGACAAGATCAAGGAAGATTTCCAGGCAACATCTAGATGTATGCCGTTTGAGCAGGAGCAGTTAAGCGACGTTTGCGTATGCTGCGGAAAACCGGCTAAGAAAATGGTTTACTGGGGACGTGCATACTAAAAAAATACAGCAGGCCACTTCAAAAAAGTGGGATGATCATATTGCGTTACTGTTCACTGGTAATGTCCCGCGAGGTGTTTTGTGTGAGCGAAGGTCACAGAAAACCCGAGACATACCGCGCGAATTTATGCGAT
>OCHV01001912.1_pt1 | contig 12609 bp, 11 predicted proteins | sample 1538461 | NCBI WGS metagenome assembly OCHV01 (sample SAMN04571692, study PRJEB22368) | human gut metagenome | biome: human gut; material: stool | host: Homo sapiens | place: Luxembourg | collected 2012-08-03 | reverse complement strand
TTCTGCAATCAGGACTCTCTCATCCATCGGATATTTCACACCCTTGATTTCCTGATAGTCCTCATGACCTTTTCCAGCAAGCACGATCACGTCCCCCACTTCACCGTGGCTGATGGCATACTTGATGGCCTCCTTACGGTCACAGATCTCCACGTATTTTCCATTGGTTCTTCCAATACCGGTCTTGATATCGTCAATGATCGCCTGCGGCTCTTCAAATCTTGGGTTATCCGAAGTAATGATCGTCAGGTCTGCCAGTCTTCCTGAAACTTCTCCCATTTCAAATCTTCTGTCTCTGGAACGGTTTCCCCCGCATCCAAATAAGCATACCAGACGCTTCGGATGATATTCCTTCAATGTGGTCAAAAGACTCTCCAGACTCATCGCATTATGAGCATAATCAATCATCAGCGTAAAATCATCCGACACCTTGACCATCTCAATTCTTCCCTTTACCTTTGCCTTTTTCAGGGCATCTTTGATCAGTTCTGCCGGCACTTCAAAATGTCTGCATACTGAGATCGCAGTCAGAGAATTGTAGACGCTGAACGTTCCCGGAGTGTCGATCTCAACATCAAACTCCATCACTCCGGCTACATGATATGCCACTCCCAGATATCCCGGTCTGGATACCAGCCGCACATTTTCTGCACGCAGATCTGCCTTTTCTGAAAATCCAAAGGTCTCCACTTTACAGGTTGCCCCTGAGAAAACATCCTCAAAATACTGGTCATCCACATTCGCGATCCCAAGTCTGCACTGCTTGAACAGAAGTCCCTTACATCTCTTATAATCTTCAAAATCTTTATGTTCATTCGGTCCGATATGATCTCTTCCCAGATTCGTAAAAATACCGATCTCAAACGGAATCCCTGCTGTCCTGTGGAGCATCAGTCCCTGCGAAGACACCTCCATGACCACACAGTCACATCCTTCTTTTACCATCTCTGCAAAATACTGATGGATCGTATAGGACTCCGGTGTCGTATTGGCCGCAGGGATCTTTTTCTCTCCGATGATCGCCTCGATCGTTCCGATCAGCCCGACCTTATGTCCTGTCTCCTCCAGAATAGACTTGATCATATAAGTGGTCGTCGTCTTTCCTTTTGTACCGGTAATTCCCACAATCTTCAGCTTCTCTGCCGGATACCCAAAATACGCTGCTGACATCAGTGCCAGTGCATATCTCGTATCTTCGACTTTAATGACCGTCACATCTGCCGGCACTTCCACATCTTTCTCCACAACTAATGCAGCCGCTCCTTTTTCTGCAACTTCTGCCGCATACTTATGACCGTCTGACACTGCACCGCTGATGCAGACAAAAACAGACCCGTTCTCTACTTTTCTTGAATCATTGATCAGGGTTGTCACTTCCGTTTCTGCACTTCCCTGAACCACTTTATATTCCAATCGCTCCAATAATGTATCTAATCTCACAACGCTTCCCTCCTTGCATAGACTTTCACTGCTATAGCATAACATAATTTTTCTTTATGTGCCACTTTTTCTCCTGCCTCTGCTGCCCACACTGCCTGAGCCGGGCAATGCATTTTTCTGCTCTCACTTTTTCTTCGGACGGTACAGAGTTCCTTTTATAACAGTATCTTTCCCAAAACGGTTGTTCAATTCCTCCAGTGCCGCTTTCAGTTTCTTATGCTTTTCATCCGGTTCTTCCGGTGGCTTCAGGTCAAACAGGGTCAACTGCTCCGGTGCGGACTCTTCCACCAGCTTAGAAGTCCTGATCCCTAACAGTCTTACCGGCTCTCCGCTCCATAACTCCTGAAATAATTTCCCCGCCTTTTCAAGCAGTACCTCCGGCTGTGCGGACGGCTTTTCCAGCTGCATCTGATGCGATGCATTCCGAAAATCAAAATACCGGATCTCCACACTGAGCATTCCGGCTTTTTTCCCTGCTTTCTTCAATCTTGTGCCGACACTCTCTGCCAGATTCTTCAGCACTTTTTCTGCTTCTTCATAGGTGACTGCATCTTCCGCCAGTGTCGTTGAATTTCCGATTCCTTTTGCCTCATCCGGTACAGACTGCACTTGATCATCTCCGATCCCGTTGGCGAACTCCCACAGCATACGCCCATGACTTTTCAGATGAAGCTCGATCAGTGCTTCCTCTGCCCCCGCCAGGTCACCGATCGTATTGATCTCCAGCTTTTTCAGTATTTCCACACTGGATCTGCCTGCCATATACAGCTCACTGACCGGAAGCGGCCACATCTTCTGCCGGATCTCATCCGGGAAAAGGGTATGCGTCTTATCCGGTTTTTCAAAGTCTGAAGCCATCTTTGCCAGCAGCTTATTCTCTGAAATACCAATATTCACCGTAAAACCAAACTTCCTCTTCACACCCTCCCTGATCCATTCAGCTCCCTCCTGCGGAGACGGAAATCTGTACGCAATCTCCGTAAAATCCATATAACATTCATCCACACTGACCTGCTCAATCTTTTCCGTAAATGTACGCAGATACTCCATCAGTCTCCGGCTCTTCTCATGATACATTCTATGATCCGGTGCTCTCATGATAAGATTCGGGCATTTCCGGAATGCATTTACAACCGGTTCCCCCGTCCTGATCCCGTACTTTTTTGCCGACGGAGATTTTGCAAGAACAACTCCGTGGCGGGACTTCTGATCCCCGCCAATGATCGCAGGAATCTGCCGGAGATCTACTTTTCCCCCATTTTTCAGCTCCTCTACTGCCGTCCAGCTTAGATATGCAGAATTTACATCAATATGAAAAATTATTTTCCGCATAGAATGCTCCCCTTTTATATGATAGTCAGATACCTTTCATTTCTTGTATACATTAAAAATCCCCCGTGATACAGTACTTTTATTGTACCATACCACGGGGGGCTTTTCATCTCTTTCTTCTTTGCTCTCTTCCGACTATCAATTTATGCCGTCCAGCTTATCCCTGCTTTACCACAGCCTCCAGTTTTCCATCTCTGACATCGATCAGAATTGTATCACCCCGACCGACATTTCCTGCAAGGATCAGTCTTGCTGCAAGCGTCTCCACATTTTTCTGCAGATACCGCTTCAGTGGTCTTGCACCATACATCGGATCGTATCCGCCTTCCACTACAAAATCTTTTGCAGCTTCTGTCAGTTCGATCTGAAGTTCTTTTTCTTCCAGCCGACGGTTTACATCTTTGACCAGCAGATCAATAATCGAGCGGATATTGGTCTTCGTCAGTGGCTTGAACATAATGATCTCATCCAACCGGTTCAGAAATTCCGGTCTGAAATGAGCTTTCAGGTCATTCATTGTCATTTCCTGACACTGTTCGTCAATAGATCCGTCTTCTTTGATGCCCTCCAACAGATAATTTGCTCCGATATTGGAGGTCATGATCAGGATCGTATTCTTGAAATCGACCGTGCGTCCCTGAGAATCTGTGATTCGTCCGTCATCAAGTACCTGTAACAGCACATTAAAGACATCCGGGTGGGCTTTCTCGATCTCATCAAAAAGAACAACCGAATATGGTTTTCTTCTGACTGCTTCTGTCAACTGTCCGCCTTCATCATATCCGACATATCCCGGAGGAGCTCCGATCAGTCTGGACACGGAATATTTCTCCATATACTCACTCATGTCAATACGGACCATATTATTCTCATCGTCGAACAGACTCTGAGCAAGTGCTTTTGCAAGTTCCGTCTTACCGACTCCGGTCGGACCAAGGAACAGGAATGAACCGATTGGCTTACTCGGATCTTTGATTCCGGCTTTGGAACGGATGATTGCCTCCGTTACAAGTTCTACGCCTTCGTCCTGACCAACCACACGCTTATGCAGTTCATCTGCAAGATGGAGCGTCTTATTTCTCTCACTTTCATTTAATTTTGCTACCGGAATACCCGTCCATCTTGAAACGATTCGTCCGATTTCTTCATCTGTCACCGCTTCATGCACAAGGGAAAGATCTTTGGCTTTCACCCGTTCTTCCTCTTCTTCCAACTGCTTCTGCAATTGTGGGAGTTTTCCATATTGCAGTTCTGCCGCCTTATTCAGATCATATTCTCTCTGTGCTTTCTGAATTTCCTTATTGACCTGCTCGATCTCCTCACGGATCTTCTGAACATGCTCAACCGATTTCTTTTCATTCTCCCACTGGACTTTCTTACCTGCATACTGCTCTTTCAGTTCTGCCAGCTCTTCCTGCAGATGCTCCAGCCGTTCTTTACTCAGACGGTCTTCTTCTTTTTTCAATGCAGACTCTTCAATTTCCATCTGCATTACACGCCGACGCAGTTCATCCAATTCTGTCGGCATGGAATCAAGTTCTGTCTTGATCAATGCACACGCTTCATCCACAAGATCGATTGCCTTATCCGGCAGGAAACGGTCTGAAATATAACGGTTGGATAGTGTAACTGCAGCTACCAATGCACTGTCGGTAATCTTTACTCCATGGAAAACTTCATACCTTTCTTTCAATCCTCTTAAGATTGAAATGGCATCTTCCACGGTCGGCTCATCTACGAGAACCGGCTGAAAACGACGTTCCAGTGCCGCATCCTTTTCAATATATTTCCGATATTCATCCAGTGTCGTTGCTCCGATACAGTGCAGCTCTCCTCTTGCCAGCATCGGCTTTAACATATTTCCTGCATCCATAGCACCATCTGTCTTACCGGCACCAACAATCGTATGCAGCTCGTCAATGAAAAGGATAATCTTTCCATCACTATTTTTTACTTCCTCAAGAACGGCTTTCAGACGCTCTTCAAATTCTCCCCGGTACTTTGCACCTGCGACCAATGCTCCCATATCCAATGAGAAGATTGTCTTGTCCTTCAGTCCTTCCGGTACATCTCCGCTGACGATCCGCTGGGCAAGTCCTTCTACAACTGCCGTCTTACCTACACCGGGTTCACCGATCAGCACCGGATTATTCTTCGTTTTTCTTGAAAGGATCCGGATCACATTGCGGATCTCTTCATCTCGTCCAATCACCGGATCCAGTTTCTGCTCTCTTGCCCTGTCCACCAGATCCTGACCATATTTATTTAAAGTATCATAAGTTGCCTCCGGGTTATCACTGGTGACTCTCTGATTTCCCCGGACAGTAGAAAGAGCATGCAGGAATCCTTCCCGGCTGATACCAAATTCCCGGAATAATTCTTTCATCTCACGACTCGCATACTTCATCATAGCAAGGAACAGATGCTCAACGGAAATATATTCATCCCCCATCTGCTTTGCCTCATCTTCTGCATGGATCAGAACGTTATTCAGATCCTGACCGACATAAGCCTTGCCTCCCTGGACTTTCGTTCTTTTTCCAATCGCCTGCTCTACACGGTTTACGAAAAGCTGACTCTGGATACTCATTTTTTCAAGCAATTTTAAAATCAGACTGTCATCCTGCGTCAGCAACGCATACAGCAGATGCTCCTGTGCCAGTTCCTGATTGCCATTATCTGCGGCAATCTTCTCGCAATTCTGAACAGCCTGCAAAGAATTCTGCGTAAATTTATTAATATTCATAGTCTTTCCCTCCTTTGAACCACAAGCTTTCTCCACGAAACTCTTCTTTCAGATGATCTGCGGAGTCTTTCTTTCGTGTTCTAGTAGAAATATAGCACGTATTGTTAGCACTGTAAAGAGTTGAGTGCTAATTTTTTAAAAATTTTTGATGTCAGGGTCAAAAGGTCTGAAACCACGTGTGCTTGCACACTGGTGGTAGAATGACCTTGAGACCCGCCCCGATATGAGCATAAAAGTGGGGCGTAAGCACCATGATATGCGAATAGCGGGTAGGATTGTGGGAGTGCGTAGCACGAAACAATCCGTTGGCATCATTGTTGGGGGCTTTTGACCCCAACATCATATTTTTTATAAAGCACATTTTCCTGGACTTCATAATGAGCCTGTCAGCACAGAGGGATTAGACTATCTACGCATTCAGGGCAGCGACCACTGGGTTGTTACTATGAAGGCAGATGGGAGTGTCGCAAAATAACTGATTAGTCAGTTATGGAGCGAGGCTCCCTCGCTTTTTATTAAAAATAGAGAAGATCCTCAGACGTGTGGATATCTTCTCTATTTTTTGACGTACTTTAATAAACCCTTTCACTTTTTCAGGATTTTTATGCTGTTTTTACTTCAAAGAGATGGCTCTCTGTACGATTGGCTTGTATTTTTGCATGCAGTTTGTTGATATTATAGCCCAAACTGAGTAGCAAAAACTCAAGTTTTACTTTGGTTTTTCCACGAAGCAGAAATCTCTGGAATTCATAGTCGCTTTTCAAGACTCCAAAGGCTCCTTCTACCTGTATGGATCGGTTCATGCGATATTTTATTCCTGTGTCGCTTTTGATGTTTTCATAGGATTCCTGTCTTTTGGCAATAAAGTTTTTGGATACGTAAAGACGCTTGTTCCCTTTCGATTTTGTACATTTATCTTTATACGGACAGTCACTACAGTCTTCGCATTCATATACTGTTACTTCCGATTTGTACCCACTTTTGCTTTTCTGATTTTTTATAAATATTGGATTTAAAAGCTTTCCTGCATGGCAGGTATAATGATCGGTGTCTTTATCATAAACCATGTTTTCCCGTTTGCTGATATCTTTCTTGAAGCTGCGTTTCTTCCATTTCTCGTAAGTTTGAGGTTTTATATATGGAATCTGCCCATTCTCTTTCAGAAATTCATAGCCCTCTTCACTTTCATATCCTGAATCGGCTGTCACGCTTGGATATTTAAATCCAAGTTTTTGCTCCATTCTTTTTAAGAATGGAACCAGCGTCCAGACATCATTACGATCAGAGAAAATATCTGCCGCCACAATGTATTCACTGTCAACTCCAATCTGGACATTATATCCCGGTTTCAGTTGGGCGTTTCTCATATGATCATCCTTCATATGCATAAAGGTAGCATCCACATCTGTTTTGGAATAACTGTTACGGTCTCCGAATCTGGAATGATGCAGATCATACAGTAACTGTCGGTCAAGAAAACACCGGAATAATTCATGGTATCTTTGATGGACGCTTTTTCTTTTCCCACGGCCATACACAAAACATATCCCATTCTCACGACAATAATGATCCAGAAAATCCATGATTTTCTGCAAATCTGATGTCCGGTTTTCTTTGGTGATCGTGAAAGATTGCATGTACTCCTGGTTGATCAGTGAGACGGCAGTTTCTATCTTTGAAAACATTTTTTCTTCCCACTTACCTACAGACTTTTTCCATACAAACGTATACTTATTAGCACAAGCCTCTAATTTTGTGCCGTCAATAAAAACCGTCTCCTTTGAAATTTCGCCCATTGCAGCTAGTCGGCGTACTATCTGGTAAAACAGATCTTCGCACGCTTCAGCCAGAAAACCAGTACGGAATCTTGCAATCGTACTATGATCAGGTGCTTTCTGGCCAGCCAGCAGCCATATAAAATTGATATCTCTGCGGCAGGCCGTTTCAATCTTTCTTGAAGAGTAGATATTTTGTGAATATGCATAGGTCAGGATCTTGAACATGGTCTTTGGGTCTACTGCCGGATTTCTGCCTTTGGCAGAGTAAGCCTGATACAGCAAGCTGTAATCCAATTCCTCCAATTCGTGGCTCAGCAGTCGGACAGAATCATTATCAGGAACCAAACCTTCCAAACTTAATGGCAAAACCAGTTGATAACATTCGCCAAGTTCGGTATAATTTTTTGTGTGTATTAAGTTACCCGTCATAACTTATTATACCATGATTAACGGACTCTTCGGAGTCCGTTTTCTGTTTTCAGGCACAAAAATGGAGCGCTGCTCCATAGATGATTACTCATCTATTTTGCAACGCCCCCTGCTCGGTCTTCCGCTGATTCTCCCGGAACGTACCACAATCCAAAGTGAATTAGCCAACTGGTTTGGCAATGATTTTGATAAACTGGACATTATATTTACCAGCAATCTCGGCACAAATGCCGGAGTGATGGCTCTTCACGGACTGGGATTTCTTTTCTGCTGCTTTTTATTTTTATTACTTTCTTTTTCTTTTCTTTGAATAAATCCAGTAAAACCCGGCTGAACATGCCATATAGATGGCCTCAATTCCTACAGAGATCCGAAATTCCGTTGAATGAATATTCTGAATATTCATTCCCATGATCGGGAATGTAAATAAATGAGGCAGAAGTCCCAGCATACTTCCGGCAAAATAGACTTTATAATCAATTCCAATTGCCCCAAGATACAGGCTCAGGACATCACTCGGTATTTTTCCGATCACCCGAAGAAGAAATGTCAGTATGAACCCATTTCCTGTACAGATCTCTTTTAACTTCTCCGTCTTCGGATACTTCTTCATAATCGAACTGACCATCGTACCGCCACCTTTTTTCCCTATGAGCCAGGGAAGTGTAACCATGATGGCAGCACCGCAGAAATTCACGGCAATGGCAAATTTCATTGGAAAGATCATTCCGCTTACCGCAAAAAGCAGACCGGAATAAATAACGACACTGACGCTTTTTACAGCAAACAGTCCCATCATCATAAAGAATGCTGCCAATAAATTTCCGGGTGTATGGTTCAGGATCTGCTCAGTTGTCAGTTCTTTTCTAAAATAAAAGCATCCTGCAATAATGATACACCACACGATCAGTAATCCGGTCTTCTGCCATTTTTTCATTCCGGTTTCCTCGCTTTCTAATTAATTTTTTTTCTTTTCTGCGAAATGATCAGTCCCACCAGTATCAAGATCGAACCTGAAACGGATGCGACGGTCATTTTTTCATCCAATACAAACATTGATAATACTACCGTCACGACAGGGGAAACATAGATATATACACTGGTCTTGACGGCTCCAATCCATTTTGTCGATAAATTCCAGAGGAAAAATCCAACAGCACTTGCACCGACACCGAGGAACAGAAAATTGGAGATTACTTCCGGTCGTTTCAATGCGTCCATATCCCACATCGCATGCTGCGAAATAAGCACCGGAATCAGAAAAATAATTCCATAAAAGTAAATTCTTCTTGTTACCGCAGCTGTTGGATAATTCCACTCTTCAATCTTTTTAACAGTCGCAGAATACAATCCCCAGGAAATCATTGCAAGAAAAGCAAGGAAATCACCTGCCGGATTTAAATTCAGGCTTTTCTGCCCGTTCAGGCTGATCAGAATAATTCCGGTTATGGCGATCACAAATCCTATAAAAAAGTTTCTTCCCGGTCGTTCACTTTTAAAGAAAATTCCAACCATAACCGCAACAAAAAACGGTGCACATGCAACAATAATTCCTACATTGGATGCATAAGTCATCGTTAATGCAGTATTTTCCATCATGAAATACATCACAATCCCAAAGAAACCTGCAGCCGCAAATCCCAGTTCTCTCTTCTTATCTGCAACTTTTAGACGGTGCGGGAAGAAAACCCACAATGCCAAAAATGCAAGTACCGCTCTTGTGAACAGGATTTCCACAGGAAGGAAATATTTCAACAATACTTTTGTCGATACAAAAGTTGCTCCCCACATGATCTGCGTTCCACATGCCAGTATATGCCCTGTTACTTTTTTTCTTTCGTCTGTCATCTGCAATTTCCCCCGCCTTTTCCTATAATATAGATGTCGGGGTCAAAAGCCCCCGACTTTGATGCCTACGGATTGCTCCGTGCTACGCACTCCCACAATCCTACATCATAATATATGCTCTGAATAAAAGAAAAAACCTTCAAAAGGCTTCCGTTACATAACCGAAGACTTTCAAAGGTATAAAAATAAGCGGGTGATGGGAATCGAACCCACGTATCCAGCTTGGAAGGCTGGTGTTCTACCATTGAACTACACCCGCGTGTCAAACACAAATAATATATTACCATACTTTTCAAAAATTGCAAGTGCTAATTTTATTTTTTTCGATTTTTGCAATTTTTAATCATTCTATAGGTAGGCAGACAGTTCTCTACCAAAAGCCGGTTTCGTACCAGCCTCTGCTTTTTCGGCACAGGAACTGTCTGCCATTTTACTGCTGATTCACAGGCTGCTCTTTTTTCACTTTTCCTTCGTAAAATCTTTTTCCCTGTTCCCACAAAATTGGCAACAGGAAAAGAACTATCCCCAAAATCATGACCACATTTTCTGAAAGGGCTGCTGCAGAATTTCCATCCTGCCTTCTTCCTGTCTGTTGTCTGTCCCCAGGTTCTACAACATCTCATAGAATACACCAACAGAATCATTTCTACAGATTTTTTACATACAACGCCCGGATTGCATTCAAAACTGCAATCACCATAACACCTACGTCCGCAAAGATTGCAACCCACATATTCGCAATACCGATTGCACCGAGGATCAGACAGATTGCCTTGATCGTCAATGCAAAGATGATATTCTGATAGACAATGCGGATACATTTCTTTGAAATTTTGATTGCTTTTACAATCTTCAGTGGATCATCATCCATCAGGACAACATCTGCCGCCTCAATCGCTGCATCTGAACCCATGGCTCCCATGGCAATTCCGATATCAGCCCTGCCAAGCACCGGAGCATCATTGATTCCATCTCCCACAAATGCCAGCTTCGCCTTTTCCGGTTTTTCAGCCAGCAGTCTTTCCACCTGGGCTACCTTGTCAGACGGAAGAAGTTCACTGTAAACCTCATCCAGTCCCAGCTTTTCTGCTACCTGGTCTGCTACACGCTTCGCATCACCAGTCAGCATTACTGTCTTCTCGATTCCGGCAGATTTCAATGCTCTGATTGCCTCTTTGGATGTCGGTTTCTCCACATCAGAAATGAGAATATGCCCCATATATTTTCCGTCAATCGCAATATGGATGATCGTTCCTGCACTGTGGCACGCAATCGGAGTGATTCCAAGCCGCTTCATCAGTTTATCATTTCCTGCAGCAACAAGCTTTCCATCCACCTTTGCGGTCACACCATTTCCGCTGATCTCCTCAATTTCGGATACTCTCGTCCTGTCGATCTCTTTTCCATAAGCACGCTGGATGCTCCTGCTGATCGGATGAGAGGATGCACTCTCTGCCAGTGCCGCATATTCCAGAAGCTTCTCTTCTTCCATTTCACTATGATGAACACCATTTACCTCAAATACGCCTTTGGTCAGTGTACCGGTCTTGTCAAATACAACATATTTTGTCTGAGACATTGCCTCAAGATAATTTGATCCCTTCACCAGCACACCTTCGTGACTCGCTCCACCGATTCCGGCAAAGAAACTCAGCGGAATACTGATGACCAATGCACACGGGCAACTGATTACAAGGAATGTCAACGCACGATAAATCCACATATCCCACTGCGGGGCTGCTCCCATCGCCAGCATACGGACTAACGGAGGAAGGATTGCCAGTGCCAATGCCCCATAGCACACTGCCGGGGTATAATATTTTGCAAACTTTGAAATAAAGTCCTCAGATCTGGATTTTCTTGAAGTTGAATTTTCTACCAGTTCCAAAATCTTAGAAACAGTAGACTCTCCAAATTCTTTTATTGTCCGTATCTTCAGCACTCCGGTCATATTGATACATCCACTGATGATCTCATCTCCCACTTTTGTCTCACGCGGAAGACTTTCTCCGGTCAAAGCACTTGTATTCAATGTTGAAGTTCCCTCTATAACTATTCCATCAATCGGAACTTTCTCTCCCGGCTGAACAACGATCACTGTGCCGATTTCTACTTCATCCGGATCTACCCTTTCCAACTTTCCATCCTGCTCTATGTTTGCATAATCCGGACGGATATCCATCAGTTCACTGATATTTCTCCGGCTCTTTCCAACTGCATAACTCTGGAATAATTCCCCGATCTGATAGAACAGCATAACGGCTACCGCCTCGTTGAAATTTCCCGATCGGTCATAAATTGCAATGGCGATCGCTCCTATTGTAGCAACTGCCATCAGAAAGTTCTCGTCAAATACCTGTCGGTTAAGGATTCCTTTTCCTGCTTTTTTCAGAATATCATAACCGATAACCAGGTATGGGATCAGGAAAAGAATCATCCGCAAAATTCCCTTTACCGGTATAAAATTCAGTGCGATCAGCAGTACTGCTGCAATGATAATACGGATCAGCATCTTTTTCTGCTTCTTCGTCATAAACCTTCACTCCTTTTATTCTGCCTCTTACAGATAAATCTCGCAATCATCTTCTACTTTTTTGCAGTTTTTGAGGACATCTTTCATAACTGCCTTTACATTCTGTTCTTCCTCAAACTCCACGATCATTTTCTGAGTCATAAAATTAACTGTTGCAGTCTTGACACCTGCAGTCTTCTTTGCAGCTTCTTCCATTTTATTTGCACAATTTGCACAGTCTACTTCGATTTTGTAAGTCTTTTTCATAGTTCCGTCTCCTTTTTCAATCAGAATATCTTTTAGGGGTATCAATTAAATATTTGTTTAATTGTTATATCTTCATTATACAAATCAGGAGGGAAATGTCAAGAGGGAAATTTGTATTTGTTGGAATGATACGCTTGTAAAGCAAAAGACTTCTTTATGGCGAAGCGGACGCGGAAATCAGAGATATTCCTTCGCAGTGCAGGCCCGCTTTACCTCAGCCCGTTGACCGTTTGTAACTCGAAAGTGGAAATCTTCGT
>OCHV01001907.1_pt1 | contig 12641 bp, 7 predicted proteins | sample 1538461 | NCBI WGS metagenome assembly OCHV01 (sample SAMN04571692, study PRJEB22368) | human gut metagenome | biome: human gut; material: stool | host: Homo sapiens | place: Luxembourg | collected 2012-08-03 | reverse complement strand
GTTGGACATACTCATATAGATGTAGCTTGGTGGTGGACTGTAGCACAAACTAGAGAAAAAGTTGGAAGAAGTTTTGCGACAGTTCTTAAATTAATGGATGAATATCCAGAATATATATTTATGTCATCACAACCACAATTATATAAATTTATTAAAGAAGATTATCCAGACATCTATGCAAAGATTAAGGAAAAGGTTAAAGAAGGTGTATGGGAACCAGAAGGTGCAATGTGGCTTGAAGCTGATTGTAATGTTACATCAGGAGAGTCATTGGTAAGACAAATCCTTCATGGGAAGAGATTCTTTAAACAAGAATTTGATGTAGAAAATGAAGTTTTATGGCTACCAGATGTATTTGGATATTCAGCAGCACTTCCACAAATACTTAAAAAGTCAAATGTTAATTACTTCATGACTACTAAGATTGCATGGAATCAATTTAATAAAATGCCTTATGATACATTTATGTGGCGAGGAATAGATGGAACAGAAATATTAACACATTTTATAACAACAACAGATCCAAACCAAGATAAAAAGTGCCATTTTACAACATATAATGGAGTACTACATCCAGGTTCTATAAAAGGTGCTTGGGACAGATATCAACAAAAAAATATAAATGATGATGTTTTAGTAGCTTATGGATATGGAGATGGTGGCGGTGGAGTTACCTATGAAATGCTAGAAACAGGAAGAAGAATGGCTAAGGGGATTCCTGGTATGCCTAAAGTAAAGCTTGGCAACTCTTTAGACTATTTTAGAAAATTAGAAAAGACTGTTAGTGGAAATAAGAGATTACCTAGATGGGTAGGAGAATTATACCTTGAATATCATAGAGGTACTTATACTACTATGGCAAGAAATAAGAGAGATAATAGAAAAAGTGAAAATCTATATCAATCAGCAGAAAAAGTAAATTCATTTGCAATGATGTTAGGTAAAAATTATCCACAAGAAAATATAAATAAAAATTGGGAAAATATATTATTAAATCAATTCCATGATATATTACCAGGAACAGCAATTAAGGAAGCTTATGATGTTACTGATGAAGAATATAAGTCAATCTTAAAATGTGGTAATGAAATGCTTAATGAAGGTATTGACTACGTAGCTAAGAATATTAATTTAGATAAAAAATCATTAGTAGTATTTAATACTTTAGGTTTTGATAGAGATGATATAGTTGAATTTGAAATTCCAGAAGGAATAAATAATCCATCAATTTTAGATAGTGAAAAATTATTAGAAATACATTGCCAATTAATAGGTAATAATAAGGCTATATTCTTTGCACAAAATATTCCTGCAAATGGATATAAATCATTTAGTGTAATTGAATCAACAAAAGCTAATAATGAATTTGTTTCTATAGATAATACTTTTGCTGAAAATAAATTCTTCAATATAAAATTCAATGAAGAAGGTCATATAACTTCAATATTTGATAAGAGAAATAATAGAGAAGTATTAAAAAGTGGACAACTAGCAAATGTTATACAAGCATTTGAAGATAAGCCTATGGATTATGACAACTGGGATATAGAAATATATTATGATGAAAAAATGTGGGTAGTTAATGATGTACAAAGTATAGAAGTAATTGAAACTGGAGTAGTTAGAAGTACATTACAAATAACAAGAAGATTCCTAGATTCAACATTTATACAAAAAGTACATGTTTATAATGATATTCCAAGAATAGATTTTAATACTTATATAGATTGGAAGCAATCTCAAGTATTACTTAAGGCAGCATTCCCACTTGATATTAACTCAAATGAAGCTACTTATGAAATTCAATATGGAAATGTTAAGAGAGCAACACATAAAAATACTAGCTGGGATGAAGCTAGATTTGAGGTGTGTGGACATAAGTGGGTAGATTTATCAGAAGGAAACTATGGTGTTTCAATGATGAATGATAGTAAGTATGGACATGATATTCATGATGGATTAATGAGATTAACTCTTTTAAAGAGTGGTATTTTACCAAATCCAACAACAGACCAAGAAGAGCATAATTTCACATATTCATTATATCCACACAAAGGTGATTTCAAAGATGCAGGAACAGTACAAATGGCATATAACTTAAATGTACCACTATATGCTAAATTAGAAGATGCTCATGAAGGACAATTAAGTGATAAACTTTCACTAGCAAGAGTTGATAAAGAAAATGTAATTATTGAAGTTGTTAAGAAGGCTGAAGATAGTGATGATTTAATAGTTAGAATGTATGAATGTTATAACAATAGAACTAATGTTACATTAGAAATGTTCAAGGAAATAGAAAGTATAAAAGAATGTAACTTAATAGAAAATGATATAAGAAATATAGATTCATATGAAAATAAGGCTACATTTGAAATTAAACCATTTGAAATATTATCACTTAAGGTTAAATTAAAATAATATATGAAATTGGGGAATTTGTAGATTTAGGTTCTATAAATTCCTTTTTCTTTAGGTTGAGTATCATTAGGGGGAGAGGTTTTTATGGAAGGAAATAATATTATACAAAATGAAAAAATAGATAAATATATAGTAGTGGATGTTGGTGGTTCAGCTGTAAAATATGGATTACTAAATCAATATGGAGAAGTGTTAGAAAAGGGAAATATAGTAACTGATAATGAAGATATTAATAAGTTTATATTTGATATTAAAGGTATCACAGAAGAATATAGAAATCATGAGAATATTAAAGGCTTAGCATGTAGTTTTCCAGGAGCGGTTAATCCAAAGACAGGGTTTATTGAAGGAATAAGCGCGGTACCATGTATTCATAATGTAAATATGAAAAAACTTTTAACGGAAGCTACTGGATTAGAAGTTTCAATGGAAAATGATGCGAATTGTTCAGCATTAGCAGAAGGCTGGATAGGTACTGCTAAAGAGGCAGATAATTTTGTATCAATAGTTTTAGGAACAGGAATAGGTGGAGCAGTTGTTATTAATAAAAGAATATTAAGAGGTAAAAATCTTCATGCTGGAGAGTTTGGATTTATGCAGATCACAGACGATAAAGGTGAAGATGGATTAGGAAATGTATGGAGCAGAATTGCATCTACTGGAGCATTAGTAAGAAGAGTTGCAAAGAGAAAAGGAATTCCAGTGTCCGAATTAACAGGAAAGTTAGTTTTTGAAATGGAAAAAGATGATGATGAAGTAAAAGAAGAGATTGTAGAATGGTTTAAAGGAGTGGCAAAGGGGATATATAACATTCAATATATATTAGACCCAGAAAAAATATTGATTGGCGGAGGAATATCAATAAGAAATGATTTTATTGAAAGAGTAAATCAATATTTAGAGCTAATGAAAAATGAAGAATCCACATTGGATATTACAGTAGAGAAATGTAAATTTGCTAATGATGCTAATTTAATTGGAGCTCTATATAACTTTTTATATTGTAAATAAAGATTAGAGCGAGATAATATGAAGTATAATTTTACACAAATTGTAGATGGCCCAAAAAGTAAGTGTAGGCTGCTTATAATTTAAATTTAGCATCTTCAAAGTCTATTATGGAATTTAGGAAGTTTAGAAATTAATAAGAAATAGTAAGAAAATAAGAGATAATAAATTCTATAATAAACTATTACCTCTTATTTTTGATTTTTTATAATAAAAAATTATTTTTCCATAGATTCTAATAGTGCTTTATTACAAAATACAATTAAAAATGAAAAAATACTACTAACAAATAATACTGTTGTACCAGGTGTTATTTCAAATAAAACAAAGCAAGCTAATATTATTAATATATTAGTTATTGATAATATTGGTTTTGTTATTGCAAGTATAAGAGAGTTTTTTATTAAATCATAGCTTCTAATTGAAAATCTACTTATAAGTACAAAGATATAAGGTGTAATTACCACTAATAATATAGATAGAGCTATAAATATGCAAGTGAAAAATAAATTAAACTTATACAATGTAAAAAATCTAATATTTGATACTAAGATTAAAATTAAAATTAATTCTCCAGACCATATTAGTAAGGATTGTTTAAAATTTAGTTTTAAACCTTTACAAATGTCGTGAAATAAATCTAAATCCTTCTCTCTAATTAGTTTTCCCATACAGTAAAATAATACAGTGAGTGAAGGCATAAGTGGAAGTAATGCTAATAAAAATAGAGGTAAATATGTAAATATACCTTCTAGTCCAATAAATAAAAAGAATAATACAAGTGGTAAATTAAAGATCAAAAAAAATATATTTAAGCAAAAGAACCAAAATACATAATTAAATGCATTTAAAACTTTTTGTAAGTTAAAAATATCCATATAAAATCACATCCTCTATAATAATTTTCCTTAAAATAAGTATAAGACAAATAATAGATGATATAAATAATTACAACTATAAATATGGAATTTATTCATTAAATATATAATTTTTACATATTTAGAACTTTATATAATTAAATAAATATGTTTTAATTTAAGTGTAAAGGTTTATATAAATATAAAAGGGAAAATGTGAGGATGAGAATATGATAAATACAAAGGAGCGAATGTACAGAAAATTATTAATAGTTTATACGCTTATAATAATTCTAATGATCTTAATTTTAGATATTTTCTTTATAGTCAATGTTTTAGAAAATAATAGTGATAATGAATTATATATGAATGACAAGGTAATATATGATGTAAATGAAGAGTTAACAAACACAAGTAATGCATTTAATATTGCTTTAACTAATATGTATAGAGATAATGACATAATTACAGATATAATAGATTTTTTAAAAATAGGTGAAAATCAGTATTTGAAAAATAAATTAGATAAATATACACTTAGTCCTAATAGTTTTTATAAGGGAATAGAGTATTTTACTGAAGGATGTTTTAACTCCAATGAAAATTTAGAGAATATTGAATTTATAAGTTATAAGAGAAATGAAATAAGTTCTTTTGATAGAGCTAATAAGAGAAAGTATAAAGAGGTAGAGAATGGAAGTAGTTATTTATATCCTAAAATTAGTGGATATATTTATAATATAAGAGAAATAAATAATCCAATTACATATAAATCTGAAGGTAAAATAGTATTTATATATAATTTAGAGTTTATAAAAAGGATACTAAATAAATATGATAATAAATATGAAATAATTATATTACAGGAAGATGGATATTGTATATATGATTCTAGTGAGGAATATAATGGTAAATACTATCCATTTTATGATGAAATAATAATAGGTAAAAATCAAAGTAATGTGGAGAAAAAATATAATATAAATTCAATAGTAAATACATCGGGCTTGATAACTATTGGAAAAGTAAAAAAAACAAATAGATTACTAATACCATTTAGTATCTCAATATTACTTATAGATTTAAGTGTATTCGTAGTTGCAGAGTTAATTTTTTATAATAAGATAAAAAAATTAAGCGATAGAATGGACATACTTTTAATAGCTATGGATCAGGTTAAAGAAGGTAATATGGAAGTTGACATTCCAATAGGCAATGAAGCAGATGAAATTAGCATTATCTCTAAACATTTTAATGAGATGTGTAAGCAATTGAATGATTATATAGAGAAAAGTTATCTAGCAGAGTTAAAGGAGAAAAGAGCTGAAGTAAGTCAAAAAAAAGCTGAACTAATGGCACTTCAAAGTCAGATAAATCCACATTTCTTATATAATACTTTAGAGTCTATAAGAATGAAGGCTATATGTAATGGAGATAGAGAAGTTGGAAGAATGTTATATATATTAGCATTTTTATTTAGGAATCAGCTAAAGGAAAATGACATAATAACTATAAGAAATGAAATTAATTATTGTCAAAAATATTTAGAGATATTCAAATTTAGATATGAAGAAAAATTTGAATTTACTATAAATTGTCCACAGGAAATTTTAGATAAACAGATAATTAAATTTACTCTTCAACCACTTATAGAAAATTATTTTGTTCATGGAATTAAATTAGAGAACAATGATAATAAGATAAGTATTAATATAAAAGAAAAAAATAATAAAATAATTATTGAAATAGAAGACAATGGAAAGGGTATAGAGAGAGAGAGAATAGAGAAATTAAATCGAATATTGAGTGTAAGGGGCAATGGAGGAAAATCTATAGGAATAACTAATGCAAATGAGAGGATAGGTATTTTATATGGAGAAGAATATGGTATAAGGATTTTAGAGAATGTAAAGGTAGGAACAAAAATTATTGTAATAATACCAAAGAGAGAGGTTGATTCAAATGTATAAAGTAATGTTAGTTGATGATGAAAAATTAATTTTACAAGGTGTATTAAATATAATAGAGTGGGAAAAACTTGATATGGAAGTTATCCATATAGCTGAAAATGGAAAAGAAGCTCTTGATAAATATAAAGAAAATCCTGTAGATATTATAATAACTGATATAAATATGCCAGTTATTACAGGACTTGGCCTTATAAAGAGTATAAAAGAGATAAATACTAGTGTTAAATTTATTGTATTAAGTGGATATGACGATTTTTCTTATGCAAGAACTGCTATGAAGTATGGTGTAGAAAATTACATTCTAAAGCCAATAAATGAGGAAGAACTAGAAACAGCTCTAATAGATATTAATAAAAAAATAAAGTATGAAAAAGAAAAAGAAAATATGGTGTTAGAAAAAAATAGAATACTTATGAATATATTAAATGGTAAATTTGATAGTGATAAATTATATTGTTTAAAAGATATGGTAGAGTTAGAATTTGAGAATAAGAATTATACAGTAAGTAACATATTATTTAATAATAAGGATATTAGAAGGGAAATAGATGTACAAGATTTAATAGCTGAAAATACTAGTGATAAATATGAAATAATATATAAATTTAATGGGGATATTATATTAATTAATTCTTGGAATAAGGATGTAAAGGATGAAAGTATAAAGAAATATTATGATACAATATTAAAAAAATTCTCTGATGAGTTTGATAAAATATTTATTGCTGTTGGGGATAAAGTTGAATCAATTAAGGAGATTAAAAAAAGTTATGCTGATTCAAATATAATAAAAAAACATATTTTAACTAAAGGATATAATTCATGTTTATATAAAAATGATATTGTAAAAATAACAAATAATAACAGAAAGTTTAATAAAGAAATTGAAGCGTTAAATAAAATAATAATTGAAAATAATGAAGATAAAACTCTAGAATATATAGAGGATATATTCAAAAATAAGGATTTAACACCAGAAGATATTTATGATTTAGCAATAAAGATACTATTATTGATAGATAAAATATCAGAAGATTTTAGATTAAATAAAAATTATAAAGATGAAAGTTTAAGTAGTGTTATAGTTAGCCTTTATGCTGCAAGCACTATTGATACAATAAAAGAAATCATAGCGAGCAAAGTGATAGAATTATCAAAAATAATGAACACAAATGTCGTTAAATACACACCTATAGTTCAACAAGTGGTAAATTATATTGATGAAAGATATTTTGAAGAAGTAAGTTTAAAGACCTTATCACAAAAGTATAATATAAATAGTTCATATTTAGGACAAATATTTACAAAGGAAGTTGGATGTTCGTTTTCAGAGTATTTAAATAAGATTAAAAATATGAAAGCAAAGGAACTTATCTTAAATACAAATAAGAGGATAAATGAGATTGCAAAAGAAGTTGGATACTATGAGACAAGCTATTTCTATAGAAAGTTTAAGGAGTTTTATGGAGTATCTCCAGCCACATTAAGAGAATTTAAGAATTATTAGGTATTACATAAATTGGATTGGCCCCGGAGTCACAAACATATATTGGGTGTGACTTCGGGGCCAATCCAATTATTTATATAAAATGGGAAAGTGAATTTTATACACTAAATCTAAAGTTATTCGACTATAAAGAAATATAGTAGATATGATATATTTTAATTGTGATAAAAGATTACAAAAAAGAGGGGGATAAATAATGAGAAAAGCAAAAAGTTCACAAGGCATAATTAAAAAGAGTAGATGGCAAACATTTAAAGAAAATAGGCAATTAGTAGGATTAGCTTTACCAGGAGCAATATGGTTTTTAATATTTGCTTATCTACCAATGATTGGAGTAGTTATAGCATTCAAACAATGGAGAATTGAAGGTGGATTTATAGAAAGTTTAATTAAAAGCCCATGGGTTGGATTAGCTAACTTCAAGTTTCTATTCCAAAGTAGTGATGCTTGGTTAATTACTAGAAACACAATTTTATATAATTTTACATTTATAATTTTAGGAATAATTATTCCTGTTACATTAGCAATATTATTAAGAGAACTTTTTAATAAGAAATTATCAAAGTTTTATCAAACAGCAATGTTTTTACCATACTTTTTATCTTGGGTAGTTGTAAGTTACTGTTTATATACATTTTTAAGTCCAACTCAAGGATTTGTTAATAATATATTAGCTTCAATGGGAAAAGATACAGTATCATGGTATACAGAATCAAAATTCTGGCCTTATATAATTGTCTTTATGAGCCAATGGAAATCAATAGGGTATGGAACAGTTATTTACTTAGCTTCTATATGTGGAATAGATAAATCTTATTATGAAGCAGCAATGATTGATGGTGCTACAAAGTGGCAGCAAATCAAGAACATAACTTTACCATTATTAAAACCAGTATTAATAATAATGTTCATTACATCTATTGGTGGAATGTTTAAATCAGATTTTGGATTATTTTATCAATTACCAAAAGATTCAGGAGCATTATATCCAGTAACTAATGTTATTGATACTTATGTTTATAGAGCACTTATGAATCTTGGGAATATAGGTATGAGTACAGCTGCTGGATTATACCAATCATTTGTTGGATTAATACTAGTGTTAATAACTAACGGAATAGTAAGAAAAGTAGATAATGAAAATGCATTTTTCTAAACATAAGGCGGTGAAATAAATGGAACCAATTAAAATTAAATCAGAAAATGTTAATAAAAAAGGAATTTTAGTATTTTTAAAAGAAAAAGTAGATGAAAGAAAAAGATCAAAGGCAGAATCAGAAGAAGAAATAAATAGATTTAATAGGGTATCAAAACCAACAAACGTTATATTAAATATAATATTTGGATTAATTGCAGCAATGTGTATAATACCATTTTTATTTGTAACAATTATTTCGCTTACAAGCGAGGAATATATAAAAGCTAATGGGTATTCATTTTTCCCAAAAGAGTGGAGCTTAGGGGCATATGAGTTTATATTTTCATCAGGAAGCACAATATTAAAATCATATGGAGTAACAATAGTTATAACTATCGTAGGAACTATATTAGGAGTTTTGGTAATGTCTATGTTTGCATATGCAATATCTAGAAGAAGTTTTGCATATAGAGGATTCTTTACAAAATTAATGGTTATACCTATGTTATTCTCAGGAGGGATGGTTGCAAATTATCTTGTTATTACAAGATTTTTAGGATTAAAAAATAACTTATTAGCACTTATATTACCTATATGTGTAAGCTCCTTTAATATAATAATTCTTAGAACATTCTTTAAAACGTCAGTACCAGAGGCAATTTTAGAATCAGCAAAAATTGATGGTGCATCAGAATGGAGAACATTCTTAAGAATAGTAATTCCAATATCTACTCCAGGTATTGCAACAATTGCATTATTTTTAATGTTAGGATATTGGAATGACTGGTTTAATGCAATGTTATATATAGATAAAACAGCTTTAATGCCACTTCAATATATTCTAATAAGAATTGATACATCTATGGAATTCTTAGCAAGTAATGCGGCTGCGTTAGGAGCGAATGCAGCATCAGTAGTAGCAAGTATGCCAAAAGAAACAGCTAAAATGGCTATAGTTGTAATATCAACCTTACCAATAATAGTTGCATATCCATTCTTCCAAAGATATTTTGTAAATGGATTAACAATTGGAGCTGTTAAGGAGTAAAAATTAATTAATAGTAAAAAGGGTAGGAAAGAAAAGTTAAATAGTGAATTCATTTTATGATGGATTTAGAAAATAGATATTTAAGAAGCTTCTTAAGTAACGTCGACTGTAACTTTTATTTCTTACCCCTTAACTATTTTAAAATATTATTATTATTATTAATGAAGGGAGATAAAAATGCATTATTTATTAGAGCGTATAGAGAAGATATGTAGTGAAATTGATAAATATATATACAGAGAAAAATTAGTTATAGATAACTTTAGAATTGTTGAAGGAAAATATGACACAATTGATATTGTAAATGAAATTCCACAAGAGCAATGGAATGATTTTAGCGAGGGACAGCTATGGGGTGGAATGGATAAGCATGCTTGGTTTAAGTGTTCTGTAATAGTTCCAGAAAGCTTTAAGGGAAAGACAATTGCACTAAATTTTTATACATATAATGAAAACTGGGATAATGTAACTAATCCGCAATTTATCTTATATGTTAATGGAGAAAAGCTTCAAGGGTTAGATGTTAATCACAAAGAATTTATATTAACTAATGATGCACTACCAGGAACTATATATAATATAGATCTACATGCATATGCTGGAAGAGTATTTGATAGAAAAGTAACTTTAGGTGGTAAGTTAGTAGTATTAGATAAACAAGCTAGAGAACTTTATTACAATTTAAAAGTACCAGTTGATGTTTGTAAAGAACTAGATAAAGAAGATAAGAATAGAATTGATATGCTAACTGTATTAAATGATGCAATTAATTTAATTGATTTAAGAATACCAAAGTCAGAGCAATATGATAAAAGTATAATAGAAACTAATGATTATTTAGCAGAGAAGTTTTATGGAGAGTTATGTGGTCATAGTGATGTAATTGCTACATGTGTAGGACATACCCATATAGATGTTGCGTGGTTATGGACAGTAGCGCAAACTAGAGAAAAGGTGGCTAGAAGTTTCTCTACTGTATTAAAGTTAATGGAAGAATATCCAGAGTATATATTTATGTCCTCACAGCCACAACTTTATAAATTTTTAAAGACTGATCACCCAGATTTATATGAAAAGATTAAAGAAAAAATAAAAGATGGAGTTTGGGAACCAGAAGGTTCAATGTGGCTTGAAGCCGATTGTAATGTTACATCTGGAGAGTCATTAGTAAGACAAATATTACATGGAAAGAGATTTTTCAAGGAAGAATTTAATGTTGATAATGAGATATTATGGTTGCCAGATGTATTTGGATATTCAGCAGCACTTCCACAAATATTAAAGAAGTCTGGAATAAAATATTTTATGACTACTAAAATTGCATGGAATCAGTTTAATAAAATCCCTAATGATACATTTATGTGGGAAGGTATTGATGGAAGTGAAATATTAACTCATTTTATAACAACAACTTTACCAAATCAAAGTAAAGAGTCATTCTTTACAACATATAATGGACATATTAGAGCAGATGCAATAATGGGGGCATGGAGAAGATATCAAAATAAAAATATAAACAATGATGTTTTAGTTTCATTTGGATGGGGAGATGGTGGTGGTGGTGCCACTTATGAAATGCTTGAAACAGGAAGAAGATTAGCAAAAGGAATACCTGGAGCACCTAGAGTTCAAATGGGAACTTCATTAGATTATTTTAAAAGATTAGAAAAGAATCTAAGTAGTAAGAAAAAAGTACCTAAATGGGTTGGAGAATTGTATCTTGAATATCATAGAGGAACATATACTTCAATGGCAAGAAATAAGAGGGACAATAGAAAGTGTGAAAATCTTTATGTAGCAGCAGAAAAGATGAATTCTTTAGCTATGCTAGAAGGCGGAAGCTATCCATATAACAAAATTAGAGATTCTTGGGAAACTATATTATTAAACCAATTCCATGATATAATACCAGGTTCATCTATTAAAGATGTATATGATGTAACAGAGGTAGAATATAAAGAATTACTTGAAAATGGAAATGAGATTTTAAATAGTGGCTTAGAATATATTTCATCTAATATAAATTTAAAAGATAGAAGTGTAATAGTATTTAACTCTTTAGGTTTTAATAGATCTGATATTGCAAGCTTTGAGATACCAGAAGGAGTTAGTAATGTAGCTTTATTAGATGAAGCTGGAAGAGAAATTGTATGCCAAAAAGTAGAAGATAATAAGGCAATATTCTTTGCAAGAAATATACCTGCTAATGGATATAAGAGCTTTAAAATAATTGAGTCAGAAAATAGCAATAATAAAATTGTAACTTTAAATAAAGATGGTGGAGAAAATAAATTTGTTAAATTTAAATTTGATGATAAGGGGCAAATAACATCTATTATAGATAAGAAAACTAATAGAGAAGTATTAAAGAAGGGTGAAGTAGGAAACCAAATACAAGCATTTGAGGACAAGCCAATGTTCTTTGATAACTGGGATATTGATATTTATTATAAAGAAAAAATGTGGTTAATAGATAATATATCAAGTATTGAAGTTGTAGAAGAAGGTCCAGTAAGAAGTACATTAAGAATAGAAAGAAAATTCCTAAACTCAACTATAGTTCAAAATATTCATCTATATAATGACATTTCAAGAATAGATTTTGATTCTTATATTGATTGGAAAGAGTTTGACATAGTTGTGAAAACATTATTCCCATTAGATATAAATGCAAAAGAAGCAACTTATGAAA
>OCHV01001894.1_pt1 | contig 12690 bp, 16 predicted proteins | sample 1538461 | NCBI WGS metagenome assembly OCHV01 (sample SAMN04571692, study PRJEB22368) | human gut metagenome | biome: human gut; material: stool | host: Homo sapiens | place: Luxembourg | collected 2012-08-03 | reverse complement strand
CTCCAGTACCCGGTTCGGATACTGGAGTTCTTGGTGGGCGCGGGTGGATTCGAACAAGCTCAACTATCACAATTCGCTGGATGCGCTTTGAAATTGTGATGGATTCATGCACATTTTTTAAATTTCACCAAAAATCAATTATCGGCTATCACAACTATTTAGGAACAAAAACGGGTTACAAAGTGGGTTATTTTGCACGCGGAGAATACTCTGCCAGAGCATCTGAAACGGCCATTGCTGCCGTGTCAGCCCTGCCGTCAACGGCGTGACTGTACCAGCCGTAAGTATCCATACTTTTGCTGTGGCCTACCATGCGGCGCAGTTCTGCCGGGGACACGGCATCCTCGATGATGCTCACAAAGGTGTGCCGCAGCTCATACAGGCTGACCGGCGGGTCAATGCCGTTGCTGCGCTGGTAGAACTGCCAGTAGTTATAGAGGCTGTGCTCATTCTCCAACAGGAAGATTGGATCATCTCCCCGAAGAGGCCGCTCTTCTTCAAAGGCCCGCTGCTGCAGCTGTGCGTGGAGTTCCGCAGCCGCCAGCGGGTGCAGGACTACAGTGCGGATAGCGTTTTCGTTCTTGCCATGTGTTTCCTCATCAAAGGTATTGATGGCCCGGGCAAGATGCAGCCGGTTGCCTTCCATGTCTCCCACACGCAGGCCCAGCAGTTCGCCAGGGCGCAGGCCGGTCAGGACCGCAAAGCGGTAGGCATGGATATTGGCATCCTGTTCAGCCTTGCCACGGACGATGCGTGTATCTACAGAAAGCAGAACCCGCAGCGCGTCCGGCTGAAGGATCTTTCGGCCCTTTGGACGTGCTCCCCTGGGTACCGTAAGCCCCTCGTCCTCTGGCCGCAGGGCGGTGTATTTGTGCTGCCTTGCCCATTTCACAAAGCTGACTTCAACCGCCCGGATTCCCTGTAATGTTTTCTTAGAGAGGTTTCCCCTGCTCTTTCGGATGGCCTGCGGATTCATGCTGCCTTCCTTGTATGCCCGATTCAGCACATCCTGCAGCATTCCCGTATTCAGGTCACCGATCCGGCGGTCGCCCACCACTGGCAGGATGTAGTTCTGTCCGAACTTCTCCACCTGCTGGGCATAGCTTGTGCCGGCGGTGGCCCGCACCGCGATCAGATACTCATTCCAGACCTCCAAGCAACGCTTGGTGGTGCTGCAAATGCCCTCATCCAGCCAGGAATCTGCTTTTGCATTTGCTTCCCGCTGGCCGGTGCGGCCCGGCTTTGCGCTGGTAAAAGTCCGGCGCACCCCGTCCTTCTGCACCTTGATCTGCCAACGATTCTGGTTCGGCAGCCACTGGGCGGTGTTGGTTCGCATTCCCATAAAAAATACCTCCTTTGGGGTACACTTTGACAAGCCCGCCCAAAAGAGGTATAATCGCATTGCTTGAGTGTGTGATGACCTCCTTTGGAGCGAGCCGCTTATCTTAACTCCCTCGGTGTTCCAGCACCGGGGAGTTTTTTCTTTTGTGACGGTTGAGACGAAAAAATAAGGGCTGGTGCATGCACCAGCCCTCTAAAAACAGCTCCACTCACGTGGCGTTTTTGTTCGTCTGTATTATTCTACAGAAAAGCAAGGCAGTGCGCAATGCACTATTGTTTTACAGGAATGTGTTATTGTTGCATCATTCCAGCGGATACAACTGGTTGATGGCTTTTATCACAAACGAATACGAGGACAACAGAACCTCATTTTTTTGGAAATACTCTTTCCGTTTCACCATCCGCTCATCAAAAAGCTGGTGGAGTTCATCGGCAAAGTGCTCCCGTGTTCGGGGAGAAGTTACGATTTTGTCGTAAACGAAAAGCAGCCCCACGAAGTCGTGAATAACAGGGTTCGACATCTTTTTTTCACGAGACGTTGCCTTGATGCCCGGAATCGTGCTTGCAAAATGGTTCAAGAACATGGAGGGCTTTATTTTCCTGGTGTAAGGTGCTCGCATACTGTTCAGCAGGCAGTTATTGTGGGCGGCTGCATTTCGCAAACAGCGAACCGCAAACAGACAACGGAATAGATCCTCGTTCTTTCCGCCTGTATTCTGATCGTATACCTCACAAAGCATTACAAGGTCACCAAAAGAAAGAACCTCAATCAGGTTCCAGACTGCATAACCCTCTTTTTCCAATTTCCGAATCAGGTCACGACACATAGAATTTTCTGATTTGGCGCTGATAGAGGCTTTGACCTCTGGATATACGCTGAAAAATCTATCTACGATTTCGTAGCCGTCCTCATCTGGATTCTCGCTGATTTCCCGAATCAGCATGACCTTAAGGTAATGCTCGAGATCCAAGGTGGCATGTAGGATCAGTCTGCGGAGGTGCATATCCAAGGTAGACAATTCCATTAGGTATGCAAAATCCAGGTTCAGATACTTTCCGGTCTTTGGATTGATCTCATAGTCCTTATCAAATGCCTTGACCTTGAAAAAGAAAGTACTGTACGCCAAAAAGGATGCCGCCTGTTCTTCTGTGCACAGGGTAAAGGCGACACCTTTATTTTTGAGGTGTTCTACCTGCTGTTCGATTGTGAGCTTTGGCCTGCGAGGCAAAACCATTGCATCCGATAACTTGTTTCCTTGTACGTCCATATAAATTCACTTCCTCCGGTTCCTAATCACCCCACCCAGTACGTCCAACCCACGGCGCGGCCCTCGATCTGCACGTCTTCCAGCTGGGGCCGGGGCAAATTATCCTTGGGTGCCCTGCTTTGCCTTCTGCGCCTCTTCTCTTAACTTAATGGATTCGCGGTACTGTTCTGCCGGAGCAAGTTCCACAAACTCCACAGAACGGTCATAGTTTTCCTTGACAACCTTTTTGATTTCGTCCAGGGAAACACGGAAGAACTCTCGCCGCTGGTTTACAAAGTTGAGCTTGCGATCCGCAAAGGCATTGTGCAGTGCAGCTTCCAACCGAGGAGCATCATCCGAAAAAATCATAGCATGTACATCAAAGTCAAACGGAACCGAGGCATCGCCCAGCTCGTCCACACGATCCTGTGGATCAAGACGACGTGTCATACCGATTTTGTAAACGTTCTCGCCAAATGCGCCAATATTCGAGATCACATAAACATAACCGGCACGCTGATTAGCCTCACGATAATCAACATCTTTGAACTCTTTGTCAATCTTATCCAGCTGGGCCAACAGCTCAGCTTTCTTTTCTTCGATTGCTGCACGGTCGACCTCAGAAGCAGAAACCAACTGCGCATTGATACGATCCAGCGCATTCTGATAATGCTGCTGCTCTTTTTCCAATTTCTTGCGTTCCTCTTCGATTTCCTTGGCAAGCTTTGCCTCTTCACGCATTCTTGCTCGAGCTTCCTTCTGCTCTTCCTTCTCCTGCTGCTTTTTCTGGGCATATTCAAAAGCAAGATGAAGTTCCTCGATTTTTAAGCGGTAGTATTTCGGCTGGATGCTGACTTCCATAATGGTTCCCAGCTTGGAAATCGCTTCCCGAGAGGTAGTAATGCGCTTTTCGCTGGCTTCAATATTATTGTACTTGACGTGTTCAATTACGTCATCGCATTCGGAATTGAACGCACGAAGGAGAAGCTTCTGCATATCAGCGACCATCTTCTTGCCTTTGGACGCATTTCCATTGACTGTCCAGTTCATATTACCGCTGACAGCCGTTTTCGCCTTAATCATATCTTTCTGTTTGGCACGAATTTCCAACAGGTGCGCTTTATACTCGTCCGCATTCATAAAAGAGTACCGAGGAGTATAAAGGCCAAAGCTCTGCATCAGGACTTCTTCATTCGTCTCAATGAGCTGGTCTTTTGCCTGTTGAAGCTCTTCCAAAGCATCTTTCAACTCGCTGTTGCGGCTTTCAAGTTTTTCTTGGACACGAGCGAGTTCTTCACGCGAAGCTTTGATTTCACGATTGATGTCATCCAGTGTACGGCTTTCTGACGGCATGGCTTCACGAAGGTTCTGCATTTCAACATTCAGTCGTGCAATTTCTTCTTTTTCTTTTTTTCCGAATAAAGACACTTTGGCTTCCTCCTGTTTTTATTCCGTTGTCTTTTCTACTTTTGAAAGATAAAGCTCATTTTCCTTTTTTCTAATATGAAAATAATAACAGTCTCCATGTCGGTTCTTAAAGTTCCAGCACACGACATCTGCTTTTCCAATGGTGCCATCTTTCAAATAGCTAACATGTCCAAAAATTTCTTTTCCACCATGTTCCATGATTCTCCAATGCTCCATTTGGTCTTGCAAATAAAAATGAAGAAGCAGTGGGTACTTAGGCTGTTTTCCTGTTGGTGTCGGTGGTGCTATTGCCAGCGTCGAATAGCTTCCTTCCCACGGGCGTTCCGTCTGAAAGCATATTCCTACTCTATCAATTTGAAAAAGCGGAATACTGGAATCCTCAGAATTTCCTTGAGCTAAAAGAGGATTTAGCGACATCAAATCCTCCTGCGCTATTCCCCTGTTTTGACCGTCAAGAAGAAAGCCCTTTTGATTTCCCAGTTTGTATGCGCGCAAATTTGATAGTACATATTTTGTTTTAAAATCAACTTTTGGAGCAGCTATCTTAATCGTCTCCATAGCTTTTCCGTTTTTTATAATATCTGAGTAAGGGCCAAGAGAATCTATCATCTGGAAATCCTTATCTGTTAAGAAAGAGCTTGGTTCTATTTTAGATTCTGCCACTTCCACCGGTATCTTTTCGGCCACCTTCGTGGCCTTTTTCAACCAACTAAAAAAGCCCATGATGTGCCTCCTACTTCAGATATCCCGGCAAAGCCCAACGGCCTTACCTTCAATAACAACGGCATTCATATCTTCCCGGCTGAGGATGATGCTGTTGAAAGCCGGATTCTCCGGGCGGAGTTCGATAAAATTGTCATGCAGATAAACGTGCTTCAAGGTTGCCTCTTCTCCGATGCGCACAGCAGCGATTTCTCCATTCTCCACCTCTGGCTGCTTCCGGATGGCCACCAGATCACCGTCATGGATCCGCGGCTCCATGCTGTCGCCCTTGCAGGTCAGTGTAAAGGTGGAGTGCCAGCGGGAAGGCACGCACACCATTTGTTCGATGTTCTCTTCTGCCGTGATGGGCGTACCGCAAGCGATCCGTCCCACCAGCGGTACCACGTCCATGGCTGGCATCGGCTCAAAGCCCGGCGGAACGGTAGGTTCTCTGGATGCAGCCGGGGCAGACTGCTCCTCCCAGCCCATCAGGTAGGCAGGGGTCGTCTCTAGTGCATCTGCAAATGCTGCAATCTTAGATTGCGGAATGTCTGCCTTTCCATTTTCAATTTTACTTATAGATGATTTATCCTTATAACCCATCTTATGGGCCAGTTCTTCAACTGTTAAGCCAAGCTCCGTGCGGCGGCTTTTAATTCTGTCGTATAGAGTTGCCATAAAATCACCAACCTTCGCTCTTATCTTATCATATAGTGGAATGGTATTCAAGTATTTTTTGCTTTTTTCTCAAAAAAGGTTGACTTTGTTTCCACTCAGTGATATCATACAGGCAGTGGAACGTAATTCCACTTGAGAGGAGGTGAAAACAATGACCGATACCACTACGCTTCGTTCTATCATTGCCAACTCCGGGCTGAAGTATAAAGCCATTGCGGAGATTATGGGCCTTACACCGTATTCTTTGCAGATGAAGATTGACAATGAAACCGAGTTTAAGGCGAGCGAAATCGACACTCTTGCCAACACTCTCGGCATGGACATGCAGCAGCGTGATGCCATCTTTTTTTGCAAGAAAAGTGGAATTTAATTACACTTTTCAGATTTAGTAAAGGAGGTGAACAACGTGAATGGCAACAAAAAGCCCAGCGAACCTGTGGAAATCAAAGAACTCCTCACCCACCAGTTGCAGCTGGTGAGCAAGGAGTCCGAAGAAGCTCACGGGGAGACGTTGGCCGCACTGAGTTTTGCGGCTGCAGATCTGGCTCAAGCGGTGGCGGCGTGTAGCAGGCTGACGTGCGTATTTCCTCGCGGCTCAGAATCAGCACCGAAAGCACACATGCTGACTATCGATGAAACGCCGCTTCATACGTTTGGGTGTTCCGAGTTCGGAACATCTGGAGCACATACGAACAGCATTGGTATCAGCATTCCAAATCCTGGAGCCAAGTGGGTGGTATCACCAGATCAAAAAGGAACTACCCATTATCACGCAATGGATGAGAGCGGTTATACATCGGTTCTCGAAGCTGAAGCTAAATTCGCTTATGACCATGCAGTCAAGATGCGTGAACAAGGTGAATTTGAGCAATTGGCAACTGAACAAGATACTCATACTGAGGAGAACTTGTAGATTCCCCAGACCAATAAGCATATGCCAAATCAAAAAGTTCTGATATTGAAAAGTCAATTTTCCAATTTTCAAATGAATCTCGATTTAGCGCAAGTCCTCCGTGCAAAAAAGCCCCATCAAATGATGGAGTATCATCCGGAGCGATTATTTCAAATAATTGCTTTTCATCTGCTTTTAAAGATTTCCACCCACGAGCTTCTGGATTGTCCACAGCACACAGTGAAGTCATTCTCGAAGGTTTCCCTGGAAAGTATCTTTGTCTAACCAGTTCAAAAACTAGCTCGATTGATTTACTGCATGATAATTTCACATCATTCACTAGCGCTTCGATATTAAATACTTCAAGTAATTCAAAATTGTTGTATGTTCTTCCGAGAAATCGTTTATATACACTTTCTGTGTCCAAATATTGAGCACCATGATGCGAAACACCTTCAGGAAACAGCTGCCGTGCAAACCTCGACTTTCCAACTGGCCCACTGAGTTCGGACAGCGGTATAAGCTCAATCCGTTGCCCATCCTTAAGCGTTCCTAATCGGTCAATATGATACAGTTTCATAATTTCACCTTCCTTCTGCCCCAGTATACCGCAGAAGGGATGCAACCACAACAAGGAGGTGAATCACCATGAAGAAGCCTTATCTCAAAATCAGTCGTCTGGCAGAAGACCAGGATCTCAACCAGGGCGCACTTGCAGCCCTGATTGGGGTAAGTTCCAACACGATGACCGCACGGCTCAAGGGGACGCAACCTTGGAGGAGTGACGAGATCGTCATCATCTGCAGAGCACTGCACATCCCGCAAGAAAAAATCGGGGAGTATTTCTTCCCGGCAATCGCAAAGGAGGAAAAGACCGCATGAAACCTTATTATCTCGCCTCTGAACGGGCCGCCGCACCCACCAGCAGCATGTCCTACATCGCACCAGTGCTGACCCGCATGTGGTTCCGCTGGGATAGCATCCGTGACTCCGGGTACAACCGAACCGGTGCTGAAGCCGTCGCAGAAAGCGGCTCGAAACCTGTGCAGGTTTTTGCGGATGGCGAATGGCACCCAGTTGCCGCTTACGGCATGGGCATCGAGGGCGGTGCACAGCTGAGCAGCTCCATCTCTGACAGCCAGTTCGTCACGGCCCTGTGCCTAGTTCTGGCAGCGGTAGCGTTCCTGCGGCTGGGCTTTGCCGCCCAGGATCGTGAACAGAACGCCCGCCGCTATGGCCGCGTTGACCGCACCCACGCCCGCACCGAAGAGCCGGAGTACCGGCAGAACCGGAGGGGCGCATGAAAAGCAAATGAGCCCGCCCGTGCTGGTAACACGGACGAGCCCAAAGGGTGATGGAATTCACAAGCCCCATCACCCTTGATGATATCACATCAGAAAGGATTTTACAAATGAAAGGTATTTTAGCCGAGCCGGGCAAGGCTCCGGTGATCGCATCCCTGCCCGACAGCCTGTGGGCCATTGAGAACCGGCTGGGAACTCCCTGCGAGATGATCGTGATGCCCCGCACCCCGGCGGTGCTGTTCGTGGGCCGGTACGATGGTCCCATCCAGCCCGCCAGTCTGCTCAACCGGAAGTACCGAGGCCGCCAGCTTTACGGCCCCATCCTCTGCTACGGATGGAAGGGCAACAACATCCAGCCCATGAACAAGGATGTACAGACCGAGATGCTGGACCGCCTGAAGGGCACGGAGGTGAGGGTATGAGCGAACATATCATCAGCCAGAACAGCAACGATGTTTACTACGCCTATACCCGTGGACGCTTCTGGCGCTGGGACGAATCCGCACGGGTCTGGAAGGAAAGCCATCTGCTGGCACAGAAGTTCGGCAAAGCCAAGGCCGCTGAAAAGCATCTGACCCCGGAAACGTTTCTGACCAGCGACGAGTTCATCCCCATGGACGACTACGAGCTCCCCGAGCGGATGCTGACGGCCCTCAGGGAGGCCAAGCCCTGCAAGAATGCACCGGTAGACCCGGTGGAAGAGGAGCCGGAAGTCCCCGAAACCCAGACGGCACAGGAAAAGCCCCTGACCACCGTGCCGGATGCGATGCGCCCGGCGTTCGATTATTCCGGCCTGACCGACCAGACCGTGGAAGACCTGCATTTTGCGGAGAACGAATACCGCCACGGTAAGCAGATGGCCGAACGCGGCCTTGTGCACATGGGCAATGCCATTGCCGCCGCCCATGATGCGCTGTGCGGAGTTGTCGCACAATGCGACAACGGTGAAGATGGAGCTTGTCGCACAATGCGAAAAGCTCGAAACAACCAGCATAGCGAGGATACGTTCAAAAGCTGGTGCGTGTCCATCGGCATCACCAAGGATACCGCATACCGGCTGCTGCAAGTCTCGGCACTGCTGGACGGCAGCAGCCCCCGCCAGCAGAAGATCCTGAAGGAGCTGTCTCCTACTCTGCTGTATGCCGTAGCAAAGCCCAGCGCCCCTGCAGAGCTGGTGGAGAAGGTCAAGAGTGGTGACATCACCACCAACAAGCAGTATCAGGAAGCCATGGCCCAGATCAAGGCCGAGAAGGACCGTGCCGCTGCTGCCGAAGCCCGGGAGGAAGAGGCGTGGAACATGGTAAGCAAAGCGCAGGATGAAGCCCAGACTGCCAAAAACGACTTGGATGCCGCCCTTGCGGATGTGCAGGGGCTGGACGAGGAAAATGCCCGGCTGAAAGCCGAGAAAGAAAAGGCAGAACGGAGCTATAACGAAATGTACGAAAGCCGCATTGCGGCCAACCTCCAGCGCCAGAAGGCCGAAGCCGAGCGCGACAGGGCCGAAGAGAGAGCAAAAAATGCCGAAGACGCTTTGAAAAAACAGCCCATCACGGCGGTCATCGACGAGGAAGAGATCGACCGCCGGGCCGCAGAAAAAGCCTGGGGCCTTGCAGATGCCCGGAACGCCGAACTGGCCAAGGACAACGCCAACCTGAAGAAACAGGTTGCGGCACTCCGTTCCCGCATCAACGATGATGCCCAGGCAGATTTTGAGCAGGCCAACTACTGCGCCAGCCTGATGCGGGCGGCGTGGGATAACAGCAAGGCCAGCTATTCCCGGCTGGTGGGCGAAGATCTGGAAAGCACCTTTCAGACCATCTGCGGTACCCTAAACAGCATCATGGAGGAAGCCTCCCTGCTCTGCCGCCAGCCGCCGGATTATGACGGAGGTAACAGGGATGAATGAGATGTACTGTCTGGATCTTGACCGTTACGGCCCGCCCATGGAGCCGCCCGACGATTACTACTTTGCCCCCGACCGGGAGCCAGAAGAGGAGGAACTGACCGATGACGAATGAATTGACTGTCCGGGTAGAGCGCCCGGTGATCCCGGCCATGAACTGGAACAAGGATGAGGTGCAGAAGAACCTTGACGAACTTCTGGCCTCCTATACAGGCCGTGTGTACACACCTGAATCCATCAAAGATGCCAAAGCCGACCGTGCTGCCGTCAACAAGTGGGACAAGCAGCTGGCTGCTGCTCTGACCGCCGCCAAGCGGCTTTACACTGACCCGCTGGAGGATTTTCAGAAGAGTATCCGAGAGATGCAGGCCCAGTGTAAGAAGATCTCCGGGGCCATTGATCAGCAGGTAAAAGCAGTAGAACAGGCCCAGCGGGAAGAAAAAGCATCCACCCTGCGGCTGGTCTACCGGGACTGCATCGGGGAACTGGAACCTCTGATTTCTTTTGACCGTCTGCTTGTGCCCCAGTGGCTCAACAAAACCTTTGACCTCGCCCAGGCCGAAAAGGAACTGCGCAAGGCTGTGGAGACCCGGCGGGAGGAACTGCGCCTCATCCGGGAGACCTGCGGTGAAGACGCTGAACCCTGCATTACCGAATACCTGCGGGCCCTGAGCGTCAATGATGCACTGCATGAGCACAGCCGCCGGGAGCACGCCCGGGCGGCTCAGGCTGAGGCAGAGGCCCAGCGACAGGCCGCAGAACGTACCAGAGCTGCTGCACCGGTCATCATCCCGCCCACCGAGGAAGAGCGTCAGCTGAAAGAAGAGGCCGCACAGGAGGCCCGGAGCAACGCCTTTGTGACAGCTTCCGGGCGGCTGGACTGCGAGGTATTGCAGCAGTTCGCCCTGCCTGGCACAGGCCTTGCACCTGCCCGCAAACGCTACCGCTTCTGGGTAGATTTCACCCCGGAAGACATCGAATGGTTCAAAGCCGAAGCTAAAAAGCGCGGCTTCGCATATGGTTCTGTAAAATAATTGGAGGATTTTACTTATGGCTTTTTCTCGTCCCGGCGCACCTGCGCCCACCATGTCCGCAAACACCACTGGCACCACCACCGCCGCCCGGATGACTGCAATGCAGCAGCGTGCCGCCCAGAGCGGCGCTCTGCAGGCTGCCAGCCCGGCCAAGCCCGTGGAGATTACTTCTGCCGACGGCCAGCACATGACCGTCAGCTTCTCGGATGTCCGCAACTTCATCTGTCAGAAAGCCACCGATGCCGAATGCAAAATTTTCCTCGAGACCTGCAAGCAGTACCGCCTGAATCCCTTTACCAAGGAAGCCTACCTCATCCACTACGATAACAACAGCGAGGACACCCCCAGCACCATCGTTCTGGGCAAGAACTGCTACCTGCAAATGGCAGAGCGTCACCCCAGCTATGATGGCTTCGAGGCCGGGGTCATCATCTTCGATAGGGTGGCCGGGGAGTACCAGAAGCGGGAGGGTACCATCGTCTACGAGGACGAGGAACTTCTGGGCGGCTGGGCCAAAGTCTACCGTAAGGACCGCACCCGCCCCAGTTACGAGGAAGTGAAGCTGACCGAATACGACACCGGCAAATCTCTGTGGAAGGGCAAAAAAGCCACCATGATCCGCAAGGTTGCCCTTGTCCATGCCCTGCGGGAAGCATTCCCCTCCACCTTCGGCTCTCTCTATGACGAGAGCGAGGTCCATGTGGATGCCGAGTCCACCGCCGTGGAACTGGACGAAGCTGGACAGGCTTCAGCTCCCCGCTGGACCCGCATCAAGGAAGCTGTTGAACAGGCCGATGCCCTGACCGTGGAGGATGCTGACAGCGCAGACGACCCCTTTGCCGGGGGTGACGAATCGTGATCCTGACCCACAAGACCGGCGTTCTGCTCCACGGGACCCTAGCCAAAGACCCTGTGCTCAAGGACGTGGGCCAGAAGCGGGTCCTGAAGTTTGACGTGAAGGCGCACAGCGTCAAGACCGACACCGGCAGCTGGGAGAGCCTGTATGTTCAGGTCAATGTCTGGCACGGGCTGGACAAATGGGACGGACTACTGCTGAAGGGCGATGCCGTCACTGTCTTTGCCCGGGAGCTCAAGAGCCGGGAGTATAACGGCAAGACCTATTACGACGTGGATGCCGACGACATTCAGCCTGGCGGCATGGTGATCTTCCGGTGGATGCAGAACCTCATTGACCTTTGCACAGAGGCCCCGGCACCGCCCGAACCAGCGCTCACTCAGGAGCCAACGCCCTTTGATGAGCCTGCCCCGGTGCAGACCAGCCTTTCCGGCGGGCAGATGTATCCCGGCGAAGACCTGGCCGACTATGCTCCCCGCGCCTCTCAGGCGGCAGCGCCTGCCGGGCCCGCCGCAGGCACCCCGGAAGCAGATGCCCTCATCGACGATGATGCGGATGACCTGCCGTTTTAACCACACCAGAAAGGAGTTTAGACCGTGGGCATTGACCCATCCCGTGGCTTTGTTGCCTTTCCCCGCGGTCTGACTGACTGGGAATGGTATTCAGAGCCCAACACTGCCCGCCTGTTTTTCCACCTGCTACTCACCGCCAACTGGCAGGAAAAGCAGTGGCAGGGCATTAGTATCAGGCCCGGACAGCTGGTTACAAGCCAATCTCAACTGGCAAAACAGCTTGATTTGAGTGTTCGGAACATCCGGACAAGCTTAGAACATTTACAGGCGACAGGCTATCTGACAGTCAAAACAGGCTCAAAATACAGCATTGTCACGATAGAAAACTATGCTTCACTTGTTGGCAGTGACAGGCAAAGTGACAGGCAAGCGACAGGCAACCGACAGGCTGCCGACAACAACTTAACAAGTCTAACAAACCAACAAGCTAACAAGTCGTCGTCTGCGGCTGCGCCGGAGCCGACCGGACGACCGACGACCTCACCCTTGGTATCAGAGTTTGAACAGGATATCGGCAAGCTGAGTGCCTCCGGGAAAAGAGAGCTGACAGGATACGCTGACCGACTGGGCGAGGAACTGGCGCGGGTGATCCTGCGCAAGTGCATTGATGCCGGGGCACATAGCTGGGCCTATGTGCGGAAGGCTCTGATCGAGGCCGAAACCCAGGGCTGTAGGTCTGCCGAGGAGTACCGCATGACGAACCCCATTGGAGCAGGACGCAATAGGCGGGTGG
>OCHV01001873.1_pt1 | contig 12786 bp, 10 predicted proteins | sample 1538461 | NCBI WGS metagenome assembly OCHV01 (sample SAMN04571692, study PRJEB22368) | human gut metagenome | biome: human gut; material: stool | host: Homo sapiens | place: Luxembourg | collected 2012-08-03 | reverse complement strand
TTTGGTTGCTCCATATATTTCAGAAAGAACTGCACAAATATGTGAAGATAACGGAATGGGTTATTTTGATTATGCAGGAAACTGTTGGTTTGTGGGTCATTCTATTTATTTGTCAGAAAAAGGAAATAAGAATCCAAGACCTAAAGAGCAAAGGTCTGTGTCAATATTTGAAAGGACTTCTGTGGTGTCTTCACGTATTTTGCGTGAGTTGTTCGCGGATGTAACTAAGACATGGAAGCTTAAATACCTATCGGAAAAGGTGAATTGCAGCATTGGACAGGTATCCAAACTGATGAAAGTTCTGATAGAAAACGCATGGGTAGAAAAATTGCCGGATGGTTATAAGGTTATTGATCCAGAATCACTCTTGCTAGAATGGAGTAAGGATTATGGTAAAAAAGAAATAACATCCTATGCTTGCTATAGCTTAGATAATATCTCTGCTATTGAGGAGCGATTGAAGGAATTAAAGACAGATACGGGGATTGATTCTTATCTTACCGGATTGTCCGGTGGAGTGCGTTATACGCCGGTGGTACGATACAATAAGGTACATGTCTATATAGCGCCGGAGGATATTCAGGAAGCAATTCGATATTTGGACATGAAAGAAGTAAACAGTGGTTCAAATGTGGTTATTTTTCCACTAGAAAATGATTCTTATATCAAGGATTACAGGGTAATTGGCGAGTCTGCAGTAGTATCCCCTCTGCAAATATATTTGGATTGTATGCAGATAAAGGGAAGGGGAGAAGAAATGGCAGATGCGGTTTTGAAAAAGGAGATACTTAGATGATAAGAGATGAAGACTTGAAAAGTAGCGTAGACTATTCGGAAGGTCAGAAGCGGGCTGCACATAGAGTTCTAGTAGAGTTGGTTAATATTTTTCAAGAATATGAAGATGAAATCCGTGTGATAGGAGGCTGGGTTCCAGATTTAATGTTTCCCCAAGAAGGTCATGTGGGAAGTGTGGATGTAGATATTATGATTAATCATCTGACTTTGCAGGATGAAGGTTATCAGAATATGTCGAGGATACTTCAGAAAAACGGGTACAAAGAGCATCCAGAAAAATATTTTTCCTTTGTAAAGACAGTGATGGTGGACGGAATATCTTATGATGTGGATGTAGATATTTTAGCTGGAATGTATGGTGGTACACAACTGAAGAGAAGAAGTCAGCATGTGCAGGGGATTAAGGCATTAAAGGCTACTGGCGGCAATTTTGCATTTGAATTTCCGGCACAGAAGATTAGTGTGGAAGCAGAACGACCAGATGGAGCAATAGATGTTGCAAATGTCAGTGTTGTAGCAGTAGTTCCTTATATAATAATGAAAACAGCAGCAATGGGAAGAGGAAAAGTAAAGGATGCTTACGATATTTACTTTATTATCAAACATTATTTCGGTGGAGTAAGAGAACTGGCAAAAGAATTTGAACCTGTAAGGGGTAAAAATATTGTGATAGAGGCGAAAGTTAAGTTAGCAGGTAAATTTGCTTCTGAAAATCATGCTGGTCCAAAAGACGTAGCGGATTTTATGGATTTAGAGGATGAAGAAAGTATAGAAATGACCAAGAGGGATGCTTATGAACAAGTGCAGGCATTATTGAACTTAATATAAGTATTAAAAAACATTAGGGATGTAATAGTCGCACCAAAGCTGAGACTGGCAAGCAGGATATGATAAACAAAATTTTAGATGAATGAGAGAGTGCGGTAAGTATGTTAAGATTAAGACCCTATAATAAAAACGATGCGGAAACAATTATGTCATGGATAAAGGATGAGAAATCTTTTTATAAATGGACAGCAGGAGTTTTAGGGGAATATCCGATTTCTGTGGAGCAGTTCAACACGGTAAGTAATCTTATGGCATTTACTGCTATTGATGATAATGAGATAGCAGGATTTTTTACTATGAGAAGGCAGAGGGAATCCTTTGAAGAGTTACGGTTTGGTTTTGTGATTGTCAATCCGGAAAAACGCGGACAGGGATATGGGAAAAATATGCTGAAATTAGGCCTAAAATATGCCAAAGAAATATTTGCCGCAGACAAGGTTTCATTAGGAGTTTTTGAAAATAATGAATCCGCTTATTATTGCTATAAGGCAATAGGATTTGAAGATGTACCTCCGAATGAAATAGAAAAGTATAATGTAATGGGGGAAGAATGGGATTGCCTCGAATTGGAAATAAAACTATAAGGTTAATATACCCCATGGGATATGAGATAATATCTCCTGAGGGTATACTTTTAAACGACTAATTATTTATACCATTTCATCAATATTGCTTCATAGCAAATGTCCAGCACATTATCATTTTGATCCATACTGAAGGATAAATTGAAAAAGACTTCCGGGTAGCGCTCATCAATATAGCAATAGCACAAATTATACTGGCTTTCCAGACCATCATGATTATAGGCCTTAGATCTATATACAACCTCGTTTCGGGGCTCTCCATAAGCAGCAATTACCTGTTCTCTGGAATCGCCTAATTTTATACCACGCGAAGTTTCTGTGTCTGATGACATTTGATCGGGGTATTCCGTATATGCCGTACAATTTGTAGTCATAATAGCAATACGTTCTACATCTTCATAGCCGTTTCAGGCTCCATATAAGTCTACGTAATTGCTATATCCAAATCCATTAACATTAAAATCCTCATAAGAGAGAGGCAAAATGGTGCTATTCTCCGTGCTTCCTGATACTTCCACCGGTGCCGGAGTTTCTGTGGAATCTTCCGTTATCACTTCTGTGGTTTCAGTGCGTTCGGTTTCTGCGTTCGTTTCACTCTGCCCGGCATCCGGTGCTTAACGTTGCTTCGCAACTATTATGATCAAATTGTAGCAGAAAATGGAGATATGGCAACTGGATTTTTCTAAGATATTTCCCATGCATGAAGTATCAAGAGTTGTAATCAGTACATTCTTAGGATTTAGATGAAAAACAGGATTTACTATGATATGATTAGTTAAGAATTATATTTAATACGAAAGAGGAATGACACATTATTATGGAATTTTTCAGTTTGTTTTCAACAGTATTTTTTAATATAGCAATTACCTTTGGCCTGTTATTACTTATATACTTGTTTTTCTCTTCCGGCATTAGAGCACGTAAGGACCTGAAACCGGTTAAGTACATTTCCTACAAAAAGGATCATTTTCAGGAGAATTTTGAATTTACCTGTGAGTTTTGCGGATCCAAGGTATCTTATGCGGATGAAAAATGTCCAACCTGTGGCGGTAATTTTGGAAAGAACAAGGAGTATCAGTTAAAGAAACGGGCCATGCATCAAAGGTATTTAGAGTATATGAAATCCCAGGAAGAAGCCATTACACAGGAAACGGAATATATAAGTACTACAATGCAGGCAATTCAAAAATATAAGCTGATACGTCATAAATACTACAATTTTGAAATCGGCGAGCCTCCGGTTTATAAACCTGCAAGTGATTATGAATTTACCTGTGAATACTGTGATAATAAGATAAGGGGAAAAAGCACAGACGAAAAGGGGTGTAGTAATTGTGGGGCTTCTTATAAAGAAAACCTGGAATTATTGGTACGCGAAGAGGAAGACCGTCTGGAAAAACGCCATTATGACGAATATATGAAACTGAAGGATCTGGAGTGGGAGCAGAATATCAGGAATGAGCGAAGAGATGCAAACATTGATGAAAAGTATGGGACACCTATCCGATTTATGGAGAAAAATGCAAAGGTTATTGCGCTGGTCATTTTGCTTGGGCTTATGATGATTTCCGTGGGAATAACAGTTTTGATTTTAAAGTTTAGGTAAGTAAGATCAAAGAACGCAGGAGGGTTACCCCTCCTGCGTTCCCATCTCATCGGTGGTAGAGCGGATATGTTCTACTGCCGTTTTTACTTGTTCTGCGCAATCCAGGTTGTTCTGGCTCATGGTGTGCACCTGTTCGGCATTAGCTGTGACTTCTTCGGTTACAGCGGACAGCTGGGAGATGTTTTCCATAATCTTATTATTGGATTCTGACAATCCCAGAATGTGGTGATTTACTTCTTCCACCTGGGAAGCCAGTGCTTCCATATTTTTGTTCAGCTGTTCGAAAGTCTCGGAAGCGGCCAGGATCTTTTCGCCCTGCTGTTCGGTAGCTTCAATGGAACCGTTGATAGTGTTGACTACCATGTTGGCATTGGTATTCAGATCGTTGGTAATCTTGGTGATCTCTTCGGTAAAACTCTTGGTCTGCTCTGCCAGCTGACGGATCTGCTGTGCTACAACAGCGAAACCACGTCCGGCTTCACCGGCACGGGCACTTTCAATGGAAGCGTTCAGGGCTAAAAGATTTGTCTGACCGGAGATTGCCATGATGCTTCCGGCGATAGTTTCCACCTCTTTTGTCTTTTCCTGTAATTTTGCCATGGCATCGGTGACGGAATGGTTGGTATCCTTGATCATGGCGGACTGCTGTTTTAAGGATTCCATAGCAGCCATGTTCTTACGGATGCTTTCGTTAGAATCTTCGGCGATCTGGACCATCTGCTCGGAGATATGACCGGTCTGCTCGATAGCATTCTGAATCGTACCGGTCATCTGGCTCTGTTCTTCGATGCTGGTGGCAGTCATATTGGTGGCAGAGGAGATCTCCTGCATACTGTTGGCTACAGATTCCGTAGTTTGTACCAGCTGGTTCATAAGATCTGTGGTTTTGGTGGTTTCCTGATGTACGGTCTGGGATACGTCCAGAACATTATCCAGTACTTCTTTTACATGGTTATGTTCTTCCCGGGAAGAACCGATGGCATCATTGTTAAATAATATAGTAATCTTACCGGTTTCCAAAATAATGATTCCAATCAGGAATACCAGCAGGGTAGAGCAGACGGCATTCACATCCTGACCGTAGATTCCCTTCGTAGCCTGAACGATCATGACGATCAGGTAGAGCACGAATAATCCCAAAGCGGTTTTCTTCAGAGATTTTTTCTCATAATAAGGAATCTGTAATATGAAAATGGCGATCAGCGCATAGTGAATGAAACTTGCATCTGTCTGTAAACCGACTAACAGATACTCAATGCCGATCTCGATGGTAGCGAAGACTTTTAATAGTCGTGTCGCCTTATTTCGAAGGTGTGTCACGGCATTTACCACACAGAAAACGGCGATCAGAATGGTATTTGCGTATGTAACAATGGGCGCAATGTTGTGAATTACCAGTTTCAACCACAGATAAAACAGGAACACGATCGCCAAAAGCGAAGAAGCGATAATATAGAACCGGTTCATTCTGATATTGCGTTCCGCGGTATCCGTATAACGATATTTATTATTTTCTTTTATATTCATATTCATAAGTTCCCTCCCTATTTTTATTGATGCTATTTTAAGTGTAACTGTTTTCGTCAATTTTTTCTACATTTTTATTCCATTTTTGAAAAATTTTTTAAAAAAAATCATGGAAATAAAAAATGCAAATTGATACTGATTTTCAATACCAAATGCGCTATAATACTTCTGTTACAACACAAGTACATTAAAATGTTGAGATACGAAAGGATACAGAAGTGTTATGACACTGAAAGAATTGAAAATCGGCAAAAGCGCCGTGATCAAAACCGTCGGTGGTTCCGGAGAACTCAGACAGCATTTCCTGGATATGGGTATGATCCCGGGAGCAGAGGTGACAGTGGTAAAGCTGGCTCCGATGGGGGATCCCATGGAATTGCAGGTGCACGGCTATGAACTTACGTTACGGCTGGCGGAAGCGGATCAGATCGAGATCGCACCCATATCGAAGAGAACAAGAGAGCATAAGGGGCTGGATCGTGTGACGGATGCGGAGCACCCGGGTTTAGGTGAGGATGGAAAATACCATTCGAAAAAAGACGAGAATCCTCTGCCGGAGGGAACGACACTAACGTTCGCCCTGGCGGGAAATCAGAACTGCGGCAAGACTACACTGTTCAATCAGCTCACCGGCTCGAATCAGCATGTGGGAAATTTCCCCGGAGTTACCGTAGACCGTAAGGACGGTTCCATCAAAGGGTACTTTGGTGACAGACCTGCCCGGTATTTATTCCATGTCCCCTTACAGCAGTGAAGAGATCGTATCCCGTAATTTTATCCTGTATGAGAAACCCAGAGCTATCATCAATATCGTGGATGCGACGAATATCGAGCGTAATCTGTATCTGACCATGCAGTTGTTGGAAATGAACATTCCCATGGTCGTAGCTCTGAACATGATGGATGAAGTCACCGGCAATCACGGCTCCATCGATGTGAACGCCATGGAAGCGTTCCTGGGAGTACCCGTAATCCCCATTTCCGCTGCGAAAAACGAAGGCGTGGATGAACTGATCCGTCATGCAGTCCATGTGGCAAAATATCAGGAACGGCCGCTGCGGCAGGATTTCTGCGATAAAAACGATCATGACGGTTCCGTACACCGCTGCATCCATGCGGTATGCCATCTGATCGAGGATCATGCGGAGACTGCGAAGCTGCCCCTGCGTTTTGCAGCCAACAAAGCCATTGAAGGAGACCATCTGATCCTGGAGAAGCTGCAGCTGGATGAAAATGAAAAAGAAATGCTGGAGCATATTGTCTGTCAGATGGAGACGGAGCGTGGCGTGGACAGAAGTGCAGCCATTGCCGATATGCGTTTTGATTTTATCGAGAGATTATGTGAGCAGACAGTAGTAAAACCCAAAGAAAGTAAGGAACGGATCCGCAGTGAGAAGATCGACCGGATCCTCACCGGAAAATATACGGCAATTCCCTGTTTTATCCTGATCATGGTGCTGGTATTCTATCTGACTTTCAATGTCATCGGAGCATGGCTCCAGGGACTGCTGGAACTGGGAATCGGAAAATTGACGGAGATCACTGATGCGGCATTGAAGGCAGCTCATGTCAACAGTGCGGTCCAAAGCCTTGTCATAGACGGTATCTTTACCGGCGTGGGCAGTGTACTGAGCTTCCTGCCCATCGTGGTCACTCTGTTTTTCTTCCTGTCTCTGATGGAGGACAGCGGCTATATTGCCCGTGTGGCGTTTGTTATGGATAAGTTGCTTCGAAAGATCGGTCTGTCCGGACGAAGCATTGTGCCGATGCTGATCGGGTTCGGATGTACGGTACCGGCAGTCATGGCTACGAGAACGCTGACCAGTGAGAGAGACCGTAAGATGACGATCCTGCTGACACCGTTTATGAGCTGCTCTGCAAAATTACCGATTTATTCGTTCTTCGTGAGCGTATTTTTCCCGGGAAAGGGCGGACTGATCATGTCGGCATTGTATCTGTTTGGTATCCTTATGGGAATTCTGGTAGCATTTTTATACCGGAGCACGTTATTCCAGGGAGAACCGGTGCCTTTTGTAATGGAACTGCCGAACTACCGTCTGCCGGGAGCCAAAAATGTAGGGCAGCTGTTGTGGGAAAAGGCAAAAGACTTTTTACAGAAAGCATTCACTGTGATCTTCATTGCCACCATCGTGGTATGGTTCCTGCAGAGCTTTGACCTGAAACTGAATCTCGTTGAGGATTCGGCAAACAGTATGCTGGCTATGGTATCCGGTCTGCTGGTACCGCTGTTTCGACCGCTCGGCCTGGGTGACTGGCGGATCTGTACCTCTCTGATCAGCGGATTCATGGCAAAAGAAAGTGTGGTAGCAACCCTGGAAGTATTGTTCGGCAGCAGCATTGCCACCGTACTTACCCCGTTGGCAGCCGCGTCATTACTGGTATTCAGTCTGCTGTATACTCCCTGTGTGGCCGCCATCGCTTCTGTCCGCAGAGAACTGGGTGGAAAATGGGCCATTGCCGTGGTACTCTGGCAGTGTTTCGTGGCATGGGTGGCAGCCTTCCTGGTACATAGTATCGGCTTGCTGATGGGATTCTAGAAATTTCAGATGATAAGATGACAAATAGAAAACCTGCAGGGGATTATTCCTCCTGCAGGTATTTTATTACACATTTCAGTTCCGGTGAGATCCATTTGTTCCTATGATATAAAAGCTGTCGCCAGATATCCGGATGAATCTCTGTCATGGGGAGACTGACGAGATTTCCTTTTGTCAGATCTTCCGCTACAACGAACTCCGGCAGATAGGAGATGCCGAGACCCTGACACAGAAGATTGCGGATCAGCTGGGTATCGCCCACCTCCATGATAGGCATGGTCTCCCTACCGTTTTGGGAGAGTAGATCATCCAGAGCAGCCCGGTAACTCATGTTTTTCTCTGTCAGGATCAGCGGATATTCCAGAATCTGTTCCAGGGTGATCTGAGTCTGTCCGGCTAAGGGGTGACCGGCACCGGTGACGAAGTGAATATCCACCGGAGCTTCGAAAGCGGTCACATAATTGTGATTAAAAATACGGCGGTCCAGCGTGTATACAATGTCCACCTGATTCTGTCCCAGCATCTGGAACATTTCATCGGTGCTGGTAGCAATGATCTTCAACCGGATTCCGGGATATTTTTCATGAAAATCTTTAAAACGGCTGTGAAATTCCCAGCTGGCCAGGGATTCTGCAATGGCGATCCGCACCAGACCCTCCGGCGCGGTGTTGCCGCTGATGTGGGTGGCTTCAGCAGCGAGACGCAGGATCTGCTGGGCCAGAGGCAGCAGCTTCTCCCCCTCATTGGTCAGGGTTACGGTATGCCCGATCCGTTCAAACAGAGGGATGGACAGCTCCTTTTCCAATTGTTTGATCTGAAAGGATACGGTGGACTGGGTATAACCCAGACGTCCGGCCGCCAGCGTAAAGCTCTTCAGTTCGTTCACCATAACAAAGGTTTCCAGATTTTTGACATCCATAGGGTAGATACTCTTTCTATATTGTAAATTCAATTCTTCGATCAATGCAATGTAAATAATTTGTTTTTCAAATATTTAAGAAAATTATATAATGAGAAAATAGGGCTGTCAATGCGAAAAGATGGAGAAAATATGGGAAAACAGCAAAAATATATGCCGTATCCCGTGTTTAGAATAAGTGGTTTTGGGAAGGATCAGAGGTATGGAAAACAGAGAAAGACTGGGGAGTCGTTTGGGATTTATCATGCTGTCGGCGGGGTGTGCCATCGGCTGCGGAAATGTGTGGAAATTCCCGTGGATGTGCGGGCAGAACGGTGGCGGAAGTTTCATGCTGATCTATGTGATCTGCCTGATCGTGCTGGGCCTGCCCACCATGATCATGGAATTCTCCGTGGGGCGTGCGGCGCAGACGAGTCCCCTTTATATGTATCGGAAACTGTCCGGCGGCAGGGGCAAATGGAATCTGTGGGGCATCGTCTGTCTCATCGGAAACATTGCGCTGATCGCTTTCTATGCGGTGGTGTCCGGATGGATCCTCTATTATTTTGTAAAATTTCTGACAGGGCAGAATCAGGATTTCGGTTTTGAAAAAATGATCACGACGCCCTCGGTGAATGTGACATATCTGCTAGTCACCTTGCTGATCGCTTTTGTTCATTTTAAGCTTCATCTGCAGGGTGGGCTGGAGCGTATTACCAAATATATGATGTCAGCATTGATCGTGCTGATGCTGGTGCTGGCGGTGCACAGCTTTACACTTCCGGGAGCAGGAGAGGGATTGAGCTTCTATCTGATTCCACATTTCTCCAAAATTACCGGTTCTGTGGTGGTGGGCGCCATGAATCAGGCATTTTTCACCTTGTCCGTGGGAATGGGCGGTATGGCGATCTTCGGAAGCTATATCGGCAAGGATCGTTCTCTCATGGGTGAGTCTATCCATATTATTATCCTGGATACACTGGTGGCAGTGATCGCCGGTATCATTATATTTCCGGCATGCTTCACTTATGATGTGGAAGTGACGGCGGGTCCCAGCCTTCTGTTCGATACTATGGCGACTGTATTTAACAACATGGCAGGCGGCAGATGGTGGGGAACTTTATTTTTCTTGTTCATGGTATTTGCAGCCATGTCCACAGTGCTGGGTGTATGTGAAAATATTCTGGCCATGGTCCGGGAACTGACCGGATGGTCCAGACCGGCAGGGTGCGTGGCGTGTGGTGCCGGATGTTTCCTGTTGGCTCTGACGACAGCACTGGGCTTCAGTGTATTTCATTTTCAGCCGTTTGCAGCGGGGACGACCTGGCTCGATTTCTGGGATTTCCTGGTGTCGAATAACATCATGCCCATAGGTTCGATCCTGCTGGCAGTATTTTGTTGTTATAAGGTCGGCTGGGGCTGGGACAAATTCCTGGAGGAAGCAAATGCCGGCAAAGGCTTAAAAGTGCAGCCGTGGATGAAACCGGTGTTTAAATATTTTGTGCCGGCGGCAGTGCTGTTCATCTATGTGTACGGAATGGTAAATTTTGCATGGAAATAGGAGAAATGAGATCAAGATAGGAAGAGACAAACGACGGTGGGGTGAGAACTCTGCCGTTTTTGTGTATAGGATGAGCAGGGAAGCGGTTGCACCGAGACTCAAAATTGGGTAGTATGTAATTATTCAGAGGTGGTTTTGTGAATAGGGCTCTGAATAGTTATGGCAGTATAAAGAATAGAAGCAGGAGACATCTATGACAGAGCAGGAGATCCGGACGATATTACGCAGACAAAGAGAATATTTTGCTACGGGAGCCACGCTTTCCCGGGAATTCCGGGCAAAACAGCTGGGAAAGTTAAAGGCATCCCTGCAGCGCCATGAAACAGAATTGAACGATGCACTGCAACAGGATCTTGGGAAAAGCCGGATGGAAAGCTACATGTGCGAGATCGGATTGACTCTGTCGGAGCTGACCTGGATGCAGAAGCACCTGCGGGGGCTGATGCGGGAAAAGAGAGTGCCGACACCGTTATCGCAGTTCGCAGCGAGGAGCTTCCGGTCTCCGTCACCCTATGGCACCGTGCTGATCATGAGTCCATGGAATTATCCGGTGTTATTGACACTGAATCCGTTGATCGATGCTATTGCCGCAGGGAATACCGCAGTGGTAAAACCCAGTGCCTATGCTCCGGCGACGGCAGCAGTGTTAAAAATGATTTTGGAAGAATGCTTCCAGACGGAATATGTGGCGGTGATCACCGGTGGCAGAGCAGAGAATCAGGCATTGTTACAGCAGCGGTTTGATATGATATTTTTCACCGGAGGCAAGACCGTGGGACGGGAGGTGCTGAGAAGTGCTGCGGAATATTTGACCCCAGTGACGCTGGAGCTGGGCGGGAAAAGTCCCTGTATCGTGGATGCTACGGCTAAGCTTCCGCTGGCGGCGAGGAGGATCGTATTCGGAAAATATCTAAACTGCGGGCAGACCTGTGTGGCACCGGATTATGTGTTGTGTGATGTCAGGATCCGCGACCGATTGGTGGAAGCTATCCGGGAGGAGATCGCGAGGCAGTTTGGAGCAGATCCCCTGCAGAATCCGGATTACGGGAAAATCATTAACGAGAAGCATTTTCACAGACTGCTGGGATTGATGGATGCGGAAAAAATCGTCTGCGGCGGACAGTATGACGAGAAGACGTTGCGCATTGCGCCTACGGTGATGACGGATATGGGAGAAGAGATCTTCGGACCGATCCTGCCGGTGGTGACTTATAATGCGTATGATACAGAGAAAAGTATTGCACAAAATGATTTTAGCGGGGAGGTTTCTGGAACCCAAGCTGCCGCGGGAGATTTTGTGGATTGGGCGATCGGCTGTGTGGAGGAACATCCCCATCCGCTGGCGCTGTATTTCTTCAGTGAAGATAAAAAAGCCCAGAGACGGATCCTGGATCACTGCCATTTTGGCGGAGGCTGCATCAACGACACCATTATTCATCTCGCCACCAGCGCCATGCCCTTCGGTGGCGTGGGTGAGAGCGGCATGGGTGGGTATCACGGCCGCACCGGATTCGAGACCTTCAGCCATTATCGGAGTATCGTGGACAAAAAGACATGGATGGATCTGCCGATACGGTACCAGAGGTATGATGAGAAAAAAGAGAAGCTGTTGCGGCGGTTTTTGAAGTAACGTCCTGAAAAGCGTGAGATGGCACGAGATTACGTCCTGAAAAGTGTAGTGTATAGCCTGAATTACGTCCTGAAAAATGTAATAGCAGGATATTTGCGTGAAATAATATAGAAATCGTGAAGGAAAGAAGGTAATTAGTATGAACTTTATCAAACAGAAATGCATTACAGCAGCAGTATTATTGCTGGTTGCTATTTTATCCATAACGGTTGTAGGAAAATACGTCTCCGCACCGGAGAATCATCAGAAGACCATCGCCTCTCTGGATGAGAAAAAACAGACTGTCATGGAGCTGACGGCGGCATCCACGGTGACTTCGGCGCTGATTACCTTGCTTCCGGGCGACACGGCAACACCTATTGCGGAGAAAATGGCAGATGTCAGCGGATACCTGCTAGTGGTCCTCTGCGCTATCTATCTGGAAAAATATCTCGTGACGATTACCGGTTATGTGGCATTTACCTACCTGATTCCGATTGCCTGCGGCTTGTGGATGCTCAACCTGATCTTTGCAAATGCCACCGTGCGAAAACTGGCAGCAAAACTGGCCGTGTTTGGTTTGGCAATCTCCCTCGTGGTTCCTGCCAGTGTGAAGATCTCCGACCTCATCGGTGATACTTATCAGGCCCAGATCGAAGCAACCATTGAAGATGCCAAGAACACACAGAACATACTGGAAAACAGTGGCGTGGTGGATGATACCAATGCGACGGAAACAACCGGAACCGGAACAACAGAAGCTTCTGGAACTGTTACAGGTAATGTGCAGGAGAAGGAAAACAATAACTCCGGATCTGTC
>OCHV01001872.1_pt1 | contig 12791 bp, 14 predicted proteins | sample 1538461 | NCBI WGS metagenome assembly OCHV01 (sample SAMN04571692, study PRJEB22368) | human gut metagenome | biome: human gut; material: stool | host: Homo sapiens | place: Luxembourg | collected 2012-08-03 | reverse complement strand
TCGATGGAGTTGATTCCATACTCAGCGAGTTTTGCAAGAATCTGTTTTTCTCTTCTTTCATATGATTCAAATAATGCCATTGAAATAGTCCTCCTTACTCTTTTCTCGGGTCAATGATCTTAACAGCATCGTCAACACGTCCATACTGTCCTTTTGCTTTTTCAAGAGCAACAGCAGGCTCATCTCCGGCTTTGATGAAATCCATCATCTTGCCAAAGTTTACGAACTGATATCCGATGATCTCATCATCTTCATTCAGTGCGATTCCTGTTACATAACCATCTGTCATCTCAAGATAACGAGGTCCCTTTTTCAGTGTACCGTACATTGTACCAACCTGTGAACGAAGTCCTTTTCCAAGGTCTTCCAGTCCTGCTCCGATCGGAAGTCCGTCCTCTGAGAATGCACTCTGAGTTCTTCCGTAAACGATCTGAAGGAACAGTTCTCTCATAGCTGTATTGATAGCATCACAGACAAGGTCTGTATTCAGTGCTTCAAGAAGTGTTCTTCCCGGAAGGATCTCAGAAGCCATAGCTGCGGAATGAGTCATTCCTGAACATCCGATTGTCTCAACAAGTGCCTCCTGGATGATTCCGTCTTTTACGTTCAGTGTCAGCTTACAAGTACCCTGCTGTGGAGCACACCAGCCTACACCATGCGTAAGTCCGGAGATATCTTTGATTTCTTTTGCCTTTACCCATTTAGCTTCTTCTGGAATTGGAGCTGCGCCATGGTTTACGCCCTGGGCTACCGGACACATCATTTCTACTTCGTGTGAATAAATCATGTTAATACTCCTTTCAATATGTATGATTTTCTTCGTATACGGTACACTTTTTCGCACTAAAAAGGGCTCAGAGAACCCTTTCTTCCTATGCATGATACTCTTCCTGTCCACCGGGGCACACCTGTCTGCCCCGGATGCCTGTACCATAGAAAAAGGTGTGCCACCTGCCGCACACTTTTCTCATTGCACCATATGTGTTTATTTTCGCACAATTTACCTCATTCGTCAATCATTACTTTGACAAGTTTTTCACTAAGAAATGCCAGATTTTTTATAAATCTGACATTTTCCACCCTTACTCTTCTGTAAGCAATCTTTCTTTTAACATTTCAAGTGCCGTTTCTACTGTATGCAGCCGGTTTTCCATCCGGTTTCCCGTAAACCGGCATTCTTTCACTGTAGTCTTTCCATTCAGATAACAGCCGATATAAACCAGTCCCACCGGTTTTGCCGATGACACTGGTGAGAGGCGTTTTCAGATCGTGGGCCAGATAGACCACCAGGTCGTTTTTCCGCTGTTCCGCCTCCCGGACCGGCAATCCCGGTGGCACTCAGTGCAGCTTCTGCTTTCGCTGCCCTTGCTGCCCCTTCTGCCATCTCCCGTGCAGTCTGTTCACTGACTGCTCCAAACTGCTCCAGAGTCTGATGTGAGACCCTCACCAAACGTTCTTTTGCCTCATTGGAATAAGTAACATATCCTTCATTCAGTACCTCCGATGCTCCGGCAACATTGACCAGAGTGCCTGCGATCATCCCACCGGTACAGGATTCTGCCGTCGTTATATGGAATCCTTTTTCTGCCAGAAGTTCAACCACAGTCTCTTCCAGCGTCTTTTCTCCTGCAGCCTGCTCCTTTAAATACCATTCCAGATACATCTGTTACATACCTCCCTGCGTCAGAACCTGTCTGTTCGTCCATACATAATCAATCAGTGAAATGATCGTCAGGGCAAGAGCCAGCCAGATCAGGATCTGTCCGATCAGATCAAAAACTCCTCCAAGATCCGCGATCAGTACAATGATCATCGCCATCTGAGATACGGTCTTAAATTTTCCCCAGTAATTTGCTGCGATCACAATTCCGTTGTCTGATGCAACCAGCCGGAATCCACTGATGATAAATTCTCTTGCAATGATAACAATCACGATCGCTGTCGGCAGCTTTCCTGAAGGGATCAGGCAGATCATTGCGGAGCATACCAGCAGCTTATCTGCCAGCGGATCCATAAATTTTCCAAAATTCGTCACAAGATTATACTTTCTTGCAATCTTTCCGTCCAGCATATCTGTCAGACTTGCAATCACAAAAATTGCCAGAGCAATCCACTTATTTGCCGCCCCTCCTACGTCCGTCAGCATAAAAAACACAAAAAATGGTACCATGATCACCCGTAATACTGTCAGCTTATTTGGTAAATTCATAATAACTCTCCTATCAAATCATAATCCAAAGCACCTGTTACTTTTACTCTTGCGAAATCACCCGAAAGTAACTCTTCATTTGTATTGATAAAAATCAATCCGTCAACATTCGGAGCGTCTCTGTAAGTTCTTCCGACATACGCATTTTCATCAGCAACTTTTCCTTCGATCATAACCAGAACCTCTCTTCCGATCATGTCTTCCGCCTTGTCAAATGCGATCTCCTGCTGCAGTTCCATGATCTCTGCCTGCCGGTCTTCTTTTACTTCTTCTTCGATCTGCTCCGGCATTCCTGCTGCCGGTGTATCCTCTTCCGGCGAATAAGTAAAGACTCCCAGACGGTCAAACTCCATCTCGTCCACAAACTGCATCAGTTCTTCATGCTGTTCTGCGGTTTCTCCCGGGAATCCTGTGATCAGGGTTGTACGCAGACAGATATCAGGAATCTCACTTCTCAGCTTTTCCACTATATTGACCAGTTCCTGCTTCGTAGTCCTTCTGCCCATCCGCTTCAGAATCGTATCATTCGCATGCTGGATCGGAAGATCAAGATAATGGCAGACTTTCGGTTCTTCCTTCATCACCTGGATCAGTTCATCTGTAATCTCTTCCGGATAACAGTATAAAATACGGATCCATCGGATTCCGCTGATATTACACAATTCTCTGACCAGCTTATGCAGTGACTTTTCTCCATAAAGATCCTTTCCATACAGCGTCGTCTCCTGTGCCACAAGGATCAGCTCTTTTACCCCCTGCTCTGCCAGTTCCCTGGCTTCATTCACAAGACGCTCCATCGGAACACTCCTATAATTTCCTCTTACTTTTGGAATAATACAGTATGTGCAATGCTTGTCACATCCCTCTGCGATCTTCAGATAGGCAAAATGTCCTCCGGTTGTAACAAGACGCTTTGTCTCCGGCAGTGGCAGTGCATCAATATCCGAAAGGATCACTTCCTGATTTCAAGTGCTGCATCTACCGCATCCAGTATTTTATCATATGCCGTCGTTCCAAGTACTTCGTCTACTTCCGGTATTTCTTCCAGAATCTCATCTTTATAACGCTCTGCCATGCACCCCGTCACGATCAGTGCTTTTACTTTTCCTTCTTTTTTCAGTTCTGCCATCTCAAGGATATTCTGAATACTTTCTTCCTTGGCATCATGAATAAAGCAGCAGGTATTGATCACGATAATATCCGCTTCCTGCTCATCATCTGTCATCTCATATCCTCTGGATGCCAGTAATCCCAGCATAACCTCTGTATCAACCAGGTTTTTGTCGCATCCCAGAGAGATAAAAAGTATCTTCATATAAATCTGTAACCTCCATGATGTATCTATTTTTTATTTTCACATCTGCGTTCTGCGTAAAAAGAGCAGATACATTTTTCGCATCTGCCCCGACCTTCTTACTCTTCTTCCTCCGCATTCTCAGCCATGATCTTTAATTTACCTTCATTCAGCTCTTCAATCGCTATTGAAAGTGGTTTATCTCCATTCTTAGCAGGAACTAACGGAAGCTCTCCGGCGATCAACTGTCTTGCTCTTTTGGATGTAGCCATTACGATAGAATAACGGCTGTTGACGATCTTGGATTCTCCCTCTTCAACGTCTTTGTTCACGACCTTCATCAGGTCTGTATAAGATGGATGCAGCATATTTATTTTTCTCCTTTCAAACTGTTCAGATCTTCTTTGATCTTTTCCATAAATCCTGTATTTCTGGTACTACGGTGATGCTCGCCACGGATAATCTGATGAACCTCCTCCACACAGGTGTCCAGATCATCATTCACGATCAGATAATCGTATTGATCCATTCCTTCTGCTTCTTCACAGGCACGATCCATTCTTGACTCGATCACATCCAGCGTCTCTGTTCCCCTTCCGACCAGACGGCTTCTCAGCTCTTGTGCTGTCGGCGGAGTGATGAATAAAAGCAACGTATCCGGGAAAGCCTTTTTTACTTTCAATGCCCCCTGAATCTCAATCTCCAGGATCACATCCTTTCCGGATTCCAACTGCCTTTCTACATAATCACGCGGAGTGCCGTAGTAATTTTCCACATATTTAGCATACTCTATCAGTTCGCTGTTGGCAATCATTTTTTCAAATTCCTCTTTTGAAATGAAAAAATACTCTTTCCCATCTGTCTCGCCTTCTCTTGGCTGCCTGGTGGTTGCCGAAATAGAAAGTGCATAATTCTCAGGATATTTTTTCATAAGAGCTTTCATCAGAGTTCCTTTCCCTGAACCCGAAAATCCTGATACAACGATCAATATACCTTTTTTGTCCATAATCCCGTTCCTCTTTTTCTCAAACTACTCTATATTCTGGATCTGCTCCCTGATCTTCTCAATCTCAGTCTTCAGTTCGATTGCCAGATTCGATACTTCCAGATCATTGGCTTTGGAAAGAATCGTATTCGCCTCACGGTTCATCTCCTGTGCAATAAAATCAAGTTTCCTTCCGATTCCTTCCTTTTCTTCCAAAGTCGACCTCATATGCTGAATGTGGCTTTTCAGTCTCACTACCTCTTCATCGGTACAGATCTTATCTGCAAATAAAATTACCTCTGCTGCGATCCTGCTTTCATCGATCTGCACATCTTCCAGAAGCTCTTTCACCTTTGCCTCCAGCTTTGCACGATACTCTGCAACGATCTGCGGAGAACGCTCTTCCACTTTTCCTACCTGACATTCAAGATAAGACAGTTTTTCAAGAAGATCCTTTTTCAGATTCTCGCCTTCTGCTGTCCTGGTTTCAACAAACTGACGGAATGCTCCCTCTAATGCTTCTTTCAGTCCATTCCACAATTTATCCTCATCCTCTGCCTGCTCTTCCATTGTAAAAACTTCAGGGAAACGTGCAAGTGAAGATACACGGATATCATTCTCCAGACCAAATTCTGTCTCCATCTGCTGAAGATACTTCAGATACTCTCCGGCAATTCCTGCATGATATCTGACAGAAACCTGGGACTGCGATGCATCTTCATAAGTAATAAAAATATCTACTTTCCCTCTGCTCGCATAAGATTTCAGCAGAGTACGGATCGATGTCTCAAAAAAATTCAGTTTCTTTGGCATACGGATATTTACATCCAGATAACGGTGGTTCACACTTTTCAGTTCCACGGTAAACTTTCTGTTCTCCTTCTGAACCTCGCATCTGCCAAAACCGGTCATGCTTTTGATCATAATTATTCATCCTCTGTAATTCTCATTTTTCCCATAAAAGAAACGGTTTAAACGTCTCGTTCAAATCCGTCTGCCTTCATGTCTATAATCTTATTTATTATACTCCTACTTTTCCTTATTGGTCAACAGGTCTTTTTTGAAGTTTTTCAGATTCTGTGCTATACTGATTTCAGACTTATAAGAAATGAGGAATCTGAAATGGCATTTGACGGAATCGTTGTCGCGAATCTCGCGTATGAATTAAAAGAAAAACTTATAAATGGAAGAATTTCCAAGATTGCACAGCCTGAGACAGATGAACTTCTTCTCACTGTGAAGTCAGCATCCGGGCAGTATCGTCTGCTGATTTCTGCCGATGCTTCTCTTCCGCTGCTTTATCTTACTGATACCAACAAGCCAAGTCCTATGACCGCACCTAATTTCTGCATGTTACTGCGAAAGCATATCAGTGGTGGCAGAATCGTCGACATTTATCAGCCGGGACTGGAACGGATCATTCACTTTAAGATTGAGCATCTGGACGAACTGGGTGATCTCTGCCGGAAGGAATTGATCATAGAGATCATGGGAAAGCACAGCAATATTATCTTTTGTTCAGAGGACGGAAAGATCATTGACAGTATCAAGCACGTTTCCGCACAGATGAGTTCTGTACGTGAGGTTCTTCCCGGACGGGATTATTTTGTACCGGACACGATGTCCAAGGCAGATCCTCTGACCGTGTCCTTTGAAGAATTTTCCTCACATCTGACCAGGAAACCGATGCCTGTGTCAAAAGCAATCTATACAAGCTTTACCGGAATCAGTCCGGTCACTGCAGAAGAGATCTGCTCTCTGGCAGGAATGGATTCCTCTATCGCCGCCAAAGAATATTCTGAGGATCTTCTGCTGCATCTTTACACGCAGTTTTCTATTTATCTGTCTGCTGTAAAGGAGCATACTTTCACACCGGTTATTTATTTTAACGGATCAGAGCCAAAGGAATTTGCAGCACTCCCTCTGTCCCATTTTTCCAATTATATGCCGAAGGAGTTTTCTTCGATTTCACAGGTCCTTGAGACCTATTATGCAACCAGGAACCAGCTTACCCGTATCCGCCAGAAATCCGCAGATCTGCGTCATGTCGTACAGACTGCACTGGAACGGAACCGTAAAAAATACGATCTCCAACTCCGCCAGTTAAAAGATACCGAAAGCCGGGATAAGTATAAGGTTTACGGGGAATTGATCAATACTTATGGATACAATGTTGCTCCCGGTGAAAAAAAACTGGAAGCTCTCAACTATTATACAAATGAAATAGTATCCATCCCGTTAGACCCCGTCAGGACACCGCAGGAAAATGCACAGCGGTATTTTGCAAAATACAATAAGCAGAAACGTACTTTTGAAGCACTGACGGTTCTTTGCAAAGAGACTGCCGAAGAGATCTCCTATCTCGAATCTGTACAGACTGCACTGGACATTGCCCTGACTGAGAATGATCTCGCTGAGATCAAAGAAGAACTGACCAATTCAGGATACATCCGCCGCAGATATACAAAAAAGAAAGTCAAAATAAAAAATAAACCGCTCCACTATATCTCCAGTGACGGTTTCCATATCTATGTCGGTAAAAATAATCTGCAGAATGACCAGCTCACTTTCCATTTTGCAGTTGGGAATGACTGGTGGTTCCATGCAAAGCAGGCTCCGGGTTCTCACGTCATCGTCCGAACCAATGGAGCTGAACTGCCTGATACTACTTTTGAAGAAGCAGCACGGCTTGCTGCTTATTATTCCAGTATGCGTGGTTCTGACAAAGTAGAGATCGACTATGTTGAGAAGAAACAGGTCAAAAAGCCTGGTGGAGGCAAGCCCGGATTTGTCGTATATTATACGAATTATTCTATGGTCATCGACAGCAACATCAGTCAGATCCGGCTATGTGCTGATTAAATTTTTCAACCGGTTCTATACCGAGATTCTCCGATCTACCATCTGAAGAAGAACATATCCTGGCATTTTTCTGCCATATAAAAACCACAGAACAAAATTCCCGGTCTTTCTCCGGGTTCTGTTCTGTGGTTTTATTCTCCCGCTGCTTCTTTTACTTCCTCAGGAACTTCAATGGCATCCACCTGATCAAAATCTGTAAACTTCAGATCGATCGAATAAAGATTCACTTTGCTTGTCTCTCCATAGGATTCATAGAGTTCATTCAGGACATCACTCATATCCACCAGGATCCTTGCCGGCAGCATCTCATCTTTATAAATTTCAAAAATCACCGGGATTTTCAACTCCCTGATTGCATCTTCATCCGGAAGTTCTACCAGATGAAAAGCATTGACCATATCTTTTCCAAGAATGCCCATCAGCTCTGTTCCGGTCACATCCCCGTACATCTGATAACATTCTTTTCCATCTTCTTTCACAGTCTTCTTTGCAAGATGAAAAGATTCCATTGCTTTGCCTTCCTGCCTGAAAATATCACCGTCCACTCCAAGATGACTCTCGGAGCTGTCCCCTGTCGTTTCCTTCACCCAGCTATCATTGGTTCTGCTGTACGTTACCGCTTTTCCATCTTCCTGAACCTGATAGATCTCCAGGTCGGCTGAAACCTGTGCATTCTTGATCTTTACTTTGGCGGTTCCCTTTGCATATCCGGCAGGTGGCTGTGTCGTATTCTCAAGATCCAGTGCCATATTGACATTTCTTATGTCCAGCACATCTTCCATCTGGATCGCTACTTCAACATGATTTGCTGATGACGTGACGTTCTGCATATTTTCTTCCATGTCCGCCAGCAGCCTCTTCGGTGTCATCCTTCCGCTGCATCCTGCCAGCATCCCGGTCAGTACAAAGAGCAGCAGAATGGCTGCCACTTTGCACCTATATTCCTGTCTGCCTTCGCCTCTGTATTCCAGTCTGCCCTCATACCCGGTCTTATATCTGCACTCCCTTTTATATCTTTTGCTGGATACTGGTATTTTTTTGTCTGTCATACTCACTCCTGTCCGGACAGATAATCAATAAACTGCTGAGCTGTTCTTCCTGAAAGTCCTCCATGAGATAACTCCCATTTATTTGCTTCCAGAAGAAGTTCCTCTTCCGGCAGACTGATTCCATTTTTAATGGCGAGCGTCCTTACAATCTCCTGAAATGCTTTTTTATCCGGTGAACCGAAATAAATCGTTACTCCGAATCTTGCTACCAGTGACAGCTTTTCCTGTACCGTATCATTTGTATGCATGTCTTCATCCCGATCCTGCTTGTCTTTAAATGTCTCGCGAATCAGATGACGACGGTTGGAAGTCGCATAGATCAGTACATTTTCCGGCTTTTTTTCAAGGCCTCCCTCGATCACAGCTTTCAGATATTTATATTCAATCTCAAACTCCTCAAAAGAAAGGTCATCCATATAAATAATAAACTTGTAGTTTCTGTTCTTGATCTGAGCAATAACATCATTCAGATCCTGAAACTGATGCTTATACACTTCGATCATACGCAGTCCCTGATCATAATACTGGTTCAGGATTGCCTTAATTGAAGAGGACTTTCCTGTTCCCGCATCTCCGAACAAAAGACAGTTATTTGCTTTTTTCCCTTCCACAAATGCTTTTGTATTATCGATCAGCTTCTTTTTTGCATTTTCATATCCAACAAGATCATCCAGATGCACATGTGCAATATTCGTGATCGGCACGATCTGAACTTCTTCATGCTCCGGATGCTCCACCCGGAATGCCTTGTGCAGACCCAGTTTACCTACACCAAATTCTTTGTAGAACTGTGTCAGGATCACTTTAAACTCTTTTTCATCCTGTGCTGTACCAAGGTCGCAGCTCAAAGTGCAGATCCGATCCCGTATCCTGCGGTTAAAAACCTTCCCACCGACATTACATTTCTGATAATCCAGAATGACCTGCAGACATTCTGCATCCAGACTTTTTTCCATCGCACTGAAATCATAGTCAAATAATTCCTTAAATATTTTAAAATCATGCAATGCAATCTCATTGATACTTCCTTTTACTTCTCCCACAATCTCACAGGATGTGCTGTATGCATTCTCATCACTGGCAAGAAGAAAGGTAAGATAAGTATGCCAGAGATTTCCCTCAAATCCATGACTTACTGACAGTTCCAGCAGTTCATTGATACAATCAAATAACAATGCTCTTAAGTCTTCCCTGTTGTAATACTCACTTTCATAATGGTCGATCAGAAAGGTAATATCTTTCAGAATCTCACCATATTCCATGTTCTTATACAGCATCAGTTCATTTGTCCGCATTTTTATAACCTCTTTTCCAGCTTCCGTCTTTCTTTTGTGTCTCTGTGCTTAAAATAGTATTCTGATCAGCAGGCTCTTTTTCTCAGATCTGTCCGTCTATGGAATAATTTCCCAAAATCCGGAGATTTCTTGCCTCTTCCCGCAGACCTCTGATTGCATTCTTCACTGCCGCATCTTCCAGATTTCCATCAAAATCTACAAAGAAACGGTACTCCCACTGCTTGCCCTCGACCGGTCTTGACTCGATTTTTGTCATATTCAGATCATTGTAAATAAAGTGCGAAAGAATATTATACAGTGAACCGCTTTCATGAGGAAGTTCAAACTCAATACTGATCTTGCTTGCATCTTTCAGAAAAATCTTCTGATTCGTAACTACGATAAACCTGGTTGAATTATCTTCCTCATCATTAATTTCATCCACCAGTACTTCCAGTCCATGAAGCTTCGCTGCATAAGTGCTGCACACTGCTGCCTGTGCCTTATCCTGATCTTCCAGTACTTTTTTGGCTGCGATCGCTGTATTTACGACACTGATCCTCTGCCAGTCTGAATGGTCATCCAGAAACCGGGTTGTCTGCATCAGTGCTTCTGCCTTGGAATACACCCTCTTAATCTCACTTAACTTCGTTCCCGGAAGTCCTGAAAGAGTATGAACAACCGGAAGGATCGTCTCTGCTACAATATAATTTTCAAATTCATCCAGAAGATCATACATCTCGTTGACCGGACCTGCTGAGGAATTTTCGATTGGAAGAACTGCATAGTCCGCAGAGCCTTCTTCAATCGCTTCCATCGCATCCCGGAATGTCCGCACATGGAAACAATTCACATCATCCCCGAAGAACTGGTGCATTGCAGCCTGCCCGTAAGCCCCCTCTGTTCCCTGAAATACGACTCTTGCATTTTCTTTATCCAGAGAATCAATCTGAATAAACGGTAACCGCCCTAATGCTCCTGACTCTACCAGTCTCTGGTACTGAAGCTTACGGCTCATCGACATCAGTTGAGAATACAGTTCTTTAATCCCCTTCTTATTAAATTCCCCCTGGACTTTTGAAGCCACATCTGCCAGTTTGTCTTTTTCTCTCTGACGATCATAGACTTTTCTTCCGGCTTTTACTTTATATTCACCTACCTGCTGGCAGACATCCATTCTCATCTGATATAACTCTGCCATACGGTTATCAATTTCATCAAGCTGGGTTCGCAATTCTTCCAGTGTTGCCATATCTTTCTTCTCCTTTGCACATACTGGTTTTTAGTATAATACATTTTTCATTCAAAATCTACGATAGATTTCTGTTCGGAGAATTAACGCTCCCTGAAACGAGGGAAAACCTCCCCTTGTATTCTTTTTCATATCCTTTAATTTGCTCTTGAAACCACCGTCAATTTAGTATATCATTATACAGAAAATATGTCAGATCTTTACAGGTTTCCACCGTGGGGTTCCTGTAACCGGTCTCAATGCAATATCAATTAAAAAGGAGAGTTATATTATGAATGTGAATGAATGCATTACATCTCGCAGAAGTATCCGAAAATACAAGCCTGATCCCGTCGATCACTCTTTGATCGAATCAATCGTATCTATGGCATCCTATTCTCCTTCATGGAAAAATACTCAGATCACCCGTTATATCGCAATCGATGATTCTTCTATTCTTAAAAAAATCGCAGATGATTGTACCCCAGTATATAATTCCAATATCATACAGCAGTCTCCCATGCTGATTGCCGTTACTTTTATTAAAGGAAGATGCGGTTTTGAACGTGACGGTTCTTATTCTACCAAAAAAGAAGACCGTTGGCAGATGTTCGATGTAGGAGCTGCCTGTCAGACTTTCTGCCTTGCCGCAAAAGAGAAAGGGCTTGGCACTGTCATTATGGGGATTTTTGATGAGGACAAGATTACAGAGCTTTTAGAGATTCCAGAAGAACGCGAACTTGCAGCACTCATTGCTGTTGGTTGGCCTGATATTGACCCGGAAGCTCCAAAAAGAAAGAGCGTGGATGATTTATTACAGTTCCGATAAGATATATATTTTTACATTTCTATAATACTAAGGAGGTTTCCTGATGAAACATTTGATAAGCCCACTTGATCTTTCAGTGGAAGAATTAGACCAGCTTCTTGACCTGGCACAGGACATTGAAGCAAATCCCAAAAAATATGCCCATGCATGCGATGGGAAAAAACTTGCTACTCTCTTCTATGAACCGAGTACCCGTACCCGTCTGAGCCATGAAGCCGCAATGCTGAATCTCGGCGGAAGTGTTATGGGATTTTCCTCTGCCGACTCCAGCTCTGCATCAAAAGGTGAGAGCGTTTCTGATACCATCCGTGTCATTTCCTGCTATGCAGACATCTGTGCCATGCGTCACCCAAAAGAAGGAGCACCGATCGTTGCAAGCCAGTATTCTACTATTCCGATCATCAATGCCGGTGATGGCGGACACCAGCATCCAACCCAGACGCTGACAGACCTTTTGACGATCCGCAATTTAAAGGGACGTCTTAACAATATGACGATCGGTCTCTGTGGAGACCTGAAATTTGGACGCACTGTCCATTCTCTGATCAACGCACTGGTTCGATATGAAGGAATCCGATTTGTCCTCATTTCTCCGGAAGAATTAAGACTTCCCGAGTATATCCGTCAGGATGTCCTGGACAGACAACAGATCCCATACGAGGAAGTAGTCCGTCTTGAAGACGCTCTTCCAAAACTGGATATCCTCTATATGACACGCGTACAGAAAGAGCGTTTTTTCAATGAAGAAGATTATGTTCGTATGAAAGATTTTTATGTATTAGATCAGGAAAAATTGGCTCTTGCACCGGAAGATATGTATGTTCTCCATCCACTTCCAAGAGTAAATGAAATTGCTGTTGAAGTCGATGACGATCCGCGTGCCGCTTATTTCCGTCAGGTACAGTATGGTGTCTATGTGCGTATGGCACTGATCCTTACCCTGCTGGACATTCACGTAGACTGACCGATTTTACGACTGACAACCATACATAATGAAAGGAGTACCTGAAATGGTAGAAAATACATTAACTGTAGGAAAGATTTCATACGAACATAAT
>OCHV01001869.1_pt1 | contig 12793 bp, 9 predicted proteins | sample 1538461 | NCBI WGS metagenome assembly OCHV01 (sample SAMN04571692, study PRJEB22368) | human gut metagenome | biome: human gut; material: stool | host: Homo sapiens | place: Luxembourg | collected 2012-08-03 | reverse complement strand
CAAAATAATATGAACTTGAAGTATATACTGATCGTATGGGGAGCGATGCTATTTTGTGTGGGGTGTAGTGAAGATGATGTGGATTCCAGCTACTCGTTCGATGTGGCCGGGCTGAAAGCTACTGTGACAAATGACAAAGGAAGTGTTGTCGAGATGAATACTATTTTATTGGATTCTTTGCAACAACAGGGATTTGTAGGTGAAGTTAGTTTCTCTGAAGAAACCCGGGCCGAAAACGACCGTTTGGCTGAAGAAAAGTTTGCAGAGAAACTGGAAAATATCAAAAATATCAAACCCGCCCGTTTGTTACAGCTTCTACCCGGAGAAAGGGTCATGGTAACTTTTGATTATCTGTTGAAACGCGGAAAAGATGTGCTCGAAGAGGAAGAAATAACCTTAGATGAGGCTATCGCGTTGTAGGGAACGGATTATTGTCCGTATCCAATGGTTCTGTCGGTAAATAATTGTTGTACAACGTATACCGAATCTTCGTAACTACCTGTATAATCCCAAGCAGATAAACACGACGGCCTGTACCATTCAGAAAAACCGCTTCGAATTTTTTTATAAACTACATTCCGTAGTTGAACCTTCAATCGGTCGATTTTGAAAATAAATATTAATCCTGATATTTATTGTTGTAATTTTGTTAATTATTTACTATTTTTGCATACCGAAAAGTATAAAAATATGCCGGATTTGAAAGATGAAATAGTGAATAAATCTTTTTTCCAATTTCTGAACAGAGGATATAAAGCTTGTTCGCTGAAAGATTTGGAGAAAGCTACCGGTTTGACGAAAGGTGCGTTTTATTATTATTTTCGGAATAAAGAAGAAATACTGAAAGCCGGTATCGAAAAGTATTTGTCCGTAGTCAGTGAGATAAGCGAAGAAGAGTTTTTGGAAGTCGGTTCATTGAAGGCCTACATAGATATCGTAGTGGCCCGGAAAGAACGAAGAGCTGAACAATTACAACAGATGTTCGACTTTTTTATTATAGATATCGCTTTTTTTCAGTTGGTTTTGGAAGTAGCCCCTCTCTTCCCGGAATATCGTAAATGGATTGACGAGTTGTCTAAAGATCGTTTGTCCCGTTGGGAATATATGATCTTGAAGGCGAAACAGCAGGGAGAGATCAAAGGTTCGCTCGATACCTCGGTATTGGCGCGTAACCTGATGTCGGTGTCGACCAGTATGTTGAATATCGAGTTGGGTACCGATAATTTGCACTTTATGTTTTCGGATATGCGTATGCAGTTTGAACAATATTATTTATTGATAAAAAAATGAATAATACCCGTCGGCAAATCATAGAAACCGCTTTTCTGCTCTTCTTGAAAAAAGGGTTTAAGGCTGTGCGGCTGAGTGATATAGAACGGGCTGCGAAAATTACCCGCGGTACTTTTTATTATCATTTCACCAATAAAGAAGAAGTACTGAAGGAGGGATTGTATTCTTATTATGCCTTGCTGAACTCAAAAAGAACCGAAGAATTCGGGCATATTTCGACATTGCGGGAATATGTCGACCTCACTATTCAGAAATTGACCGGGATACATAATTATTCAGCACGGACATTCAGTAGTGAAATTCCTGAAATTCTTTGCCTTTCGTTGATCGTGGAAGTGATCGCTCTATTCCCCGAATTTAAAAAAGTGGTTTTGGCTTCGAAAATGTTGCGACTTTCTAAGTTAGAACAGTTGATATTGAATGCCAAACGGGCCGGAGAATTGAGAAATGATGTGGATACCTCTATTTTGGCAAAGAATTTGCTGAATATTAGCGTCGGTGTGATAAACTATCTGATCATGCATCAGGATATATCTTATGCATTGTCGGCGGTGAGATCACAATATGAACAACTTTATTCTCTGGCTGTCGGAGAATAATTTTTTTATTGAAATACATACCGAAAAGTATAAAACAAATTACGTTATAATAGATAGAATTTATTATTCAATAACCGATCGTATGAAGAAGTTGATTTGTGGAATATTAATGTTAGGAACGATTGCCGGTGTATATGGGCAAAAAGTGATGAGCTTGGAAGAGTGCAGGCTGTTGGCTCTGGAAAATAACAAAAAGTTGAAAATGGCCGATGAGCAGATAAACGCAGCAAAAGCTAAAAAAGAAGAGGCTTTTACCAAATATTTGCCTGCTTTGGATGCGATGGGGACTTATATGCGCAATCAGAAAGAGATCAATTTATTATCCGAAGATGCCCATTTGCCTGTCGGTACGATCGGACAAGACGGTAAATGGACGCTCGGTAAAGATCAGATTATGATCGGAGCAGACGGAAAACCTGTGATGAATAACGGCCAATATGTCCCTAAAGATTATGCTCTGTTGCCCAAAGAGGCGATGACCGTGGATGATAGAAATATGGCTCTTTTGCAGGTAGGACTGACACAACCGATTTATATGGGGGGTAAGATCAGAGCCTATAACCAACTGGCAGGGTTGTCCGAGAAATTGGCCGAGAGCGGGAGAGAACAGGAATTGCAAAATATTATCCAGGAAACCGACGAAGCTTATTGGCAAATCGTATCTCTGGTCAACCGACAGAAATTAGCCGTTAAATTTGTCGAGACTTTACAGAAATTCGAACATGATATCGAAGTGATGTACCGAACCGGCGTATCGACTAAGGCGGATATGCTCTCGGTGAAGGTAAAACTGAACCAGGCAGAGATGGCTCTGTTGCGGGTGGAGGACGGTTTGAGTCTGGCTCGTATGAATCTGAACCAAATCTGTGGATTAGCTGTAGATTCGGTTTATACCCTGCAAGAAGAATTATTGAATGTTTTGCCTCAGGCCGAACCGAAGTGGTTGAATATCGAGCAGGTATATGATAACCGTCCGGAGATCAGTAGCCTGACGCTGGCAACGGATATTTACCGAAAGAAAAGATTGCCCGTTCGGCTTATCTGCCGACAGTGGCTTTTATGGCTAATTATTTTGCCATGACCCCTTCTTTCTTCGATGGGATAAGTACCGGATTCGACGGGATGTGGAGTGTCGGTATCGGCGTTAAAGCACCTATATTCCATTGGGGGGCTTCCCGGAAAACGGTGCGTAGTGCCAGGGCGGAGACCAGTCTGATGAATTTTAAATTACAGGAAGCCCGCGAAAAGATAGAGTTACAGGTAAGCCAGGCCCGGTTGAAGGTCAAAGAAGCTGCCCGGAAGATGGAAGTGGCTGAAAAAAATCAGGTGAAGGCCGATGAGAATTTGAAGTATGCCAACCTGGGATTTCAGGAAGGGACGATCCCGGTATCCAATGTGTTGGAAGCCCAAACGGCTTGGTTGGCTGCTCATGCCGATTTGATCGATACACAGATAGAAATGAAATTGTGTGAAGTGTATTTGCAAAAAGCGTATGGTATATTAGGCAAAGAATAGAAATTATAAACGAAAAGATAGTATGGAAAAGATGAATGGAAAATTGGTGACTTTTACCGGAATCATTGTTTTGGTGCTTTTGGTGGCAATTTTCGGTTTTCTGTTTTGGGAGCCGAAACCTGAGTATATTCAGGGAGAGGCTGAGGCAACGGAAGTACGTATTTCCGGAAAAGTGCCGGGGCGGATCGAAATATTCCGTTTTAATGAAGGAGAACAGGTGAGCCGGGGGGATACGGTGGCTATCCTGGATAGTCCTGAGGTGCTGGCCAAATATAGTCAGGCCGAAGCGGCGGAGGCTGCTGCCCAGGCTCTGAACGAAAAGGCTGAAAGAGGTACCCGCTCCGAACAGATCGTAATGACTTACCAAACCTGGCAAAAAGCAAAAGCCGCTGCCGAGGTAGCGAAAAAAACATACGACCGGATCCTGAAACTTTATGAGAGTGAGGTTGTGCCGGCCCAGAAGAAAGATGAGGCCGAAGCTAATTACAAAGCTATGATGGCTACCGAACAGGCTGCTAAAGCCCAATACGAGATGGCACGCAATGGTGCACAAAGAGAAGATAAACAAGCTGCAGAGGCTCAACTGAACCGGGCGAAAGGGGCTGTCGCAGAAGTGGAGGCTTATGTCAAAGAGACTTATTTGATCTCTCCGATAGACGGAGAAATTTCCGAGCGGTATCCGAAGGTCGGAGAATTGGTCGGTACAGGGGCACCGGTGATGGATATTTTGGATTTATCGGACATGTGGGTATCTTTTAATGTGCGTGAAGACCAGCTGAACGATTTCAGGGTAGGAGAAACATTTAAAGCTTTTGTGCCTGCTTTGGATAATCGCGAAGTGGAATTGAAAGTCACTTATCTGAAGGATATGGGAAGTTACGCTGCCTGGCGGGCTACCAAAACGACAGGGCAGTATGATGTAAAAACTTTCCGGGTAAAGGCAAAACCGGTGGACAAAGTAGATGGACTGCGTCCGGGAATGAGTGTTTTGAAAAAATTATGAGTACGCTCGGTTTGTTATCGGCTTTAATGAAACGGGAATTCAGACGTCTGGCTTCCCGGCGGATTTATTGGTTTATTCTGATTTTAGCTCCGGCATTTTGTTTTATCTTTTTTGCCGATTTGTTGAAACAGGGGTTACCAATGAAATTGCCGATAGCCGTGGTGGATGAGGATAATACATCCTTGTCACGGCAATTGGTGCGTTCTTTGGATGCGATGGCCCAAACCGAAGTGGTGATGCGGACGGCTAGCTTTAAAGAAGCCCGGGAAGCGATGCAAACAAGCCGGATCTACGGTATTTTCCATATACCGGCGAATTTCAGACAGGAGGTGTCTGTCGGTAAAAGACCTGAAATTTCATTTTATACAAATGAGACTTATCTGCTACCGGGCTCATTGGTCTATAAAAATATGCGCTTGCAGGCCGCTTTGGCAAACGGGGCTGTACAACAGACCGTATTGTTGGCAAAAGGCTGGGGAGGACCGCTATTGAAAGCCAGGCTGTCACCGATTACAGTGGATACGTTTCCCTTGAATAATCCCTGGATCAGCTATGCCATCTATCTGGCAAGTATTTTAATGCCTGCTTTCGTTTTTATGTTTGCCATGTTTACCGCCACTTATAGCATCAGTCAGGAGACTAAAGAAAAAACGGCAGCCGATTGGTTGCGTCGAAGCAATGATTCTATTGTATTGGCTTTGCTGGGAAAGCTATTGCCTCAAACGCTGATCTTTGTCACTACCGGCTTACTGTATCTTTCTATATTGTACGGTTATTTACATTTTCCTTTGAATAGTGGATTTTTTCCCATGTTTTTAGCTATGTTGCTGTTAGTACTGGCTGCTCAGGGGTTTGCTATTTTTGTTACCGGTATTGCACGGCGCAATCGGATCGCCCTCAGTTTTTGCGGGCTTTGGGGAGTTTTGTCATTCTCTGTCAGTGGTTTTACTTTCCCGGTTCCGGCTATGCCTCAGCTGATGCAGTTGATGTCTGATTTATTTCCGATGAGGCATTACTATCTGCTCTATGTCGATCAGGCTTTGAACGGTATTCCTATGGCCTACTCCTGGAAACCTTATCTGGCTTTGGTATTGTTCGTTCTGTTGCCGTTACTGACTTTGCCTAAATTGAAATTGGATTTACAGGAAAATCGTTATTTACCCTAATGGGAGGTTATGATGAAAGATATCTATTTTATATTTCGGAGAGAGTTTTACTTGGTTTTTCGGGACCATGCAGTACTTACTTTCTTTATTTTTCTGTGTTTAGGCTATCCCCTGATTTATACTTTTATTTATAGTAATGAGGTTGTAAGACAGGTACCCGTTGCTGTCATCGATCAGTCCAAGTCTCCTTTAAGCCGTGAATTTTTGCGGATGTGGGAAGCTTCTCCGAATGTGAAAGTCGTAGCCCACTGTAACGATCTCGGAGAAGCGCAGCTTTTCATGTGGCAGAAAGAAATATACGGTATTTTAGAGATTCCGGCGGATTTCAGTAAAGATATAAATCGGGGAGAACAGGCCCATGTCGCTTTGTTTTGCGATATGGGGGCTTTACTCAATTATAAAGCTTTACTTCAGGCGACAAGCGATGTGGCTATCACCCTGGGGAAAGAAATACAGGTAGAAAATTTACCTTATGCTTCCCGCATTCAGCAAGAAATAACCGCCTCGCCGGTAGAGATTTCGGAAGTCAAAATGTTTAATCCTCAAAGTGGTTTTGCTTCTTTTATCATCCCGGCAGTATTGATCCTGGTGATCCAACAATCTTTATTGTTGGGAGTGGGAACGATTGCCGGAACAGCCCGCGACAGGAATCCACGCCATAGCCTGGTGCCCGTCGATAAACATTACTGCAAACCCTGGTGCATTGTCATCGGTAAAGCCTGTGTTTATATGCCGGTTTATTTTGTGATGGGATTTTGGGTGTTCTTTATTGTACCCCGGATCTTTAGTTTAACTCAAATCGGCGCTAAATCGGAATTGATGTTATTCCTGTTCCCCTTTTTGTTGGCTTGTGTCTTTTTTGCTATTACAGCTTCTTTTTTTAGTAGGGAGCGGGAACAGCCTTTTTTATTGTTTGTCTTTACCTCGGTGCCGCTCATGTTTATTTCGGGTATTTCGTGGCCGAAGGAGGGGATTGCCGGTTATTGGATCGCCCTGTCGAAAATTTTTCCTTCTACTCACGGAATCGACGGGTTCGTAAAAATGAACAATATGGGGGCTACCCTTGGAGAGGTGTTGCCGGAGTATCTAAATCTCTGGATTTTAGCGATTATTTATTTTATTTTGGCATGTTTATTGTATTATAGAGAAATTGTTAAAAGTCGTAAAGTACGTTCGTAAACGAATAATTAATAGGTGTGTACTATGATCAGACATTATTTATTCCCTGTGGTGGGAATTATCCTTGGATTTTCTGCTTGTCGTTCGTCGGAAACCAATGAAAAGCAGGTCTTGATGGTGAAGACCGAGACAGTAAAAAATTATGAGAACGAATTACAAGTGACCTATCCGGGGCGTGTTAAGGCTGCGGCCGACGTAGATCTGGCATTTCGGGTAGCCGGACCGATCATCCGGATTCCGGTGCAGGTGGGTAGTTTTGTGCGTAAAGGAGAAGTGATTGCAGAGATCGACCCGCGGGATTATGAATTGCAGTATAAAGCTACCGAAGCCGAATACAAACAGATTAAATCCGAGGCTGAACGGGTGATAGAACTGTATAACCGTAAAAGTGTACCTGAAAATGATTACGATAAAGCGGTGTATGGTTTGCAGCAAATCACCTCTAAATATAATGCGCATAAAAATGCTTTGAAAGATACCCGGCTTGTCGCTCCTTTCGATGGGTATATCCAGAAGAAATATTTCGATACCGACGAAACGGTGGCTGCCGGAATGCCGGTTATATCGATGATCGATACCCGTTATTTCGAGGTAGAAATCGATGTGCCTTCCAGCGATTATGTCCGTCGTCACCTTTTTAACCGGTTTACGGCAGTTGCCGATGTCTTTCCGGATCGGGTTTTTCCGTTGGAATTGATCGATGTGACGAAAAAGGCTAATCTGAATCAGCTTTATCAGATGCGTTTGCGGTTGACTCCTGATCCTGCTATTCCTTTGGCGGCAGGTATGAGTGTGAATGTAACGATCGATTATGAAGCGGGAGGCGACAATTTGACAGTGGTTCCATTGAGTGCTATTTTTCAGGACAAGGAAAAATCGTCGGTATGGGTGTATCGGCCGGCGGATAAAAAAGTGACTCAAAGACAGGTTAAAATCCGGCAAATATTGAAAGAAGGCAGAGTGGTTTTGGACGAAGGCCTGCAAAGTGGTGAAATCGTAGTCACTGCCGGTGTACATAAACTGAAAGAGGGTATGGAAGTCGAGAGGTTGAAGCCTGTTGCCGATACGAATATCGGTGGTTTGCTGTAAACGGTCGATCCGGCCTGAAACTGTTGTCTTTTATTAATTCTGATTGGAATGAATCTTGCTGAATATGCATTGAATAATAGGGCACTGGTCAAATTTCTGATTGCAGTGCTTGTTGTTGGCGGAATCTTTTCGTTTGTCTCTATGAGTAAACTGGAAGATCCGGAGATCAAGGTAAAACAAGCTCTGGTCGTGACTGTCTATCCCGGAGCTTCGGCTCATAAAGTGGAATTGGAAGTAACGGATGTGCTCGAGAAAGAAATCCGGGCGATGGGAGATATTGCCAGTGTGGAGTCGAAATCGATGGCTGATCTGTCTATTATTACGGTCGAGTTGGAGAGTACGGTTCCCCCTGCCGAATTGGAACAAAAGTGGGATATCTTACGGCGGCGGGACGAATGCAGCTTCACAACTGCCCGACGGATGCGTGACTCCTGTGGTAAAAGATGATTTCGGGGATGTATACGGCATGTTCTATGCCATGACTACCGATGGCATCGCCGACGAAGAAATGGTTGAGTATGCCAATCTGGTGAAGCGTGAGTTACAGGATATACCGGGAGTGAGACGGGTGGATATTTATGGCGACCGAAAACCTTGTATCAATATAGATATCATACAGGACAAAATGGCTAATCTGGGTGTACATCCCGCCGAGATTTTAGCTACCTTGAACAACCAGAATAAAACGGTTTATTCGGGATATTTCAAGACGGGAAAGAGTAGATTGAGGATAGGCGTAGACGATAGTTACGAATCGATCCGTGATATCGAAAACCTGTTGATTCAGGGACATGAAAACGATCAGCTGCGATTGCGGGATGTGGCTTCGGTCACACGGGGATATCAGGATCCTTCCCGGAATGAGATGCGTTATGATACTGTTCGTGCACTAGGGATATCGATCTCTATGGAAAAAGGAGGGAATATTGTGACTTTGGGCGAAAAGGTGGATGCTCGTTTAGAGCAATTGAAATCTTCCCGTATACCTGTCGGCATCGATTTTCAAAAGGTATTTTTCCAACCCGATCGGGTGAGGGAGGCTATCGGTACTTTTATGATCAATCTGGTGGAGTCGGTGCTGGTGGTGATTCTGGTATTGATGCTGACGATGGGATTCCGGAGCGGTGTGATTATCGGTACCGGTCTGGTCATTATCGTTTTGGGGGCTTTCGTGATTCTATATTTACTCGATGGAACTTTACAGCGGGTTTCCCTGGCGGCTTTGATCGTTGCGATGGGGATGCTGGTGGATAATGCGATTGTGATTGTCGACGGAATCCTGGTGGATTTAAAACGGGGTATCCCTAAGCCTGCCGCTTTGACCAATATTGCTAAAAAGACAGCTATGCCCCTGTTGGGAGCTACTTTGATCGCCATACTGGCTTTCTTCCCGATTTTTATGTCGCCCGATACGGTGGGGGAATATGTGCGGGATTTGTTTATCGTTCTGGCGGTGTCGTTATTATTGAGCTGGATTTTGGCTCTGACACAGATTCCGATCCATGCCGATTATTCCTTAAAAGTGAAAAATGAGCATTTGAGTGAGGAACAATTATACGATAGCGGGATGTATCGGTGGTTCAGGAAATTCCTGACCTATATGCTCTATCATAAGAAATTTGCTGTAGGAGCGGTTGTCATCTTATTGGCTTTGAGTGCCTGGTGTTTCCAATATATTCCGCAGGGATTTTTCCCGGATTTGAGTTACACCCAGTTGTATATCGAATATAAAGTGCCTGAAGGGGGGACTTTGGAAGCCGTCCAGGGAGATATTGCAGAAATCGAGGCTTATTTACTTTCCCGCCCGGATATTACACATGTGACTTCGAGTTTCGGCGGTACGCCTTCGCGCTACAATCTGGTCCGCTCGATTGCTTTGCCGGCGATGTCGTACGGTGAATTGATCGTCGACTATACGGATGCCGATGCCCTGAAAAGTTCGATTCCCGGGCTACAGCAATATCTCACAGAACATTATCCGGATGCTTATGTGCGGATCAAGCGTTATAATCTGATGTATGAGGATTTCCCGGTCGAGTTGATGTTTTGCGGACCCGATCCGGCTGTATTGAAGAGCTTGTCGGCTCAGGCTGAACAGATCATGAACGATGAACCGACGGCTACTTTGGTAACGAATAACTGGGAGCCCGAAGCGCCGGTATTGATGGTCGATTATTACCAGCCGATCGCCCGGCAAGCCGGTTTATCCCGTACGGATGTCGGCTTATCTCTGCTCTCGGCTACCGATGGATTACCTGTAGGCTCTTACTACGAAGGAACCACAGCTATGCCTATTTATATCAAAAGCGTAGATAATGAAGGAGAAGAAACTGCTGCGCTGGAAAATATTCCGGTTTGGAGCGTCCTGCCTTCGCTTACCGGTTTGGATGGCGAGACGATAAAAGGGCTTTTGATGGGAACTGTCAAGAAAGAAGACCTTTTGTCGGAAGTGGTCGGTTCTACTCCGTTGTCACAGGCTACCCGGGGAGTGAAAATCGAGTGGGAAGATCCTGTCGTTTGGAGGTATAATGGACAACGGGCCATAAAAGCACGTTGTAACAATGCGCAGGGATATACCGCCGAGAGTGTACGGGGCAAGTTGATCCCGCTCGTCGATACGATCACCTTGCCTGAGGGATATACGAAACAATGGCTGGGCGAACACAAAGCGAGTAGCGAAGCCATGCGGTATCTTTTTAAAAATGTGCCCTGGGCTATTGTTATGATAATTGTTATTTTGATCATGCTGTTTAAAGATTTCCGTAAACCTACGATTATTTTCCTTTGTTTGCCGCTGGCAGCTATCGGCATTGTCTTCGGGATGCTGATCAGTGGAAAAGATTTCGGTTTTGTCGCTATTGTGGGGGCCTTGGGATTGATAGGTATGATGATTAAAAATGGAGTGGTATTGCTGGATGAGATCACTTTGCAGATTGCTTCCGGCAAAGGGAGGTTAGTGGCTTTACTGGATTCGTCGTCTTCGCGTTTCCGGCCGGTAATGATGGCTTCTTTAACGACTATCCTGGGGATGATTCCTTTGCTGGGCGACGACTTGTTCGGTTCTCTGGCCGTCACTATAATGGGCGGATTGCTGGTAGGTACGGTGATCACTTTGGTGTTTATACCTGTATTGTATGCTTTATTCTTTCCCATCGAAAAAGAAGATAAGGTCGGAGCTTTGCATAAAAGCGATAATGAACAATTGGCTAATGAATGATCGACGAATGATGAAAACAACGCTATTAATCCTGACAGTTTTATTCTTTTCCGGAGTTTGTCCGGCTCAGATAGTCGAGCTCGATTTACAGAAATGCCGGAAAATGGCGGTAGAAAATAGTAAAAAATTGCAATCGGCAGAACAACAAGGTCAAAAAGCCGGTTTTGACAAAAAAGCTTACCGGGCTAATTTTCTACCTAAACTTTCGGCTACAGGTTTATATGCCTATGTACACAAGAAGATGAAATTCGATATCGACGGGGGATATCTGCCGGTATACGATGTAAACGATGTCGGACAGGCAGTGCCGCTGAATAGTTTGTATATGCCCGAAGGCAAACCTGTATTGGGAGCCGATGGGATACCCCTGTTCAAACAATATGCATTTATGCCGGATATCGACCTGGCTTTGGGTATTGAAAATGCTTACACGGTAGGAGTGATGTTGGAACAGCCTCTTTATATGGGGGGGAAAGTGCGTTCTGCTTTTCGCATGGCTTCGATAGGTAAAGAAATTGCAGACCTGAATGTGAAATATAATCAGGCGGAAGTACTTGCCGAAGCAGATGCGGCTTATTGGCAATATCTGAAAGTCTGTGAACAGGTCAAAGCTGCCGGAAAATACCTCGAAGTTGTGAAAGAATTGGTGCGTAATCTGGAAGATGCTTATCGGACGGGGATGACCGCACAGAACGATCTGCTGAAAGCGCAGGTTAAACAAAATGAGGCGGAATTGATGGTACAAAAGGCACAGAACGGTCTGGCTTTGTCGGGAATGAATCTTTGCCGGATTGTCGGGGTTGATCTGATGAGTGAGCTGACGGTCAGGGATAGCCTCGGAGAAGGTATCGTTTCCGGCCTGTGGGAAGAAGGGGATAATATCACCGGCCGTCCCGAATACAATATGTTGGAACGGCAAATCGAACTGAAAGAAAAAGAAGTAGCCTTGACGCGTTCGGATTTCTTGCCTCAATTGGGAGTCTCTGCTTCGTATGGATATAGTGACGGGATTACGTTAAACGGCAAATCGGACGGTATCGCTTCTTTTGCAGCTTTGGCTTCGTTGAAAATACCTATTTATCATTGGGGAGAAGGACGTAATAAAGTCAAAGCCATGAAAGCCGAAGAAGAGATGGTGCGTTTGAAAAAAGAAGAAACCGAGCAGATGATGCAGCTCGAAGTGGCCCGGGCCCGCTATAATGTCGAAGATGCTGCTACCCGGGTTCGGCTCACACAACGGTCACTTTCTCAGGCCGAAGAAAACCTGCAGGTGAGTAAGAATCGTTTTGAAGTAGGAATGGAGACCCTTACCAATTACATGGAAGCACAGGCACAATGGCAGAAGGCTTGGAGTGATTGGATAGAGGCTAAGGCTGAACTTCGTGTGAATGAAACCTATTATTTGAAATCTACCGGAAGACTTAGTGACTAAGTCTCCGGTTTTTCTATAGGATTTTGCTCCTGGATTTCTTCTTCCGGTGTTTTTTTCGGTTTTTTCAATAACGTACGCAGGTAAAACAGCCGTACCGTTTCCGGAGAGACTTTATAGCGCATTGCAATTTTCTGAAACGAGAAACCTTCGGTCCTTAAATCTTTGATTTCTTGTTCATGTTCGAATAACTTACCGGCCCGCAGACTGCCTTTGGGACGTCCTAACTTTATTCCTTGGGCTCTGCGGCGTGCCAGAGCTTCGCGTGTACGCTGAGAAATCAACGTACGTTCGATTTCAGCACAT
>OCHV01001868.1_pt1 | contig 12805 bp, 11 predicted proteins | sample 1538461 | NCBI WGS metagenome assembly OCHV01 (sample SAMN04571692, study PRJEB22368) | human gut metagenome | biome: human gut; material: stool | host: Homo sapiens | place: Luxembourg | collected 2012-08-03 | reverse complement strand
TCGGCAAGGTGGGTGCGGATGCCTTTGGCCGCTACCTGAAAGAGGTTCTGGCAGAAAACAAGGTAGACGTTTCCGGCATGGCGGTGGATGCAGACCACCCCACCACCATGGCGGTGGTTTCGGTGGATGCCACCGGCGAGCGGGATTTCAGCTTCTACCGCAGCGCCAATGCTGACGTGATGCTGAGCAAAGAGGACATTTCGGACGAGGCTCTGAAAGCTGCCAAAATCGTCCACTTTGGTTCTGTCAGCCTGACCGCTGACCCCTCTCGCACTGCTACACTGGACGCTGCTGCCCGTGCCAAAAAGCTGGGTGCTGTCATTACGTATGACCCGAATTACCGTGCAAACCTCTGGAAGAACAAAGAGGATGCCATTGCCCAGATGAAAGCTCCCCTGCCGCTGGTGGATATCCTGAAAGTGTCCGACGAAGAGCTGCCCCTGCTCACCGGCACCACCGACTGCGAAAGCGGCACTGCCCAGCTTGCCCAGAACGGCATCCGGCTGATTTTCGTCACCTTGGGTGCAAACGGCGTGTTCTACCGCTTTGGGGACAATACCGGTCATGTGGCTGGCGTTCCCTGCAAGGTGGGCGACACCAACGGCGCAGGGGACACCTTCTTTGGGGCTGCCCTGTCCAAGCTCTGCAAGGAGAAGCTGGACACCCTGACGGTGGACAAGCTGGAAAGCATTCTGGCCTTTGCCAACAAGGCCGCCAGCATCACCACCAGTCGGCATGGTGCCATCCCCGCCATGCCCACCCTTGCGGAAGTGGAGGGCTGAACCATGGCAGCAAAACAGGAATTTGAGTCTCGGTTTGCCAAGCACAAAGATGAGCTGGAATGGCTGTTCATGGAGCTGTACCACAACCGGGAAGGGCTGGAAGTTCTGGAGCGGGAGATGGCAGAAGCCTACAACGCCCGCAGCGCCGAGCTGAAAGCACTGGACAAGGCACGCTCTGCCGACCCGGAGTGGTACAAGCGGGGCAATATGTTCGGCATGACCATGTACACCGACCTCTTTGCCGGGAACTTAAAAGAGCTGGCAAAGAAGCTGCCCTACCTCAAGGAGCAGAAGCTGACCTATCTGCACCTGATGCCCCTGCTGCAGATGCCCCACCCCCACAACGATGGCGGCTATGCGGTGGAGGATTTCGATACCGTAGACCCGGCCCTTGGCACCAACAAAGATCTGGAAAACCTGACCCGTGAACTGCGGAAAGCCGGCATCAGCCTGTGTCTGGATTTTGTCATGAACCACACCGCCAGCACCCACCGCTGGGCCATGGCGGCAAAGGCGGGCGACCCGTGGTTTCAGGCCTATTACCATCTCTATGACGACCGCACCATTCCCGACCAGTACGAGCAGACGGTGCCGCAGGTGTTCCCCAACACCGCGCCCGGCAACTTTACATGGTGCGAGGAAATGCACAAGTGGGTGCTGACCACCTTCCACGACTACCAGTGGGATCTGAACTACGGAAACCCGGCAGTGTTCGTGGACATGACCAAGAGCATCCTGCACCTTGCCAACCTTGGCGTGGAGGTGTTCCGCATTGATGCCGTGCCCTATATCTGGAAGCAGCTGGGCACCACCTGCCGCAATCTGCCGCAGGTGCACACCATTGTGCGGATGCTCCGCATGGTGCTGGAATGCGTCTGCCCGGCGGTCATCCTCAAGGGCGAGGTGGTCATGGCGCCCAAGGAGCTGGCTGCTTATTTCGGTACCCCGGAAAAGCCGGAATGCCATATGCTCTACAACGTATCCACCATGGTCAACCTGTGGGGTGCCCTTGCCAGCCGGGACACCCGGCTGCTGAAAGCCCAACTGGATGCTCTCCACGCCCTGCCGGACAACTGCTGGTTCGTGAACTATCTGCGCTGCCACGATGACATCGGCTGGGGTCTGGATGAGGCGGTGGAAAACCGGCTGGGCATGGACCCCCAGAAACACAAGGAATACCTGTACCACTTCTACGAGGGCAATTTCCCCGGCAGTTGGGCAAAGGGCGAGCTGTACAATTACGACCCTGCCACCGGCGACGCCCGGAGCTGCGGCACCACCGCCAGCCTGTGCGGTATCGAACAGGCACTGGACAAAAACGATAAAATTGCGCTGGATTATGCCGTGAAGCGTGATCTGCTGCTGCACACTGCCATGGCGTTTTTGCAGGGCTTCCCCATGCTGAACTGCGGCGATGAGATCGCACAGCTCAATGGCTGGGACTACAAAAACGACCCCGACCGTGTGGAGGACAGCCGCAACCTGCACCGCAGCAAATTCAACTGGGAAGATGCCAAGCAGCGCACCCGGAAGGGCACGCTGCAAAACGCCCTGTGGCAGGGCATGGAAGAGCTGCGTCAAATGCGGGCAGACCCCTGCTTTGCCCCGGATGCGTGGGTGACCACATGGGACAGCCACAACCCCGGCGTGCTGGCGCTGGTACGCAAGCGCGGCGAGGAAACGCTGGTGGGACTGTTCAACTTTACCGAGTACCCGGCGGGGGCAAGTCTGGACGCTCTGGGTGGCGAGTACCACACCCCGGAGGGCACTTCCGTCTGGCTGGCAGATGTGGAACTGGAACCCTATCAGGCGCTGCTGGTAAAAAATAAATAAGGAAAACGAGAACCACCCCGAACAGCAACGACCAAAGGCAGGGTATCATCATGGCGATGGTATCCTGCCTTTTGCTATTTTCAACTGCGTATGGTATACTCGGCCTAGTTCAACAAATCGGAATTCAAGGAGGTTCTGTTATGCACACGGAGAAGAAATCCCACCGGTCTAGGATGGATCCTATTGTTGCTTTAGTTTTGATTTTTGCTGTACTAAAAGTAACAGGATTGATTTCGTGGTCATGGCTATGGGTATTCAGCCCAATTTGGATCACCCTTTTGTTTTTCGCTGCTATTTTTTCTTCCATTTTGGTCGGTGGACGAATCGTTAAAGGAAAGTGGTAACTTCCAGTTTGCGCAGCGCAGCAATGAAAGCCCCAGTGGGGCTTTTAAGCGACAGCAGATGGAATAGCCTTGCCCCGACAAGTTCGCAGATGTATATCCCCTAAGCGCAAAGCGGCCGTTTCCTCTCCTGCGCGGAGAGGCGAAACGACCGCTCTTTATTTTTTCCGGTATTCCCGTGGTGTCATGCCGAAGTGTTTCTTGAACGCCCGGTTGAAATAGGATAAATTTTCAAACCCGCACCGGGAAGCGATGGTCAGCACGGTTTCGTCTGTAGTATGCAGCGCTTCGGCGGCGGCGTTCAGGCGGTACTCGTTCAAAAACGTGATGAAACTTTGTCCCGTCATCTGCCGGAACCACCGCATGAAATGGCTGGCGCTGCAGGAGCAGACCCCTGCAGCATCCGCGACTCGGAGTTCTTCGGCATAGTGGACAGAAAGCCATTGCAGAACCGTTTTTAACCGCTGGGTGTCGGCGGTCTCCGTGGGGAGCTGCTGTTTTCCCTGCGCAATGAGCAGGGCCAGAAAGTGCAGCAGCTCCCCTTTTACGACCAATTCATAGCCGGGGCGTTTGGTGTGGTTGGCATCTTCCACCTCCCGCAGACAGGCCGCAGCGGGAAGATAGCACAGATCATTCGGCGTCAGATGCCCGGTCAGCGCCAGCCGCCCGCTTTGCAGCGGAAAAATATACTTTTCTGCGCACAGGTCTCCCGCACCGCCCAAAAGTTCCAGCTCAAAGATGATGTTTTCGTACTCCATGGACTGCCCCTCGGCCTGCCGCAGCGCATGAAGGGTGCCGGGCGTAAAAATAAAAATATCCCCCATGCGGGCCGGGTAGATCACAGCTCCCATCTGCACCAGCCCCGCACCTCGCTTGACAAAGACCAGCTCCATGCTGTCGTGCCAGTGGAGCGCCACCTGCGGGAAATCCCCCGGAATGGTACAGGGATAAAGGTTGAACGGGAACCGCACGGCTCCGTGCTGCTTTGTTTCCTGCAAAGATGCCTGATTTTGCATCGTCTCACCTCCCGATGATCGGATTGTACCACAATTTGCACCGATTCGGCAAGATTTTGATTGTTTGCTGTGGTATATCTTGTGGCAGAGATGTCAAACCTGCTTTCCGTATCAAAGGAGGATCTGTTTATGAACTTCACCGAAACGTTACAGAATCTCACCGGCAAGCCGCTGGCCGACTGCACGAATCAGAACCTGTACCTTGCTCTGCTGGAAGTCGTCCGGCAGAAGAGCGCAAACCGGATTCAGCCGGTCACCGGCCGCAAGCTGTACTATATCAGCGCCGAGTTCCTCATCGGCAAGCTGCTTTCCAATAACCTCATCAATCTGGGGCTGTACGACGAAGCCCGGAATGCACTGGCCGCCGCCGGCAAGAGCCTGTCCGACATTGAAGAATTGGAGCCGGAACCCTCTCTGGGCAACGGCGGTCTGGGCCGTCTGGCCGCCTGCTTCCTTGATTCGCTGGCAACCCTGAATCTGCCCGGAGACGGTGTGGGTCTGCGGTATCACTTCGGCCTGTTCCATCAATCCTTTGAAAACGGCATGCAGAATGAGAAGCCGGATCCGTGGCTGACCGCCCACAGCTGGGCAGAAAAGACCGACATCACCTACCCAGTGGAGCTGGCCGGCAAGGAATACACGGCACGCCTGTACAAGCTGGCCGTTACCGGCTACGAGGGCCGCACCAACACCCTGAACCTGTTCGACCTCGACACCATCGACGAGAGCATCGTCCACGACGGCATCGCTTTCGACAAAACCGCCATCGATAAGAACCTGACCCTGTTCCTCTACCCGGATGACTCCGACGAGGCGGGCCGCCGCCTACGGGTGTACCAGCAGTATCTGATGGTCTCCGCCGGTGCCCAGCTGATCCTTGCCGAATGCGCCGCCCGCGGCTGCAATTATCACGACCTTGCCGACTATGCCGCCATCCAGATCAACGACACCCACCCCAGCATGGTCATCCCGGAGCTGATCCGGCTGCTGGGCGAAAAGGGCATCGAATTTGAGGAAGCCGTAGAGATCGTCACCAAGACCTGCGCCTACACCAACCACACCATTCTGGCCGAAGCGCTGGAAAAGTGGCCCCGCGCCTATCTGGATGCCGTGGTGCCCCAGCTGATGCCCATTATCGAAAAGCTGGATAAACTGGCCCGCACCCGTACCAAAGACGAGAGCCTTGCCATCATCGACAAGGACGACCGGGTACACATGGCTCACATGGACATTCACTTCACCCACTCCACCAACGGCGTGGCGGCGCTGCACACTGAAATTTTGAAAAATTCCGAGCTGCACGGCTTCTATGAACTGTACCCGGAAAAGTTCAACAACAAGACCAACGGCATTACGTTCCGCCGCTGGCTGCTGGAGTGCGACCCCCGCCTGACCGCTGAGCTGGAACAGCGCATCGGCTCCGGCTTCCGTAAGGATGCCGCCGAGTTGGAAAAGCTGCTCGCCTTTGCAGACGACGAGACCGTGCTCAACGAGCTGACCGCCGTGAAAAAAGCCAACAAGGAAGCCCTTGCCGACTGGCTGCTGCGCACCCAGAACGTAAAAGTAAACACCGAAGCCATGTTCGACATCCAGTCCAAGCGTCTGCATGAGTACAAGCGCCAGCAGCTGAATCTGCTGTACCTCATCCACCAGTATTACGAGATCAAGGCGGGCCACCTGCCCGCCGTACCGCTGGTGAGCATCTTCGGTGCCAAGGCTGCCCCGGCCTACACCATCGCAAAGGACATCATCCACGCCCTGCTGACCCTCTCGAAGGTCATTGCCGCTGATCCGGAAGTATCCCGGTGGCTTCAGGTGGTGTTCGTGGAAAACTACAACGTCACCGCCGCCGAAAAGCTTATCCCGGCTTGCGACCTGTCTGAGCAGATCAGCCTTGCCTCCAAGGAAGCCTCCGGCACCGGCAACATGAAATTCATGCTGAACGGTGCGCTGACGCTGGGCACTATGGACGGTGCCAATGTGGAGATCCGCCAGCAGGTGGGCGAAGAAAACATCTATATCTTCGGCCAGACCTCGGATCAGGTCATCCACCGTTACGCCGTCGGCGATTATGTCGCTGCCCAGTGGTATGAGGGGGATCCCAATCTCCGCCGCGCCATCGACTTTCTCACCGGGCCGGAGATGCTGGCCGCCGGTCATGCCGAAAATCTGACCCGTCTGCATGACGAACTGATCCACAAAGACTGGTTCCAGACCCTGCCGGACTTCAACGCCTACGTGGTGCGCAAAGGGCAGGCTCTCAGCGATTACGCCTGCGACCCCATGGGCTGGCGCAAAAAGTGTCTGGTAAACATCGCCAAAGCCGGCATGTTCTCCTCCGACCGCACCATTGCCGAGTACAACCGCGACATCTGGCATCTGGGCAAATAATTCTCCTATCTGAACCCACGTGATCAGGAACTATGCCAAGACCCGCCCGGTCTATGATGTCTGCCGCAGGTCAGGGCACAGCCCAGCAAGCATTTTGCAACGCAAAATAGACTGGGATACCTGACCGGAGCGGATATTTTGTGCGCTGGCGGATGTATTGCAGGTGGAACAAGCGCAATCAAACGCCAAAATGAAATCCTGATATCGGCCAACTCTGCAAGTTCTATCCACAAAAACGCCCGGATGGTTTGATTTTCAACCATCCGGGCGTAGCTGTTTCTCTGTTCCGAGGAACATTTTTCACAAAAACCGCGATGATAAGCCCCTAATGGCAACTGCCTATGCACAGGTATCCGCAGTCGCAGTAGGGCCCGCCGGAGGCAAGGGTGTACTGCCGCACGAAATTTGTCACGCCGCCCGCTTCGCTCATGGTGTAGTCCAGATGGCACAAAGCAGGGGTCAGGTCGTACAGACCCAGTTCCTTCATCAGCACACAGATGCCGCACTTGGTAAAGCGTCCCTCGTAGCCGCTGCCGTCCGGGTATTCGTAAAATTCCATGTTCCACGAGTAGGGGTTGCGGTCGGCGGCTTTCAGAGCGGCAGTGGCCTTCATAGCGGCAATGTCCTTTGGGGTAAACTTGCTTTTTCCGCTCTTGCGGCAGAACCACTGCATGGGCTTTGTCATCATGGCTTTTGCATAGTAATCCGTCAGCCTGTCCACCTCCGGGCGTTGCGGCATGGAGAGGATGAACGCGCCGAGCATTGCGCAGTTGACCAGATTCATTTTGAACCGGTCAGCCTTTTCAAACTCCGGCAAACCAGCAATGATCTGCCGGTATTGCGGCTTTGCCTTTATCGTGATGGCTCTTGCGGTGGCTGCATCATAGCCCAGCACAGCGGTCAGCTGCTTTTGAAAGGAGCCTGAAAACAGCACCCACATTCCCATGGGCATCCCTGCATACTTCATTGTCTGTCTCCAAATCCGATCTTCACGATCTGCATTTTCATCCCGTTGTCCCCGACCTTGGCAAGAAACCGGAAAAAGCTGCTGACGGAAGGGTCTTTCAAATCGTTGTAGCCCAGCATATAGCCCCGGCTGGATACCTGCAAACGGTTGTCCCACGGGGAAAGCTCCCTTTCAGCGTCCGAAACGGCGAAATATGCCCCCACATCCTTGATTTTCGCCGTCCTGAGCCACGTTTTGGCGATCATCTTTACCGCCGTGCGGTTGGCGGCGTCGAACACCAGCACTCCGCCGGGGAAAGCGTCCGCCATCCCCTGCACCAGTTCCCGAACCTGCTCCGTCAGGAAGTAATAGAACACCCCGGAGGCAAAGAACACCGCCCCGCCGGAGGCATCGATCTTGTCAAACCATGCGGGGTCTTTCAGGTCGCAGGGGATGTTTTGCTCCCGCTCCCCGGCGGGCAGAAGCTGCTGCCGCAAGGCAATCACATCCGGGAAGTCCAGATTGTATATCTTGCATTTGCCGTTGTCGCAGGCTCTGCCGGTGTTATCCAGCCCGCAGCCCAGATTGACCACTGCCGCACAGGGGTGGTTTTTCAGGTACTCCCGCACCTCAAAGTCAAGGTCATTCTGCCGCATGGCGACCTCCAGCGCACCGAAACGCTGCATCAGGCTGCGGGAGTTTTTCTCTGCCTCTGAAAAATCGTAGTCGATCTGGTCGAGCAGCCGAACCGATGTTTCGTCCCGGTAAAGGTTCGGGTACAGTTCGCTGCACAGCTTCCGGGAATACAGCGGGAGGATCAGCGTCTCCTGCACGGTGTTTTTCTCGATTTTGTATTTCATAGGTTCCTCCCTGTTCTCCTTATTCTGCTTTTCGGCAGACAAACCATGCCATGCTCTTCACGGTTCCAAGTGTTACGGTTGCACTACTTCACCGCTTTTGCGCCGTAACGCACAGCCAGCCCTTTTGATTTTTGTGGCTTTGGATCTGACAGAATCCTGCTTGTTCCAGATACTCTTTCAGTGCAATATCCGTATAGATGGTCATGCCATCGATGATCTGCGTCCATTTGTCGTCTTTTGTCGTTTCGCCGTTTGCTTCATTACAGATGAAAAAGACCCCGCCGGGCTTCAACACCCGATAAACCTCTCTGAAATTCTGCGCAAGCTCCGGCCAGAAGTAGACCGTTTCAAAGGCGGTCACCACATGAAACTGCTCCGCTTCAAACGGCAGCTCTGCCACACTTGCCTGTTGCACGGTACACCGTCCTGCCGCAATGGCTCTGGCATTGACTTTTCGCGCTTTTTCCACGCTGACGGCTGAGTAGTCGATGCCCTGCACCTTGCCGTTGGGGCACAGTTTCAACAGCGTTTTCATGTTCGCTCCACCGCCGCAGCCGCAGTCCAGCACCATGGCATCCGGGGCAGGCTGTAAAAAACTCAGCCCCCATTCTGCCATTGCGCTGTGTCCAAAGTTCATCATGGCGACCATGATCTTCCCGCCAAGGCCTACGGGCTTTCGGGTGTTTTCAAAAAAGGACATAACGCCACCCTCTTTCTGTTTACCGTTCACAATGCAATGCTTTTTACCAGATGCGCCCACTGCTCCGGGTGACAGGCCAGCAATTCCTCGTGCTAAAAGTTAGGTAAAACTAACTTTCTGTTCTATAAAAAAAGCCGCTTCTCAGCGGTCCTTCTGCCAAAATAATACGCCTTGCTGTTGCCTCTGTCAAGGAATTTAGGCATTTTCGGGTATTCCGAAAGGGATTTCGCTTTCGGGAATCCCCAACCGTCACCCCAATGCCACATCCAGCACCATCATCACGCTGAAGCCCACCGCAAAAAATACCGTGCCAACGTTGGAGTGCTGTCCCTGCGACATTTCCGGGATCAGTTCCTCCACCACCACATACAGCATGGCTCCGGCAGCAAAGCTGAGCAGATAGGGCAAAGCAGGCACCACGATGCCTGCCGCCAGAATCGTCAGCACTGCCCCGATGGGCTCTACGATGCCGGACAGCACGCCGCCCCAGAACGCCCGGCCCTTTTTCATTCCTTCCGCCCGCAGGGGCATGGAAATGATGGCACCCTCCGGGAAGTTCTGGATGGCAATGCCAAGGGAAAGTGCCAGCGCCCCGGCGGCGGTGATCTGAGCAGTTCCGGCAAGGTATCCGGCATAGACTACGCCCACTGCCATACCCTCCGGGATGTTGTGCAACGTCACCGCCAGAACCATCATGGTGGTGCGCTGGAGCTGGCTTTTTGGCCCTTCGGCCTGCAAACTGTTCTGGTGCAGATGCGGGATGAGATGGTCCAGCAGCAGCAAAAACAGGATACCCAGCCAGAACCCCACCGCCGCCGGGAAAAACGCCAGCTTGCCCAGATCTGCAGCCTGTTCCATGGCTGGGATCAACAGGCTCCATACCGACGCCGCCACCATGACCCCGGCAGCAAAGCCGGTGAGGGCGCGCTGGATGCCGTCACGCAGAGAGTTTTTTAAAAAGAACACACAACCCGCCCCAAGGCTTGTGCCCAGAAAGGGGATCAAAATTCCCCAGAATGCGTCTTGTATCATGTAGTACCTCCTTGCGGTTAAGCGCAACTAACCATACAGGCAGTATACTGCGCTCCGGCAAAAAGGTCAAGGGCTTTGCGGTATAGAGGATGCAGATCATTTCCTGCACCGAAAAATTCACCTCTGTAAACTTTCCGGTTTCTACTTGACAACGCCCGGTGGGAGTGCTATTTTTACTTCGCGAATTCGTTTTGCCTAACCATCTGAGGGGTTTTTCCCCTGCATTTTTTTGCATCAATTGTTAGGTAAAGCTAACTGTTTCTTCAAAACTGAGATAGAGGTGTGTTACCATGAGATTGAAAAAAGTATTTGCAGGTGCACTTGCGGCCGCTATGCTGGTATGCGCTGTGGCAGTCCCGGCCTTCGCTGCGGAAGAGGTGGAACAGGAGAACTGCCTGACCTCCAGCTATGTCCAGATGAACATCCCCTACGCCGACTTCTACAAGGCTGCCGGTGTGGACAACGCATCTGAGATCGACGCTGTGACCAGCGCCACCAAGAACAAGACCCGTGCGGGCAACCTTGCCGGCGGTTCCTACCACGTCAACGCAGATGGCACCGACATCACCGGCGTTTCCTTCCCGGTCAAGGTGCTGACCCCGTGGGCGCTGAAGAATGCAAAGCAGGTCACCGATACCGACAGCTATGACATCACGGTCAAGCTGCGGGGTAAGGAGTCCACCACCACTTATACCGGTGTGGATGCCCTGTTTGAAAACGAGAGCTACGCTTATTACAAGCTCGGCGAGACTCCGGCCTACTACATTACCGCATGGTACAACCTGTTGAGCGGCAAGTGGGAGTTTGGCAAAGTCCATGCCACCGAGACTACCGTGGAGGGCGTCACCGTGGAGCTGACCGCCAATGGCCGCCACACGAATTACGAGATGAAGCTCTCCGGCTTTAATCTGGATGTCAACACCAACAAGGTCTACGGCGTGGTGCTGACCGCCGCCGATGGCAGCGAGTACGGCCTGCATCATGTGACCAACATCTGGCGCGGCACCGAGCTGGGCTTCAATACGGACGAGCCCTACCTTGCGTCCATCATCGGCAAGACCGTCACCCAGATCACCTACTACACCGCCGATGGCGTGTATGTTCTGCCGGTCAGCGTAGCGTTGTAAAGTCGCGGGCAACTGCCTGATTTAGCAAAATACAGTACAAAACGGCAAGGTCACTTGGCAGCAGGCGACCTTGCCGTTTTTATTGCCGTCTGCGTCTTGAATGCACAAGCATCATCCTGTTGCAGCTGGCAGTAGAAGGATTTACCGCAGACAGAAAACGGGACTTGTTCTGATTCACATAGCGTATTTTTTCCTAAAGCCACAAGATGTGTCATACTTTTCTCGCTTCACTTCAACAAATTTTTCAAAACCCTCTTGACGAATTTCACATACAGTGGTATTTTTCTGCTAAATCTCACCGTTCTTGTAGATTGGTTCAAATTCATCCACAAGATGTGGTCGTGTTCATTTTGAACACAGCCACAGAAAGTGGTTGGTTATCACCGTGAGACCCACCACTTCCGTGAGGAAAAGTCCACGAAAGAATTTACCGCCCCGCAACACACCCGATCTATTTTGCCGCCGATTCACCCGACAAAATCCATCGCTGCGCTGCGTGGGCGGTATTTTTCTTTTTCACAAATAAAATCTTATGTAGTTGTTCAATCTTCCAAAATCTGTTTTTAGTTGTTGGTTGCACAACTTCAAAGTGTTATTCTTGTGCTTGAAAGAAGCAGGACGTAGTGTCCGCACTGCGCCCAGCTTTCTTCATACAGTACCTTGAATCTTGCATAAGCCGTCTGAACGTGATACCGTGCCATGACCTCACACTTTCTGTGGGCGAGCCGGACAACGCCGCTGCACAAACAGGGGCAGGAACTTTGTTCGGAGCAAACGGCGATCAACATACACGAGCAGTGGAACTCCCTACTTATTTTTGCGTCTTAACAATTCGGAAACATTTGTTAAAAATGCGTTTTGAGCGCAGCGGTGGAGGGCAAGAACCGTCCCGTGGCCACAAATTTTCAATTCTTGAAAATGTTGTGCTCCACCGGGACTTCACTTCTGCAATGCGTCTGCATTTCCGAAGTGATCTTGTTGGGGTAGCGCTTGTCGGGGCAACGCCCCTCCATCTGCTGTCGCAGACCGCGCTGCCGCTTAAAAGCCCCACTGGGGCTTTCATTGCTGCGCTGCGCTTCGCAAACGCGGTCTCACCCCAAACCCTGCTCATGGTTCGCACCTGACGGTGCGAACAGCAACGGCGTGTCGTGCTTTACATAACTTCACCGAGGAGTTATCGAACAGACAGGTGGTACAATGACCAAAACGAATGTTCAACCGACCCCTACCGTCATCGGTCAGCTGGTCACGGCAGCGCTGGCAGTGTGGTATCTGCTGCACATGAAGATCATTCGCCCTGAAAAGGGTGACTACCGGCTGAAGGGCTCCATCTGCGGCCGTATCAAAAGATCAAGTCCGCCATCACCGTTCGGCAAGTGGGAGAGATGTACGGCATGGAGCCCGACCGCCATGGCATGGTGTGCTGTCCGTTCCACTCCGACAACCACCCCAGTATGATGCTGAACGAATCCTACTATTATTGCTTCGCTTGCGGAGCCAACGGCGATGCCATCGACCTCACCTCCAAGCTGTTCGACCTGAACCCCCGGCAAGCCGCCGAGAAGCTCGCAAGTGACTTCGGGCTTGACCCGGACAAGCCGCCCGCCAATGCCATCGCTCTGCTGCCGCCCAAGCGCGGCCTGACAGACGAGCAGTGGGCAGACATCGCCTACTGCCTGCGGGTGCTGACCGATTATCTTGACCTGCTGCACGACTGGCAAAAGCGCTACAAGCCCGCCACCCCGGAGGAACCGCATGACCCACGGTTTGAAGAAGC
>OCHV01001866.1_pt1 | contig 12817 bp, 12 predicted proteins | sample 1538461 | NCBI WGS metagenome assembly OCHV01 (sample SAMN04571692, study PRJEB22368) | human gut metagenome | biome: human gut; material: stool | host: Homo sapiens | place: Luxembourg | collected 2012-08-03 | reverse complement strand
GCCTTACGACGAATGCCCAAACCTCCCGGCAAGATGCCTTCCGCTTCCAGGCCACGACGAACCGCATCCTGCATCACTTCCCATACCTCAGCCAGATAATCCCAGATAGAAGGGCCTTCGTGCTGCTCGACATATTCCCAATAGGAATGGCCAGTCTTCTCACACCAAGCCTGTATCTCCTTGATCGTATGCATATCGTATACTTGCTCCGTCCTCAACTCATTGAAAGACTCGTTCGCCAAGGTTCCCCCGCCGATACTATATACGGTCCACGTATCCAGCTCCTCGCCACTCTCATTATACGACTCGAACAACATCCCGTTCGGGTGGAACGGCAAGAAAGTCTTGGGTTCCCAAGTAATATTTGTCTTTGCGACCGGCTGTAATACCTCAAGAATAGCGGCATCCGTCATATGGCCTTTTCCCGTAGCCGCCAGGCTACCATATAAGGTTACGTTAAAACGAACAGCACCCCGGTTACGTTCCAAGAACATTTGTGCCGCACGCATCGGCCCCATGGTATGACTGCTTGAAGGGCCATGACCCATCCGGTATATTTGTTTGATTGATTCCATCTTTCTTCGATCTAAGTTTTCTTGTTTCTATACTTTAAGGAAAATATTATGTTTATAAAACGCATACAAAAGTACATAAATTACCGATACATTGCACATGGCAATGAGCACCGGATAATAATTTCCTAAATATTGCTGGGTTCCGAAAAACAAGGATTCGCCGATACACCTAAAACTTACCACGTTAGTAAGCATATAAGCCAGTATTGAATTCATGCCATACACTTTCAGCCAAGTCGTATACTTTCGATGCCCTTTATAGTCGATCCAATAATAGAACAACCCCATAAGCAAGAAACAGTACCCACTGCTCACCAATACCATCGAACTAGTCCACAGTTTCTTAATAACGGGAAGCTCGATCCCCCAAAGCCATCCGGCGATAACCATACCCAGACCTATTCCGAATAACATCCGTAATTTGAGCCGCTCAGAATATAATTTGTTCTTTAGGATATATCCGGCGAACAACCCGGTCAACACGGTTACCCCGAAATTCAAGCTGCTCAGTATCCATGTATAACGATACCAAGTAGCGAAGATCACCTCCCCGTTCTCCACCGTCGCCCCATCCCGGAAACGTCCCAGTACAGTGCGGTCGATCCATTCGCCCAAATTACTATCCGGTGTGTACGAACCTCCCCCATAGTTACCGACCGTAATAAACTCCATCGTTCCCCAAAAGATTAATAAAAGAGCTGCCGCAATACCGATCTGTACCCGTATCCTTACATGCAAGAATAACAAAGAAGCAATCAAATACCCCATAGCGATCGACTGCAAAGTATTTGAATACAGATAAACCCGATCCGGGTCCAAAGCCAATAAATTACCTTGGCACATCATACCGAAGACCCAAAGCAGTACCACCCGTTTCCCGATCCGCCGATATACCGCCATCTTATCGGGCATATCCTTATAACGAGACAGAGAGAAAGGCATGGAAACTCCCGCCATGAATAAGAATAAGGGCATCACGAGATCCCACGTAGAGAATCCCTCCCATTCCACATGCGAGAATCCCCACATAAAAGAATTAAACCAAGGCATATCGATCGCATGGGCCAGCGGATGCAACACCATCTCCAACACCACTAAGCAAAAAAGGTCGAAGCCACGGAGTACGTCCAATGACTCCAACCGATTTAATTTCTTCTTCTCCATCCGTCTATTATACTTTCAAGAAAATACGTTGGCGATATAAGAAATACAAGAATCCCCAACAAACAGCGATATATGCGATAGCGCTAACCAAAGGCTGGGCGGTCTCGGGCATCAATTTCGCCAACCCTCCGAATATAGCCTCGGAAGTATAGGAGAAACGGATGAAACGCTGCGCCAAATAGATCGTAATAGAGTTCATGCCGATCACGGTAAAAAACAAGGTCCATTTACGCCACCCCAATACATCTATGATATAGAAGAACAAAGCAAACATCCAAACGGAATAAGCACCTACTACACAGACAAAAGAGCTTGTCCATAGCTTCTTATTGATAGGGAAGACCAAGCTCCATAACAAGCCGACGATCAACAATACAGCTCCCGCTCCTACTAAACAAAGCACTTTCTTTCTGTCGGTCAGCCCCTCTTTCCCTAACTTAATCCATTCACCAGTGAACATACCCAACATTGCCGTAGCAATTGCGGGGACGGTGGAGAATAAACCCTCCGGATCAAAAACAGTCTCGTGCAAACGTCCGGGAAGAAACAGGCGGTCAATATACCCCACCAAATTTCCCTCGAGCGTGAACGGCCCCGCTCCACCGGCGTCCGGCACAGGCACAAAAGCCATCACCAGCCAATAGCCAACCAAGATAAGAGCCGTTATCCCCGCACGCGCTTTCCAACCGAAACGGACAAACAACAAGGCTGCGAACATCCATCCCAACCCGATACGCGCCAGCACACTCGCACAACGCAGGTGGTCAAATTCAAACGACAATAGCCCGTTATATACCAATCCCAAGAAAACTAAGGTAATCCCCCGACGGACGATCTTCTTGTAAATCGCCCCTTCCGTCATACCTTTTCCTCGTTGCTTCTCTAGTGAGAACGGAAACGAGATACCCGCAATAAAGAGGAACAATGGGAAGATCGTGTCGTGATGCGCCAATCCGTTCCATTCCACATGTTCCATCTGCCCGGCTATCGCCTGAAAAAAAGGATTCGGAAACAATGTCGCCAAAGCGACAAATAAAGAAGCACCGCCCATAATAAAGAGCATGTCAAAACCCCTAAGGGCATCCAATGATTGCAACCGCTGGGGTTGTTGTTTTTGTTTTTCCATATAATCTATTTACATTTAAAGTCAACACAAATATACTCAAACTCACTTACATACGAATGGGGTTTGACATAAAAGACGCTCCTAATCTTTCCCCTCGCATTTAGCCTCCAGTTTTTCAGCGTACGCCTCTTTCCTCATCAGATATAGATGAATAAAAAGGAGTTATAAAGTTCAGAAAACCATAGCGCTTCTAACGTAGATATCAATAAACTTTTCCCAAAACGGCGAGGACGACTCAGAAAGTAAGGCTTACCTTTCGTCACCAATTGGTAAATCAAGGCAGTCTTATCCACATATAAATAGTTCTCATTCCGAATATTTTCGAAACTCTGTATTCCTATCGGTAATTTACGCATAGTCGTCATAACCTTTTTTCTTACTACACCTGTTGTTGAACAAAGATAGAACTTTTTTCCGGAACAAGCCTCCGATTATAGCTTTCATTCTATGAAATACTCAATTTTTTCTACACTAATAGAGGGCAATATTTTACTTTCCATAAGCTGGAAGTAGAATATCGCCCTCTATTTTACAAGACAGTTTGTCTATGAGTAAGCACTAGATCTAAGGCATACAAATATTTCACTGAGTAAGATCACCTCATAGCCTTAGCAAAAGCTCTAATCGCATAATGAATAAAATAATAAACAGCCTTATACACCGGCAAATCCATCTCATTTCTCAAAATGTTCCACTGCCAACGCATGGCTTTTAATTTATTCGAAGAGACCGAATGGTCACTAACTCGGTAAAGAGCCGTCACCGTATTTGTGTTCTGCGCTTTATACCCTTGCTTTAAGATAGAAAGCCAACATACATAGTCCTCATGGCCAATTTCCTTGAAAAACATCTTTCCCGTCAAGGCTGAATCATACATGGCTGTCAAGCATCCTATGCAATTCCCTTTCAATAACAAATGATAATCAACCTCACAAGGAGCTATTATCTCACGTCCGCTTCGCTCACCATCTAAGTTTACTTTCTCATAATTAGAGAAAACAATAGCGACCTCAGACTTTTCAAAAACTTTTAACTGATCGCTTAGCTTATTCGGTAACCACATATCATCACTATCTAAGAAGGCGATATACCGTCCTTTTGCCTCTTTTATCCCCTTATTTCGAGGCAAGGTAGGAGACCCAGAAGGCTCATCCGTCTTGAGATACCGGATACGAGAGTCTTGTTCAGCATACTTTTGAATGATTACAAGCGAATCATCACTAGAGCAATCATCTACGATAAGCATCTCCCAATTCCCAAACAATTGTGCCAATACAGACTCAATCGCTTGGGATATAAAAGAGGCGGCATTATAACACGGGGCTATAATGGAGACAAGGGGTAACATCAAAAATCAATATAAAAAACTACAATCTTATTCTAATTTATCACCCAATAAAGCATCAATTAACGTATTTGCAGATTTCTCCCAATTTGAGAACTTTTCAATTTGATGTAAACGCTTATTCTTATCAATTTCAAAATCATCTATTTTATTCATTGCCTCGGAAAAAGTATTAACATCATATGGATCAATATATAATCCATTATCACCACAAACCTCAGGTATAGATGCCACATTAGAAACTATCAATCTACAATTACAGGCCATTGCCTCTAAGATAGGTATTCCAAATCCCTCATATTTTGAAACAAATAAAAATGCCCTACATCTACAATAATATTCTATTATTTTTTCTAAAGGGATATTATATGGTAGAATTTGAATATTTTCAGGGCAATTATTATAAAATAATGAATTAGGTTTCAATCCAGCAACCTTAAGGGTAAATTTTCTATTACTTCTAAACCAATCAAAAAGAAAGTCCAAATTTTTATACCAGAACTCTCCCGAAACAGTAAAGAAAAAATCCTCCCTACAATAATTCTTATTTTTTAGTTCTATATCAATGCTTTTGATGAAATCATCTATACAATTAGGAGTAATAAGTATGTTTTTAAAATGAAATTTATTTAATATCTCCTTCTTAGAAAATTCAGAAACAGTACATACCATATCTAAATTTTTCCAACCATATCTCATTATTAGATTATAATAAGAACGTTTTAAAAAAGACAATAAAGTATTACACTTCATTCGTTTATCCATAACAACCAAATCATGCCAAGTTGCATACATTTTTACTGAAGGAATCTTTATGAGAGGGAATGTATTATGAGGAGACCACAAAATATCAATTTTATCCCTATAAAGAAAATAAGGTAACAAAATTTGTTCTCCAAACACAAAATTCCGTGTTGGCAAGACTCTATACTCTACACTATTAGGCAGCAGTTCCTTCTTGCACTTCTTATCTACATACAATATTATATCAAAAGCCGACATACGTGGAGACTTCAATAACTCATTTGTCATACTAATACAATATTTAGCCATCCCACGCATCGAATATCCTGCCAATCTATAATCTATAACCAATCTCATATCTTCAAAACAAAATCAGAAAAATCTTATCTATTCTCTTTTATATTCTCAAACAAAGTCAACCATTTTATATATACTTTATCGGGCGTATATGCTTGTATAACATTCAAACCTTTCGCTGTACAATTCGCACGAAGTTTTTCATCTCTAATCATCCGAATAATAGCTTCAGACAGCATCGTAACATCTTCAGGCGGAACTAAAAGCCCCACATTATCCTTCAATAGTTCAGCAGGTCCCTCCGGACATTGAAACGAGACAACAGGAAGCCCACAGGCCATAGCCTCTAATAATGTCATTGGAAAACCTTCATACCGAGAAGACATAACATAAAAAGATGAATTCAGATATTCTTTTTGAATATCTGTGCAAAATTCTTTAAAGAATACGTTTGACTGCAAATTTAGATCAGAAACTTGTTTCTTTAGTAATAAACCATATGCCTCATCTCCATCAGCATAAATATCAATATACCAATCAGGATATCTCTCAAAAACAGAGACCAATGCAGACAATAACAAATCATACCCTTTTTGAGGATGTAACCGACCAACGGTAATCATTCGTCTAGCATTTGCGACTCGATTAGGCTTTATACCAAATGAAGTCATATTGGGGATTACATAGGCATTTACTTTATGTAGCTTAAATCTTTTTGCATCATTGTCGGTTAATACAACCACAGTCATAAAACTCTTATAAATAAAATTACGAAAAGCCCTAAGCGCACTATTATACACCTCATACTTATAATGTTCACAAGCTATAGATCTATTTGCATTGAGCGAAAACCAGACAAAAACACTTGATAAAAAACCTTGACATATTATAATAGAATCATTATCTTTAAAAGAATAATTAAGAAGAATCTTAATAAAAGCCCTCAACAACAAAAACAAACGATTGATACGTGTTTTTAGATAATTAGGACTTGGAGTTGCTAAATAAACAAGATCTATTTTACTATCAAGTTCATATACACAATCCTTATTCTCATTAATAAGAGATACGATTGAAACATCATGTCCTTTTCTAACAAAAGTATTTGCCAATAATGCCGTCGTACGTTCAGTTCCCCCTCGTCCTGACATATCAGAAACAAAAAAATAGATTTTCATAAGTAAAATATGATAAATTCAATTAATGATCCATTGTAGAATTAACAAATATTCCATCCAAATGCAATTTTTCACGCACCCAAGTATCTGGATACTGATCCGTAAAAAAAGTACTTATGGGACAGAGTATTGCCTTATATTGTTTTCCATTAATCAAATCATCCCTCATGGCATAAGAATAAAGGATAAAAACAAATACAAAAGAAAAAGAAAGTATTTTCATCTTCATCAACTGCATGCTTATATTCTTTATATTGCAGAGGATTAAAATAAATCCAAGCATAATCGAAATATTAGAAAATCTCAATATCAAACTTAGCGAGGACAAACTAATTTCTAACAATAACAATGTAGACAAGAAAAAATTGGCCAAGAATGAATTACAGTTAAAACAACAGCAGAAGGCTATGATGAACAACAAAGGAAGAATTCGACCAAAAGTATAACACAGTCCATTAAAGCTTAGCCAGCTTAACATCTCATTTGTTCCCCAAGTTCCTTCTATATACGCATTTGCATAACCAGACATAAACTCGTTTCCCGTCATTACAGAAAACAACTCCACCGTATCAGTTAAAGCTGAAGAAATTATTGGAGTAAGCAACAATATATATAACACTTTCTTTTTAAAACTCACACGTAAACATTTCAACAAAAAAGTCACAGGAAATAATAATATCATTAATATAATAGAAAAATGCATACATAAAGCTAACAATAAAAAAGTAAAAGACTTAAATCTTTTTCGCACGAAAAAGAATAAAAAAAATGAATATATAAAAAATATACTTGCAACTGCAAAACGTATTCCATACGAAAGCGAATAAATACGAATACAAAAAAGCATGCAAACAACCAATAAAGCATAATTCTTTTTAGAAAAATAAAACCGATCTATAAGGAACAAAAATATTTGTATCCATAATACATAGCAAAACAACAGTAATACAAAACGAAAATTCTCAAACGAAAATCCCAAATAATTAAATAGACGCATCAACAAAGGCAAAAGAAAATCCTTTCCCTCCTCACTAAACAAGCGAATAGTTACGTCTGAAGTATCATAATACATTTCTCTATACCTATAGGCATCTTGAGAGGGAGGAAGAAACGATCCAAAAAGACAAAAAAATGCACCAATTATATAGATAGATCTGCGATTATAAGTCAGATTTTTAAAAGATACATAAAGAGATAGAACGGGGGAAATTAAAAAGAGTACAATATCCAAATAAAAATTTCTAAAATCCACTAAATGTAATGGAATCACTCTATTATTCATAAAACTGTCCTCCTATTTTAATTAGCAATAGAAATTATCAACTATTCAGTAAGGTCATCCAAGACTCTATAATTACAGATGGTTTAAAACGCTTACTACTATTAATCTCATTATAAGCTATTTTAGTGCGCAAATCCTCATCATCAAGAACTCTTCGAACACATCGATCCATTTCATCTAAGTCTTCATTTTTCACAATCACCCCATTATAATTATCTTGAACAATATCATGTAATGATTTATAAGTATCAATAGCAATTGGAACAACCCCCATTTGCTGTGATTCCAATAAAGTCATGCCAAATCCTTCAAATCGGGATGTCATTAAAAAGACTGACGCTTCTCTATAGAATGGTAATGGGTCTATTTTTCCAGTAAAAACTAGATTCTTCAATCCATACATCTTCGCAAACATCTTATATTTATCAAGATCTCGTCCATCTCCTATTATCACCATCTGCCAATCAGGATAATCTAAGTAAATGCGTCTCCACAAATCGATAGAGAAAAGAACTCTTTTATTATTTTCAACCATTCTGCATACAACCAATATAATCTTTCTTTTATCTTTCAAACAATTTGGATTATAAAACTCATCAAAAGAACAACTATTGGGAATAAAACAAAGCTTATGTTCATCAACAAATTTCATATCAAGTAGAGATATAAAATCTTTCTTAAAACGTTCTGAAAGCAAAACTATTTTATCAGAACAGTTGTAAGCGTAAGTCAATCTGTATCTGTCATATTGGAAAAGACACAACAAAATACGCTTCAAAATACTTCGTACTATAAGAGAAGGAAAACGATAATCTGTATAATGACTCCCATCCCTTGATGCTGTTGGACACAGATGTAGAAAAGAATATAGTTTAATATGGCATTGTAATTTCAACTTATACAATTTTTTTGTGATCCGAACATTTTCAGCCCGTTGATTAACAATGATTTCTATATCATGACTGAGAATAAAGTCTTTTAAACGTTTGATTGCCTGTTTATCTATTAAAGGTTGACATATTATTCCCTTATAAATTCCATCATAATTTTGCCCATCATCGGATTCTTTATTCCAATATGCTACATAAATATTTATATTTCTTCGGCAAAGCTCTCTTGATATATTAAACGTAACCCTTTCGACCCCACCTCCAACAGGAGAGAGTCCCATCTGATAAAATAGAATATTCATGATAACATATTTTGCAATTCGCAGATTGATTTCTGGCGTAAAATAGAAAGTCTCTCATGTACAATAGAATAATCTATAGGTGCTGAACCGAACAAGTTATTGGCATCATTCCACGAATAAACCTTTCGATGTAACATATTCAATTTTTTAAGTAAATCATCTATGCGAGAAGAACGTTTAGGATTCAACGGAAATATAACAAACTGCTTTTTAAACAAAATAGAAAAGACCATTCCATGAAAAGAGTCTGTTACAACATAACTAGCTGAGGCAATAGAATACAACCACTCTTCCACATCACAATAACCAACATTTAAATCCTTACAATTAGGTAGCGAGCTTACATATTTATATCTTAACCTATTCACTTTACAACCTAGCATCTTCCCTAACTTTCTAAGTTCCAAATCATAAAATCTATCATAACTCAATTTGTACGATACCAATATTTTTTTTGACTCTATGATTTTTCCAAAAAGAAAATCATTTCCATCTAACAAAAAGCAAGGATCTAATACACAATTCCCTTTCATATTAAACTCGTCCTTTAAAATATTTACCCCCATTTCTTCCCTAACTGTTATATACTTAAAAGCACTAAGAAAGCCTCTGATTTCATTTCTTTTAGAAGGAAAATCCCATTCATTATTTCCAAAACTTGCAGCATAAGAAACTTTTCGATTATGTAAGGCAAATGCAAGAAATTACTTATCATAATCAGCCTGTGTTATCTCTATATTCCACACTTGATCACTCCCTACCATATAAATATCAACTTCTTCATTAAGATTAGAAGTTATAGCAGGATAATTCCTTTGTTGAAACTTATCTATAAAACCTAATTTAAACAAGCGTTTTAATTTATATATATAAGGGTGTCTCTTAGGTGAATCTACATTAAATAAAACGACCTCATGCCCCTCTCTTCGTAAATATTCAGCTAATGAATAAGCTTGCAAAATAGCTCCATAATTTGGAACATTATAAATTGTAACAATTCCTATCTTCATTATTTTCCACGAATTTTTTTTAGCTTTTGAACAACCATTACAGGTAACAAATCCAAAAGCAATCTGACAATATGCTTTTTACATGCTCCGATTTCCGCTTTCCATCCAAGAAGTCCATACTTCTTCAAGGCTCTCTCAAAGCCTAATCTTGCATAGTCCTCCTCAAAAGCGATTCGCTTTGGATGCAACACTGATGGATGGCGCAATTGGGGTTGCAAACAATCCTCTAACGGAACAGCCATACATTCCATGCTTTTCCTAGCTTGCTCAAACCATTCCTTACCTTTATCCGTATTGAGCAAAATCAGTGAACAGCCCTTGTTATCCGCACCAAGAGTAGCCGCAACCGTTTTCTCTATTCCCCAGAAATCCGCCACGGTTACATCCGATGGGCGGTTCGTGTTCGTATAAGGACACTCGCCGCATGAACGGCGGAGCATAATATGGGTATAAAATGTATAGGTGTATGTATAGGTGTATGTATTAGCGAATAAAAACGATTCTACGTGCGAACGCCAGCCAAATCTTTTCTTATCCCGAAAATTAACCGCCGTGATTCTCATGCCCTCTTTTGCCTCCAGATAATCGAGGTAATCCCGCCAAACAAATGGAGCGGGTACACCATGGCAAACTATATCCATCAAGAACAAACGATCTCTTAAACGTTTACCGATAAAAGAGGCAAGTCCCGCCGTCTGGCAAGGCGTACCGGAGAAAAGCACGAGCGATTCATCTCTAAGGTCTTCCCGCACTTGCCTAAAGATGGTATTCATATCACTCTGCACGTATTTACTCCCCCGGAACTCATCTCGTTCAGCCTTTGTCGCTGCTTTCTTATGAACTACCCGGAAATGCCCGGTATATCCAGCCCCATAGACTACCCCACCCTGCGACAAGATGATATCTGAAAGCGCAACAAACGCAGCCCCACTCTGCGAAGCTGTTATCTCCTCCGGATTCTTGTGTTTCGCAGCATAAGCCAACGGCTTTGCCAAATTCAAGCTTTTATCGTAATCCTCATGAAAAGCACAGATTTTCTCGCAAAGCCCACAATCCACACATAATGAATCATTCACTTCCGGGTAAAGAAATCCAAAAGTATCCGGAACCATATGGATAGCCTCGTGTGGACAGACACTTTCACAAGCCGTGCAACCACAACAGTCCGTCTTAACCTTATTTATTCTCATTTCAAAAACTTATTTTTCAACTGGGATATCCTTTGCCATACAAACAATCTTTCTTCTCGTGAACAACCGATAAACAATATGCTACATCCAGTAGCACAAGTACTTATCATTCCATTCAGCACAAGTCGGACAAGACCCTCCTCCATATGGCTAATAACACAAACCGGCACAACCAAAGCTAATAACATAACACGAAAAATATTCAGAAGCACCTTCGTGAAAAAAAGCCTAATAGGTAATCCGACCATACCTCGAAGCATATACAATCGTAAGAACAAGCAGCAGACAGCAATGATGATCGACAAAACAATTGTTGTTTCGGGCGCATACCCTAACTTCAACAAGATATACGCTACTGGAAAATTAAGCATCTGGCAACCTCCCACCAACAATTGATAATTGCGAATCCTGCCAGTCGCCAGCATAAGCGTTATCAATGTTTGCGAAACCGACTCACTCAACGCATATAACAATATTAAACGGACAAACGCCACGGTATGATCCGGAACAACTCCAAGCCACAGTTTCAACAACACAGGAGTTTCCAGCAAAATCGGTAAGGAGAGAAGCAACAACAAATAGAAAGAATATCGAGAGCCTTGAAAGACCAAATTCATCAGATAGACCCGATCACCAGAGGCATACGACTTGGTTATCTGTGGGTTTAATGCTATCATGAAATTATTGACAAAACTATTGACCGCCGCATTCACCTGCATCGCTATGCCACGAGCGGCATTCACGGCAGGACCACAAAAAATATTCAACAAGACATTCACTCCTTGATCTCTTAATACACCCGAAGAGGCACCTAAGAAATTCCATCCGGCAAAGCCAAAGACCTGCTTGATTAGCACCTTATCCCAAATCCATTGGAAACGACATTCCGAGAAATGTTTTTTACAATAATACGTATAAAGAAAACGTACGAAAAAAGCCAAGAGCGCCATTAAGAATGCATAGAATACCAATAGATCCCATGGAGAATAATCTAATAAAAATGCTATCACCAATGTGCCAAACGCTTGAAAAAAGCTTATATAAGCGAACGCCGACATCCGTTCATGAGCCACTATACTCGCATTATACGGAATGCTTATCAAATTGATAACAAACGTGAGTATTGAAAACTGATATACCCAGTTTGCCGCAAGTAGTCGATCCGTAGGTATATTCATCCGCATATTTAAGAACCATAGCCCTAAGGTTTCCGAAAACAAGACTATTATCCCTGAGATTAATAACTGTATAACTACCGAAACGGAAAATATCCGAGCGATCTTCTCCGTATTACCAACTCCCATCTCATACGTGATAAAACGACTGATCGCCGCAGTCAACGATCCTGAAATCACGGCGAACATGGAGACAAAGCCTCCAACCGCAGAGTAAATGCCGAAATCCTCTACCCCCAATACCCGCAGCACGACCCGGCTGGTGTACAACGTCACACCCATGATCAGGAGCATGCGCAGATAGAGGAACAGCGTGTTCTTGGCTATTCGCTTATTATTCTCTGATGTAACAGACATAAAAACAAGTACTAAAACTATCTTATTTTTTCAACTTGGCCTATTGCTCCTGCGAGATTACTCTTGGGAATCCATCATTCCTTTATAAGGGAACGTAGGCTTCCCTTATAAAGGAAGGCACTATTCCCCGATAAGGGAATAGAGACTTCCCAAATCTATCAAACCTCATCTGGACTCTCACT
>OCHV01001861.1_pt1 | contig 12825 bp, 9 predicted proteins | sample 1538461 | NCBI WGS metagenome assembly OCHV01 (sample SAMN04571692, study PRJEB22368) | human gut metagenome | biome: human gut; material: stool | host: Homo sapiens | place: Luxembourg | collected 2012-08-03 | reverse complement strand
CGGGAAAATTGCAAAAACAACCGAAAATCCCGCAATCAAATATAAATCATTAAAAAATAGTGGTTTATATTTAGTTTTTCGTCGTTTCTCTATCCTTTTTATAGATTTGATAACTATTCACGAAGTTCTGCCAGACGATGTACGCCGTGGGGGCGATCGAGGAGATCGGGTCGAGGAACGACTGGGCCATCCACACCGCGAGGACCGTGTTTTTCTGCCCGAGAGACTGTCCGCCCGCAGGAGCGTCGCCGTAACGGCGGCCCAGCATGCGCCCCACCTTGAACTGCCCGAGGCAGATAGCCAGCGCGGCGAAGGCCAGCCACAGTTCCGTCGCGAGCGAAGCGTCGCGCAGGTCGATGATGAAGGCCGTCGTGCGGCCGATGATGACCAGCAGCGACGCCAGCCACATATAGAACGAGATCTGGCTGTGGTCGCCGACCCATTTCGCCGCCTTCGGGATGACCAGCCGGCAGAACTGCGCCGCGGCGAACGGCATCACCAGCAGCGGCGCGATGCGGGCCAGGATCTGCGCGAAGGTGCACGCCCCCGTCCCCGTGAAGGTCAGAATCACGGGCGCCAGCAGCGCGACGGCCATGTTGCAGAGCAGGCTGTACGTAGCCATCGTGGCGACGTTGGCCCCCAGCATGCCGCCGATGACCACCGCGGCCATCGCCACGGGAGCCAGCACGCAGACCATCGCCCCCTGCGCCAGAATGAGGTCCAGCGGACGCAGCAGCAGAAAAACCCCGATGCAGGCCACCGTCTGAACCAGCAGCAGCCACACATGGAGCATCGAAGGCTTCATCTGGCTGGGTTTCACGCGGCAGAAGGAGACGAACAGCATCAGGAAGATCAGCGTCGGGGTGATCATCTGCCCCGACAGCTCCTCCAGCGCCGAGATCGGACGGCACAGCAACGCCCCGACAACCATGGCCGTCGGCATGGCGACGGTCTTCACGTTGCGGTGCAGGTGTTCCAGCAGGTGCATTTTAAGCCAGCAGCTCCCTAACCTTGGCCGAAATGTCCTTGCCGTCGGCGCGGCCCGCGAGCCTCTTCGAAGCCACGCCCATCACCTTGCCCATCTCCTTCATCGACGTGGCGCCGACCTCGGCGATCAGGGCCTTGACCTCGGCGGTCAGTTCCTCCGGGGTGAGCTGCCTGGGCAGGAACTCCTGGAAAACGGCCACCTGGGCCAGCTCCTCCGACGCCAGGTCGGGACGGTTTTGCTCGGAGAAGATCGCCGCCGAGTCGGTTCCCTGCTTGGCGAGCTTCGAGATGATCTTCAGCACGTCGGCGTCGGGCAGTTCGGCGATCTCCGGACCTGCGGTCTTGGCCTCGATGATGTATTTCTTCGCATTGCGCAGCGCGCTCAGGCGCACCGTGTCCTTGGCCTTCATGGCCTCCATGATTCCTTTCGAAATCTGCTGTTCCAACGACATGACTTTCTTATTTTAAGTTAAACAACCAATTTCTCACTCCGCAGGCCGCCGCACGACGACAATCTCGTCGAAACGCCGCTGCGACTCCGTTCCGACAACTTTCCCCTTCGCAGGAAACTCCCGGTCGAAAGCCTCGGCGGCGGAGGGGTCGATGTCGTAAATCGAATCCTCGACATAGCGCCCCCGAATGCCGGACAACGCACCGTCGTACAGTTCACAGACGTGCAGGGCCATGGCATACATGTTATCCGCCGTGCGGATTCCCAGCATCTCGGCGGGAACGAAGCCCTGATACAAATAATAATCCGGGTCGCCGCAGAGCAGCAAGGCCCGAAATCCCAGTTCCCGGGCCAGTTCGCGGGTCCGGGAGATCAGCCGGCCGCCGATGCCCTGACGCTGGCACTCCGGCAGGACCGAAATCGGCCCGAGGCTCAACACCTCACAGTCCGTTCCGTCGTCACCGTGGAGAACCGCGCGCAAGGAAACGACATTGCCCACGATTCGCCCATCGCGCTCGGCCACGAGATCCAACTCGGGCACAAACGCCGGACTGTCACGCATGACATGCAACAGGTAGTGCTCGCAACATCCGGGCGAATAGAGGTTCCAGAACGCCTCCCGCGTAACGTTCTCCGTCTCGCGGTAATCCGCAGGCTGTTCGGTTCTCAATTTCAGTTCCACTGCTTCCATTTTATTTATCGGAAAACAAAAACCGCAGCACGTCGCGCATCAGCCGGTCGCGCTGCACGCCGTCGGGGATCGACTCGAAGGGGAACCCCGCGACGAAAGTCCGTCCTCCGGCATCGCAGGCCACGGCCGCCGTGCGGCCGCTGTCGTCGTAACGCATCACGGCGAAAGCCCCCGCACCCGCGGGCTTCAGCGCATCGGCCCGCTCGACGACGTAACGGTCGCGGCGGTACTCGGTATTGAAGCGGTATTCGCCGCGCGAAAACGACGCGTCCGAAGTCATGACCCGCACCCGTCCGCGGTCCGAGGGATGTCCCCCGTCGGAGTCGATGCGGAGCACCTCCCGGGCGAACGCGCGCCCCTCCTCCGGGGTCCCTTCGGCCCAGAGGTCGGCCGCCACGTAGCTTCCCGATGCAAAAAGCCCTCCGCCGCCGGCCAGATAACGCCGCAGGACGGCCTGCAACTCCGGCGGAAAGGTCCGGAAGGCCGCCTCGCACACACCGCGGCCCAGCGGCGTGGTGCGCTGCTTGCCCAGAATCAGGTCGACGGCCGGATAGGCTTCGAGCGACACCTCGCCCCGCTCCACGGCCCGGGCCGACGCCGAGCAGAACGAGTAGCCCGCCGCCGCGACGGAACGCCCGTGCAGGGCCGGATAGTCGAACGTATTGCCGCCGATCACGTCGGTCTCCCAGTCGCACGCGCAGGCCCCGAGGGCGACGCTGTCGACGTTGCAGCGGGCCTGCGCGAGGTCGAAGACGCGCTGCGCTCCGATGAAGGCGATGTCCTGCCGGTCGGCAACGCCTCCGTCGAGGTCCATGCGGAATCCGGCCAGCGAATCGTTCCGTTCGCTCTGCGGGGCGCTCACGCGGTCGAACCCGTTGACGATCAGCACGCAGCCCTTTTCGTCGGGCACGCGGCAGGCCGCGAGCGTCTCGCTCGGGAAGCTCTCGCCGCCCTCGTTGACGGCGGTGACCCGGTAACTGTACATGCGCCCCGGTTCCTGCCGGACGGTCAGGCGGGGTTTGTCGACATAACGGCCGTTGTCGAAACCGCCGTCGTCCACGCGCGTGTAGACCACATAGCCCGTCGGCGCGGCGGTCGCTTCGAGCGGGTCCATCGCCGGGCTCCACGAGAGCGCGACCTCGCCGGCGGCGGCGAATTCCGCGGCGAAAGCCTCGACCGGCAGCGGCTGGACCACATAGGGCAGATCGTATTGCGAACTGACATAACGCAGGATACCCTTGTAAACAGCCCGGCTCACGAGGAACTTGAAGCGCGGGTCGTGCCCCAGGCGCATGTCGGCGAAATTCTGGTGCGACAAGAGTTCGAGCAGCATCGTCGGGACGCCCGGCACGCGCGCTTCGTAGTAGGCGCGGTTCCACATCCCGCGGCGGCTCCAGGCCGGTTCGCAGGTGCGGCGGATATCCTCGACGATCTGCGTCTGCACGAGGTCCGTCAGGTCGCGCGAACGGTAGCGGTCGGCCCCGCCCTGGAATTTGCCCTTGTTCTCGCGGGTGAAGAAGATGCCCAGCGTGCCGATGATGCCGTCGCCGTCGCGCACCCCGGCGTCGGAGTGGAACGCCAGCGCCATGTCGACCGGAATGCGCAGCCCCGCGGAGTCGGGCAGACGCTCCGAGCCGCCCATCAGGGCATTGACCCAATGGGCGCGCGACATGTAGTCGTCCTTGTAGTCGTCGGTGTTGTTTTTCGGCGTATAGACCTCTTCCGGAAATCCCGCCCACTGAAGCCAGTAGCGCGCACCCTCGCAGAAACGCGGGTAACCGCTGGTCTCCCCGGCATGCTCCGCGCCGGGCAGGCGCAGCGAGTCGCAGGACGTGCGGGCCACGTTGCCGTAGCCGCCGCCGATCTTCACCGCGTCGGCCGAGACGATGCGCCCGCCCGTCCGCGAACGGTTCGAAAGGGTCACGACCTCCTGCCGTCCGGCGGCGAAGGGAAAACGCCCGAGGTAAATCCACGTCCCGCCGCCCATCGTCTGATTGACGGCAAACGAGGTCTCGCCGCCGAGGTGGCGGACCGTATAATGCGCGTCGTCGGCGCTTTCGGGCGTCGATTCGTAGCTCACATAAACCGCATATTCGCCCCGCTCGGGAATGTCGGCCTGCCACACGGCCCGGCCCGTGGCCCCGCCGGTCACGGTACGCACACGGCGCGTCGTGCCGTCGCGGAAGGGATTTTCGCCCGTATGATAGACCTGCCGGAGGTGCGCGAAGCCCGCGCCGCCGCTCTCCCACGCCCCCTCCTCCGCATACTGCCCGGCGGCGTCGTTGTCGGCCAGCACTTCGTATTTCTGCACGTCGCGTTCGCGCGGCAGCAGCACGCATGCCCCGGCGTTTTCGAGCATCGGAACCAGGTACGGCAAGACATAACTTTGCGTATAGAGGTCCTCGCAGGTCTGCCAGAGCGCCGAACGCTGCCATTTCCAGCGGTTCTCCGTCTGGTCGAAATAGCGTCCGTGGCTCTGCCACAGGGCGATATGGCGTCCCGAAAGTCCCCGTCCGGGGGTCTCGGGAGCCGAAAGGCGCGTCACGAGCGGACGCCCGGAGCGGTTGGTGAAAAGCACGATCTTCTTCTTATCGACCGCTTTGCGCAGCTGCGTGGCGTTGCGGCAGGCCAGCGGAATCAACTCGGAGGCCTCGCGGCCGTCGGTGTAAAGTTCGACGGCGGCCTTGCGGAACTCATGCGGCAGCAGGGCGCGCACCGAGTCGCGCATGGCCCGCAGGTTCTCCTCGCGGAAGGGATAGTTGGCCAACGCCGCCGTGGCGTAGATCCGCACCCGGCTGCGCGAGGCCTTGACGGCCTGAACGCGCACGGTGATCGGCTCCGGTTTCTGGTAACCGCTCGTTACCTCGCGCGAAACGATGCGCGAAAGGGTCCGGCCGATCTCCTGCCGCGTCGCGGAACCGATTTCCGCGGCGGAGACATTACCTAAAGCAAAGAGTGAGATAAGAGTGCATAAAACCTTATTTTTCATGGCGTTTCACAAGCAACAGCATGCCGATCATCGTAAAGGCGGCATTGTAAATCAACAGTTCGAAGCCAATCTGATAATCCCAGGTCTTCAGCGCCCACCACTGCACCAGCGCACTCAATGCCGGGGCCGCGAGGGCCACCAGCGGCATCCAGCGGTCGCGGACCTTCAGACGCGTGAACATCCCGAAGGCGAACATGCCCAGAATCGGACCGTAGGTATAGCTGGCGACCTTGTAGACCAGATTGATGACGCTGTCGTCGGCCCAGTACTCGAAGGCCAGGATCACGCCGGCCATCCCGAGCGCCATCGCCACGTGGACCCCGCGGCGGATGCGCGTGAGGCGTGCGTCGCCATAGCGTTTCGTGCCTTCGAGCATATCCACCGTGAAAGAGGTCGTGAGAGCCGTGAGGGCCGACCCGGCAGCTGAATAAGTACTTGAAATAAGTCCTACAACAAACAGAATGCCAACGATAAGCGGCAATCCGCCTTCGACAGCGACCAGCGAAAAGACCTGATCGCTCTTGGCGGGTGCGGCCATGCCGCTGCGCTCCATGTACAAATAGAGCAGCACGCCCAGCACGAGGAACAGAAAGATCACGAAAATCTGGCTCACAGCCGTCAGCACGATGTTCTTCTGCGAGTCGCGCGGCGTGGCGCAGCTCAAATTGCGCTGCATCATGTCCTGATCGAGTCCGGTCATGGCCACCAGCAGGACGATACCCGCGGCGAACATTTTCCAGAAATAGCGGCCCGAAGCGGGATCGTCGAAGAAGAAAATGCGCGACATGGGCGAAGCGGAAACCTCGCGGGCCGTATCGGCGAACGAGAGACCCAGCCCCCGCATGATGAAGACGATCGACAGCACGAGGCTCGCCACGAGGCAGAAAGTCTTGAGCGTATCGGTCCAGATCAGCGACTTGACGCCGCCCTGCCGGGTGTAGAGCCAGACGAAAAACATCGTGACGAGGGCGTTGCCCCAGAACGGGAAGCCGTAGTGCGAAAAGACCAGCAGCTGCATCACGGCACAGACCACATAGACGCGCAGCGCGGCGCCCAGCATCTTCGAAATGAAGAAAAACCACGCCCCGGTGCGGTGTGACTTTACGCCGAAACGGTTATCGAGGTACTCGTAGAGCGAGACGACCCGCAGGCGGTAGAACGTGGGAATCAGGACGAAAGCCACAATCAACTGCCCCACCGTGAAGCCCGCGACCATCTGCATGTAGGAAAACGAGTCGGCGGCGACCGAGCCGGGGACCGAAATGAAGGTCACGCCCGACATCGCGGCGCCGATCATGGCGAAAGCCGCCATGTACCACGGGGTGCGGCGGTTGCCGGTGAAGAAGCCGGCGTTGTCGGCACGGCGGCCCGAGGCCCATGCGACGGCGAAAAGGACGGCTATATAGCCCAGGACGGTGGCGGTAACGGCGGCAGGAGTCATAACTTGTATTTGGGTTCGAATTACAAAGGTATAAAAAAAGACGGACACGAAGGCGGGTAAGCGCGGATTTTATAAACCCGAAAACAGGATGCGGAAGATCGTATGTCGTATTGGATTTCCGGAAAAAACAGTTATTTTTGCTACTAATTATACATCAAACCCTTAAACGATATGGCATTTCTCAAAGAATTCAAGGAGTTTGCCCTCAAAGGCAACGTAATGGACATGGCCGTCGGCGTGATCATCGGCGGCGCGTTCGGCAAAATCGTATCGTCGCTCGTGAACGACATCCTGATGCCGCCCATCGGCGCGCTGATCGGAAACACCGACTTCTCGCAGCTGCGGCTCGACATCTCGAAAGTCCGCGACGTGACGTCGAACGCCATGCACTCCGTGGGCGACATGGTGACCGGAGGAGGCGATCCCGCGCAGGCTGCCGCAGCGGCAGAACCGATCTACTGGAACTACGGCGCATTCATCCAGCAGTGCGTGGATTTCACGATCCTGGCGCTCTGCGTGTTCCTGATGGTCAAGCTGATGAACCGGCTGATGAAGAAAAAGGAAGAGGCTCCGGCTCCGGCTCCCGCTCCCGAACCGCCCGCACCGACGAAGGAGGAGCTGCTGCTCACCGAAATCCGCGACCTGCTGAAAGAGCAGAAGAAATAAGCGGGAAAATCCCGGAACCAAACAGCCCGGCTTTTTGAGGCCGGGATATTTTCTTATATTTGTTTTCACCTTACTTGATTAGTTTGCAGAGGCATACAACCAACTAACTATAATTTATGATATGAACATTCCTTCGATTTTCTGGATCGTGCCTGCCGCGTCCGTCGTCGCCCTGTCCTTCGCATGGGCGTTTTACCGCCTGATGAAGCGCGAGGACGAGGGTACGCCGCGCATGCGCGAGATCGCCGCGCACGTGCGCAAGGGCGCCATGGCCTACCTGCGCCAGCAGTACAAGGTCGTCGGCATCGTCTTCGCGGTGCTGGCGTTGTTTTTCGCCTGGCTGGCCTACGGCGCCGGGGTGCAGAACGGCTGGGTTCCCTTCGCCTTCATCACCGGCGGCTTTTTCTCGGGGCTTGCGGGCTACTTCGGCATGAAGACCGCGACCTACGCTTCGGCCCGTACGGCCAATGCCGCGCGGCAGTCGCTGGACCGCGGCCTGAAGGTCGCATTCCGCAGCGGTGCGGTGATGGGACTGGTGGTCGTGGGCCTCGGCCTGCTCGACATTTCGTTCTGGTACGTCATTCTGAACCATTTCGTCGAGGTCGCCGGGCCGCAGAAGCTCGTGGTCATCACCACGACGATGCTGACCTTCGGCATGGGCGCCTCGACGCAGGCTCTGTTCGCGCGTGTCGGCGGCGGCATCTACACCAAGGCGGCCGACGTGGGCGCCGACCTGGTGGGCAAGGTCGAGGCGGGCATCCCCGAGGACGATCCGCGCAATCCCGCGACCATCGCCGACAACGTGGGCGACAACGTGGGCGACGTGGCCGGCATGGGCGCCGACCTTTACGAGAGCTACTGCGGTTCGATCCTCGCCACGGCGGCGCTGGGCGCCGCGGCCTTCTCCTCGGCCGGTTCCGAGGCGTTGCAGATCAAGGCCGTGATGGCCCCGATGCTGATCGCCGCGGTGGGCATCCTGCTCTCGATCCTCGGCATCTTCCTCGTGCGCACGAAGGAGGGGGCCACGATGCGCGAACTGCTCCGTTCGCTGGGCGTGGGCGTCAATTTCAGCTCGCTGCTGATCGCCGCCGCCACGTTCGGCATCCTCTGCCTGCTGGGCGTCGAGAACTGGGTCGGACTCTCGTTCTCGGTCATCACGGGCCTCGTGGCGGGCATCGTCATCGGGCAGGCCACGGAATACTTCACCTCCCATTCTTATAAACCGACGCAGAAGATCGCCGGGAGCGCCCAGACAGGCCCTGCGACGGTCATCATCGCCAGCATCGGCTCGGGAATGATCTCCACGGCCATCCCCGTCGTGACGATCGGCGTGGCGATCATCCTTGCCTACCTCTGCGCCATCGGCTTCGACATCGAGAATATGATGGCTCCGCAGAATATGTCGATGGGTCTCTACGGCATCGGCATCGCGGCCGTGGGCATGCTCTCGACGCTGGGCATCACGCTGGCCACGGACGCCTACGGCCCTATCGCCGACAATGCGGGCGGCAATGCCGAGATGAGCGGCCTCGGCCCCGAGGTCCGCAAACGCACCGACGCGCTCGACGCGCTGGGCAACACCACGGCCGCCACGGGCAAGGGCTTCGCCATCGGATCGGCGGCCCTGACGGCCCTCGCGCTGCTGGCCTCCTATATCGAGGAGATCCGCATCGGTCTGATCCACAACGGGGTGACGATGCTCGAAATGTCCGACGGGACGATGCGCTTCGTGCAGGACGCCTCGATTCTCGATTTCATGGAATATTACCGCGTGTCGCTGATGAACCCCACGGTGCTGATCGGCGTCTTCATCGGCGCGATGATGTCGTTCCTCTTCTGCGGGCTGACGATGAACGCCGTGGGCCGCGCCGCGCAGAGCATGGTCGAGGAGGTGCGCCGCCAGTTCCGCGAGATCAAGGGCATCCTCACGGGCGAGGGAACGCCCGACTACGCGCGCTGCGTCGCCATTTCGACCCGCGGTGCGCAGCGTGAGATGCTGTTTCCGAGCCTGCTGGCCATCGCCGCTCCGGTCGTTGTCGGACTGGTCTTCGGGGTGGCGGGCGTAATGGGCCTTCTGGTCGGCGGATTGAGTTCCGGTTTCGTGCTGGCGGTCTTCATGGCCAATGCCGGGGGCGCCTGGGACAATGCCAAGAAGATGGTCGAGGAGGGGCACTTCGGCGGCAAGGGTTCCGACTGCCACCGGGCCACGGTCGTGGGCGATACGGTCGGCGATCCCTTCAAGGATACGTCGGGTCCGTCGCTCAACATTCTCATCAAACTGATGTCGATGGTCGCGATCGTGATGGCGGGGCTTACGGTCGCCTTCCATTTATTCTGATTTTATAGGGCATCTTCGCACTTGCGCTCGCAGGGCACGAATGGGACGTATTCCGATACTACCCATCCGTGCCCCGCTTCGTTTAAGCACAAATCTGCGTCTCCAAAATCGAATAAAGTCTTTTGTCCTTTTATTTTTTCGACGTTCCGCTTTCGAGGATCGAGACGATGGAGTAGAGCGTGAAACAGATGGCGCCGAATCCCGACAGCACACGCGCCGGGACGAAGAATTTGGCCTGGAATGCGGCCTCCTCGTAGAGAAACGCCGCGAGGAACAGGCATGCCAGCGCCGTCAGCACGGGGATGATCGGAATGCGGTTGGCCAGCGGGAAGTCGGCGTGCCAGATTTTCGCCAGCAGAATCACCTTGCTCGAAATGCTCCAGCAGATCAGCGCCAGACCGATCAGCACGAATCCCACGAAGTTGATCGGATGATCCCAATAGGCGAAAATCAGGATCAGCCCCAGCACGAATGCCAGCGAACCCATCGTCAGCACGAGTCCCGTCCATTTGCCTTTCTCGGCCATCGTGTAGCTGCCGCGGGCCTGGCGGGCTATGCTGGCGACCAGCGCGATGAGCGACGTGCAGACGCAGGCGATTCCGAACATCACGCTCCCGGCGACGATGTGTGCCGGAAGCGTTCCGCGCACATAGAGCAGGATGCACCAGACCCAGGCGATGGCGGCGATTGCCGAGACGATGAAGATCAGCAGCGACGACTCGGCGCGGGTGAATCCGGCCGGGTTGACCGAGAAGGAGTCGTCGGCGGAGTTTTTGGGAATCAGGCTGAAGCGTGTCGACGAGGTCGCCGCCGTGGCCACGCAGGCCGTGATCAGCCCCAGTCCGCAGACGACGTGTCCGGTGACCAGCGCGCCGGGCCAGTGCGAGGCGATGATGAATGCGCCGCTGATGAGCGTCAGCATGGCGAACGTGTAGCCGATCGCCGGGAAGAGGTACTTCGCCGCCGCCGTGTAGGTCCCGATGATCTGGCGGATGATCGTTGCGGCGGTGCAGTAGAGCGCGATGCAGATGGACCCGAGGTAGAAGACGACGGGACCAGCCGTCAGACGAGCCGCGTCGGTTCCGGCCGCGAAAATATAGGCTCCGTAAGCGAAGCAGAAGGCGGCCATTGCGAGCGGAATGGTGCGGAAAAGGATGCTTATACCGTGATTCATCGGCTTGATTGTTTTCCGAACACCCTGCAAATCCCGCACCAACAAAATTTTTCGTATCTTTGGGGGCGTAACGATCCTTTTACCAGTCGGAAGGTTTTACGGAGTTGCGCGCGATTTTGTGTTGCGCCCCATTCGACTTTTTAGTATCTTTGTCCCTATGAAAAACATCGTTTTTGACCTTGGCGGAGTTCTTTTCGCCCGTGATAAAAGCAAGTGCACCCCCGAACTGCTCGAATTTTTCAGTTTTCTCCGCGCCCCGCGCATGCCGCTCTTCTGGGAGGAGTACGACCGCGGCACGTCGACGCTCGAAGAGGTGACCGCCACCATCAGCGGGATGACCGGCCGTCCCGTGGAGACCTGTGCCGCCGTCCTTCGGCTGGCCGTCGACCTGCAGGAACCCGTGAAGCCGACCGAACGGCTCGTCGGCGACCTGAAAGCGGCGGGCTACCGGCTCTACGTGCTTTCGAACATGTCGCGCGAGTTCATCGACTTCCTGCGCCGCTTCCCCGTCTACGGGCTTTTCGACGGCGAGGTGGTCTCCTGCGAGGAGCACACCGTGAAACCCGAGCCGCGCATCTACGAGATTCTGCTCGAACGCTATGGCCTGACCCCCTCCGAGACGCTTTTCATCGACGACCGGGAGATGAACATCGAGGCGGCCGCCGCTCTGGGCATTCACGGCTTCGTCTTCGATCACCGCGATCCCGACGCGGCGTGCGACGCCCTGCGCCGGCGGTTGTTGCAATCGGACTGCATATAAACAAAAGAAAGAGACCGGCGCAAACCGGTCTCTTCCTTTTTGAGCCTCTTCCGGGAGATTAGTTGAAGGTGTAGCGGATGCTGAACATCGCCGACCAGGTCGAAATCGTGCCGGCGTACTTCGACCATGTGGGTTTGTTGAACGTGTAGGCACCGTTCTCGTATTTCAGGATGTTGGTCGTGCTGATCCGTTTGACGTTGCCCCAGTCGCGGTTGAGCATGTTGGCGATGTTGTTGACATCGAGTCCCAGCGAAATCGTGTTGCGCCGGCCTTTGACGTTGACGTAGAAGTCCTGCGAGAAGCGGAAGTTCAGCATGTGCTGCCAGGGCATCACGGCGCCGCCGCGCTTCGAGTATTCGCCGGTGTGCTTCGAGAGATAGTCGTCGTTCCGGATGAATTTCCAGTACTCCTCCCTGTTCTCGTCCGACGTGAACGGCATGCCGTCGAGTTCCTCGCGGGTCGGAATGTAGATCAGGTTCACCGCGCCGCGGTCGTTCGTCACGGGGTTCTGGTACTTGCCGCTCTGCACGTACATCGTGTAGGAGTAGCGCGAATAGGAGTACGAACCGATATATCCCTGGCGGAACGCCTCGTAGTAAAGCCCGAAGTTCGACGCGCCGCTCTTGTGCGCGAGGCGGTAGCCGACGTTGAGCAGGATGCGGTGGGGCGACACGTAGGATGCGTAACCCAGTTCGGGCACGTTCGAACCGTTCTTGTTGAACGTGTTGGTGCTGAATGCCGAGGTCACCTGGTCGCCGATGCCGTCGATCACGTTCTTGGCGCTCGAATAGGTGTAGGCCGCCGTCAGCGAGAGACCGAAGCCCCAGGTTTTCGACACCTGCGCCGAGACCGAAGCGTAGTAGCCGTCCACGTCGTCGGTGTTGTTGATCAGGTAGGGATTGACGGTCTCGCCGTCCTTATTCCTGATATTGCCGCTTTCCCAATAGGTGCGCGCCTCGGGTTCGCCCGGGAGCCGGATGCCGCCCTCTTTCTCGACCATGCCGAGTTTGGTGACGGTCACCGAGTTGAAGTCCTTGTTGTAGATCCCCTCGATATTGAGGTTGACGTCGCCCGGAAGTTTCAGGTCCAGCGCCAGCGAGCTTTTCCACGTCGAAGGCATTTTGAGGTTCTTGTCCAGAATGGTCGGCTGCGTGTTGGCCGCCAGGTCATGTCCCTTGTAGGTTCCCTTGTACACGTCTTCCAGCATGTCTTTGACATTGGTGTGGAATTTGGGCATGTTGTCACCCTTTTCGTTTCTGTAAAGCGTCAGTCCGTTCTGGATGGTGTTGCTGTTTCCGGCCACCGATACGAGCCATACGAACGGCAGG
>OCHV01001854.1_pt1 | contig 12863 bp, 8 predicted proteins | sample 1538461 | NCBI WGS metagenome assembly OCHV01 (sample SAMN04571692, study PRJEB22368) | human gut metagenome | biome: human gut; material: stool | host: Homo sapiens | place: Luxembourg | collected 2012-08-03 | reverse complement strand
CATATTAATCTCTCTGAAAAACATGTTTATTCCGTTTTTATTGCTATTTTTGTCCAAAAAGAATTTCTATACCCCCTTTATTTAAAAACTTAACACAGATTTATTATGAAGAAAAAGAGTCTGCCAGTATTTTTCGTTGGGTTATTAATGTGTGGATGCCAAATGAAAGAAGTAATCAATGAGTACAATGTAGTTCCATTGCCTGTTACCATGAGCGAGCAGCAGGGACGTTTTTACCTGAACAGTGATGTTCCTATCGTCGTTAACGCCTCACAAGAAGTGAAACACATTGCTTCCGGCCTGTCAACCACTCTCTTGGATATAGCCGGTCTCAAGCTGAAACCGACTGACGAGTTACATGAAAATGTACCCTCCATTGTTTTTGACAGCATTCCGGGGATGGAAAAAGAAGCCTACAAGTTATCGGTCACCCCTCAACTGATAAAAATTACCGCATCGGCGCCTAACGGCTTTTACTATGGATTACAAACCCTGTATCAACTGTTGCCGGTGGATGTCTATTGTAAAGAAAGAGCACGTAATGCCGAATGGAGTGTACCTTGCGTTGAAATAGAAGACGCCCCGACATTCCGCTATCGCGGAGCCATGCTGGATGTATGCCGCCATTTCGCATCTATAGATTATATCAAAAAATTCATAGATGTATTGGCTGCACATAAAATGAACACCTTCCACTGGCATCTTACAGACGACCAAGGCTGGAGAATTGAAATCAAAAAATACCCCAAACTGACTGAGATCGGCTCTCAACGTTCAGAAACCATGGTGGATTATTTCTATACCCATTACCCATTCAAATATGACGGAAAGCCCCACGGAGGTTTTTACACACAAGACGAAATAAAAGAAGTCGTTGCATACGCTCAAAGCAAATATATCACTGTCATTCCGGAGATAGAGTTACCTGGACATGCCTTGGCCGCTATCGCTTCCTACCCTGAATTGTCCTGCACTCCGGACAGCACCTACGAAGTTTGCAAATTATGGGGTGTGTTTGACCAAGTATTCTGCCCTACCGACACCTTCTTCCAGTTTATGGAAGGAGTCATGGACGAAGTGGTGGAATTATTCCCAAGCTCTTATATACATATAGGTGGTGATGAATGTCCTAAAACAGCCTGGGAACAATGTGAACATTGTCAAAAACTGATACGTGAACTGGGATTGGAAAATGACATCACTCCCAATCCCGTAGACGGAAGAAAGCATACGAAAGAAGAGAAATTACAAAGTTATATCGTAAGCCGTGTGGAAAAATACCTGAACAGCAAAGGACGTAATATCATCGGTTGGGATGAAATACTGGAAGGAGGGCTTGCCCCCAACGCCACAGTGATGTCATGGCGTGGTGTGGAAGGCGGAATGACCGCAGCCAAAGCCGGACATGATGCTATTATGACTCCTAATCCTTACGCTTACCTTGACCATTACCAGGAAGAACCGGAAATAGCCCCTGTTACTATCGGTGGATACAACACACTGAAAAAGACATACAGCTATAATCCTGTACCGGTTGATGCAGACAGTTTGGTAAAACAGCACATCATTGGTGTACAGGCCAATTGCTGGGCAGAATATATGCCAACTGAGGATAACCGTGATTATCAAATCTTCCCACGCCTGATCGCTATATCCGAAACCGGCTGGACTCCGATGAAGAAAAAGAATTTTACTTCATTCTGCAACCGCATGGTTGAAGACTTCCAACGTCTGGAAGCAATGGGCGTAAAACCTTGCCTCAACTTCTTTGATGTAAATATCAACACCCGTGCCACCCAAGAAGGTGTACTGAATGTAGAGCTGGAAACATTCTATCCGGGAGCACAAATCTATTATACGACTCATGGTGAGCAACCATCCATACATGCCAACTTATACAATCATCCATTCCCATTGGACGGCACATACGACTTGAAAGCCGCTGCTTTCGTTAACGGCAAACAAATCGGTAAGGTTACTCATAAACAGCTTTACAAGAATTTAATCAGTGGAAAAAAATATGAAATCATGCCCGAACCCAAAGGTATGAAAGGTGATATTTTAGGAGAAAATGATATATTGGGCGCAGACACTGTGACTTTAGGACTGACCAATGGAAAACGTGGAAATAATGCCTCCTCCACCCCGTGGGTAGGTATCAGCCCAGACAATAATGACAAAGTTACTTTTATAGTAGACTTTGAGAAAGCCACTATCCGTAAAATCAGATTCGGTACATTGTATAATGCAGCAGGTGGAATATTGCCGGTGAGCAAAGCTGTAGTCTATGTTTCCTCTTTAGACAACAAATTCGAGAAAGTAGCCGAAAAAGAATTCACTTACGATATCAAAGAAAATACGTTCAGAGGCTTCGATGAAGAAATAGAATTTCCGGCACAAGAAGCGGTGAAGGTAAAAATAGAATTTACAAGCGGAGGTAAAATACGCAATGGAATTGATTGCTATAGCCCGCATGATAAAAGCGAGATACCCAGCACAATAGCTTTGGACGAAATAGAAATCTATTAATTTCCTATTTATATAAGGAGAATTGAATTCCATTGTAATCCGGCTCAAAACCTTGTTTTCTATTTCCTGATTGAAAACTTAGCCGGATGACAATGGAATTTCATTTTAAAAAGCACAACAAACTAAACAGGAAAAATGGTATAAAAATCTGTAATCCGGGTACAATCTTATTTTTTTCAACTCCATACTTTTGTACATAGAATTTATATTGAAAGACTTAAAATATGAACGCTATGAACAAAGTCATTTTACTTTTAATATTCAGTATTTTAACAACAACCAGTATGGCACAAAAAAAGATCAAACAGACAGCAGGACGCGACCAATTAGGAACATTCGCTCCTAAATTCGCAGAACTTAATGACGACATTCTTTTTGGAGAAGTGTGGAGCCGCACCGAGCAACTCGGTCTTCGTGACCGCAGTTTAGTCACAATCACCTCACTCATCAGTCAAGGAATAACGGACAGTTCGCTTACATTCCATCTCCAATCAGCCAAAAACAACGGTATTACGCGTACGGAAATTGCAGAGATCATCACTCACATCGGCTTCTATGCAGGATGGCCGAAAGCATGGGCGGCATTCCGTCTTGCCAAAGAAGTATGGAATGAAGATATCTCTTGTAAAGATAAAGATGAAAAAACAACGTTCCAACGCGAAATGATTTTTCCTATCGGAGAACCAAACACCGCTTATGCACAATATTTCACTGGTAACAGTTACCTCGCCCCTATCTCTCGTGAACAGGCAAGCATTTCCAATGTCACCTTTGAACCACGCTGCCGTAACAACTGGCACATCCACCATGCAACTCAAGGTGGCGGACAAATGCTTATCGGCATAGCCGGCCGTGGCTGGTATCAAGAGGAAGGTAAAGCAGCTGTTGAGATTCTTCCCGGCACAGTGATCCATATCCCTGCCAACGTAAAACATTGGCACGGTGCAGCCGCCAACAGTTGGTTCGCCCACCTTGCATTCGAACTTTCCGGAGAAAACACATCCAATGAATGGTTAGAACCCGTAACCGATGAAGAATACGACAAGATTCAAATGTTGCCTTGAATGAGGCAACAAAAATAATTTGTATCGGTGCAGACTTTATATGTAGAGGCGCACAATTCTTTTACCAAGACACACGTGCGATTTTCAAATAAATTATGTAATTTTGCCGACTGTTTATAATAACCCTTTAAAATATGAGAAAATATTTATTTTTATTCACATTTTTACTGCTATCGGCAAAAAGTTTTGCTCAAGACAAAGATTTCAATTACAAGTTCTACGGACAAATCCGCACCGACTTCTATTACAATAGTCGTGCCAATGAAGAAACTGTTGACGGGCTCTTCTATATGTATCCTAAAGATAAAGTGTACGATGCAACAGGTAAAGACCTGAATGCGACAGCTAATGGAAGCTTTTATACTTTATATACCCGTTTGGGAATAGATGTGCAAGGTCCCAAGTTGGGAAGAGCAAAAACCTCCGCAAAAGTAGAAATGGACTTCCGCGGATCAGGAACAACCTTCTCCACTGTACGTCTGCGCCATGCCTATTTAAACCTTGATTGGGGAAAACCGTCTTTACTGTTGGGACAAACCTGGCATCCGTTATATGGTGACGTTGCTCCACAAATTCTGAATCTGAATATGGGAGCTCCTTTCCAACCGTTCAGCCGTGCCCCACAAATACGATTCCGCTACAAAGCTGGTGATATACAACTGACAGGCGCGGCTATTTGGCAATCCCAATACCTGTCTCAAGGTCCTGATGGGAAAAGCCAGAAATACATAAAAGAAAGTTGTATACCCGAAATCTATATTGGTGCAGATTACAAAAGAAGCAACTGGCTAGTGGGAGCAGGCATTGAAATGATTTCATTAAAACCTCGTACTCAATCGGTAGTAGAAGATGAAGTTTACAAAGTGGATGAACGTGTCACTGCCCTGTCTTACGAAGTTCACATGAAATATACTTCTCCCCTATGGTATGTGGCAGCAAAAAGTATTTTGGGTTCCAATCTTACACAAGTATCCATGCTGGGCGGATACGGTGTAAAATCCACTGATGCCCGTACGGGAGAACAAGAGTATTCCCCCAACCGGAATTCTAGTTCATGGCTGAATATTGCATACGGTAAGAAATGGAAACCGGCTGTTTTTTTAGGTTATATGAAAAATTTAGGAACGAGTGACGAAATAAGTAAAATGTATGGTACAGGAACCAATGTAGACCAATTGGTAAGTACCAGCGCAGAACTAACCTATAATGTGCCTCACTGGAAATTGGGAGTTGAATACAATCTTACTTCCGCATGGTATGGTTCCATGAAAAGTTCTAACGGAAAAATTATTGATACTCATTCTGTTTCAAACAACAGACTGGTAGCAACAGTTTTGTTCATGTTCTGAAAAGTACAAAATAAAGAATATAAAAAAGGCAGCTTTCGAAAAGGCTGCCTTTTTTATATATAGCAGAAAATTAATTATTCACCTTTGATAGCTGCAACACCCGGAAGAATTTTTCCTTCAATTGCTTCCAACAAAGCACCGCCACCGGTAGAGATATAAGAAACCTGGTCAGCCATGCCGAACTTGTTGATACAAGCTACAGAGTCACCACCACCGATCAATGAGAATGCACCGTTCTTAGTTGCTTTTGCGATAGCTTCAGCGATAGCACGTGAACCGGCAGTAAAGTTATCGAATTCAAAAACACCGGCAGGACCGTTCCACAGAATAGTCTTGGCATCTTCAATAGCAGCCGCAAATGCTTTCTGAGTTTCAGGACCTGCATCCAAACCTTCCCATCCGTCAGGAATATTATTTGCAGGAACAACCTGAGTATGAGCATCGTTAGAGAATGCATCAGCAGCCACACAATCAGAGCCCAATACCAAATTCACACCTTTAGCTTTAGCCTTAGCAATGATATCAAGAGCCAAATCCAATTTGTCATCTTCTACGATAGAATTACCAATTTTTCCACCTTGAGCTTTTGCAAAAGTATAAGTCATACCACCGCAAAGAATCAAGTTATCCACTTTATCCATCAGGTTTTCAATGATACCAATCTTAGTAGACACCTTGGAACCACCCATAATAGCAGTGAACGGGCGCTTGATATCTTTCAGAATATTATCAACAGCTTGAACTTCTTTTTCCATCAAATACCCCAACATCTTGTTGTCCGCATCGAAATAGTCAGCGATAACGGCTGTAGAAGCATGTTTACGGTGAGCAGTACCGAATGCGTCATTGATATAGCAATCAGCATAAGAAGCCAAAGTCTTGGCAAATTCTTTCTGAGAAGCCTTCATCGCTTTCTTGGCATCTTCGTATGCAGGATCTTCTTTGTCAATGCCAACAGGCTTTCCTTCTTCTTCAGGATAGAAACGCAAATTTTCCAACAACAGGACTTCACCCGGTTTCAAAGCAGTTGCAGCATCACCGGCTTTCGCACAATCAGGAGCAAATTGAACAGGTACACCTAATTTTTCAGAAACAGCATCGACAATCTGGCTCAATGAATATTTAGCATTTACCTTACCTTTGGGTTTACCCATGTGTGACATGATAATCAAGCTGCCACCATCAGCCAACACTTTTTTCAGTGTAGGAAGAGCACCACGGATACGAGTATCATCAGTAATTTTACCATTTTCGTCCAAAGGTACATTGAAGTCCACACGGACAATTGCCTTTTTACCGGCAAAGTTGAATTTGTCAATTGTCATCATAATCTCTTATTTTTGTTTATAGTGTATAAATACAATCTCGCTTATTTTGGGTGTTGCAAAGTTACTAATATTTTTTATTAGCAGTGTGTCAGGGGGGTAATAATTTTACTTGAAATGAAAAAAGAGGATAAAAAGCACTTTTTTTGAGAAAATCGAAAAAAAAATCATTTTTCCACTAGGGTTGTTTCCAGCTATCCTGTTCTATATACAAAATGCAGAAAGAATGAAAACCGAATTGCTACATAAATATTTCAGAGGAGAAACCACCGAAAAAGAGGAAAACCAGATTGTGGAATGGGTAGAAAGCAGTGTAGAAAACAAGGAACACTTTCTAAAAGAGCGAATGCTGTTTGATGTAACCCTTTTTTCTGACGGTTCGAACATACAACGGAAACCGAAAGGGCATCTGTACCTGTACCCACTGATTGCCATTGCCGCCATGCTGGCTATTGTTTTTGTAATGGATTTGCCACATATGCATAAACCTAAACAACAATTGTCACAAACCATCCGTATTCCAGCAGGTCAACGTGCACAGATGGATCTTCCTGACGGTTCTATAGTATGGTTGAATTCCCAAACCACACTAACTTATGATGAAAACTTCGGTAAAAAAGACCGTAAAGTCACGTTAGACGGAGAAGCCTATTTCGAGGTGGCACACAATAAGGAGATTCCTTTTTATGTGCAGACAGAAAACATAAAGGTGCAAGTCACCGGAACAAAATTCGATGTATGCTCCTATAAAGGTTCAAACAGCTTTATAGCCAGACTGATAGAAGGTTCCATCAACTTGCTTACCAACAATGCAAAAGAAGAAAAGCCAATTACCAGCCTGACAAAAGGAAAGTATTTCTCAATGGAAAACGGCAAATACAAAACGGGCGAAATGAGTAGTAACAATGCTTTGGCATGGATGCAAGGCATTTATTATTTCGATGATGTTCCGTTTAAAGAGTTACTGGACAAGATTGCTCTATATTATAATTATAAGATAACAGTGAAGAATCCTAAAATCTTAGAGAACTACCGCTGCACTGGTAAATTCAAAGATTTGGACGGCATAGAGCATATACTAAAAGTTATACAAAAAGACCATCCGTTTAAATACAATATTGATAACGAACATAACAAGATAACCATAGAATAAAATCACAATAGAAGTTTAACCTTAAAAAATGAACTGTTATGATTACATAAAAACCTTTGAAAAAAGAATCGGAAAGTACCCCCATACTCCCCGATTCGACAGCTAACAATTGACCTTAATCAAATTTATTAACTTAACACATTACAAAGATATGAGAAAAATTTCTTTGGAAGGGTACTTATGCCCAAAAAGTTTAGCTTTTAAACAAATATTACGAACTATGAAGATCACCTTAATTCTTCTGTTAACCACAGCATTCAGCGCATTCAGTATGGATGTACACTCTCAGAACGCCAAAGTCAGTCTGGATACCAACATCATGAAGGTAGCCCAATTGATTTCTGCCATCGAATCACAAACTAATTACCTGTTTGTCTATAGTAAGAAAAATGTAGATCTAAGCCGCAAGGTAAAAATCAACGCAAAAAATAAAGCCGTATCCGAAATTCTAGATGAAGTTTTTTCCGGAACTGGTATCACTTATGTTATGGAAGGTAAAAACATTGTTTTGACAAAAGAAAGCAATATAGCCCGTGAGGAAGTAAAACAGCAAAATACAATTACTGTTAAAGGTGCTATAACTGATATGCAAGGTGAAGCAATTATCGGTGCAAACATTATTCAACAAGGTACTACTAACGGTACAATTACCGATATTGACGGTAACTTTACGTTAGAAGTTCCGGCTGATGCACAACTGGTTATATCTTATATCGGTTATAAAAAAGTCATAATTCCAGTAAACGGAAAGACTAATTTTACCATTAAAATGGAAGATGATGCATTGAAACTGGAAACTGTTGTAGTAACCGCTATGGGTATTAAAAAGAAAGAAGCCTCTTTAACTTATTCCACTCAGCAACTGAATGGTGACGAACTGAATAAAGTAAAGGACGCTAATATGATCAATTCATTAGCCGGTAAATCTGCCGGTGTGCAAATAACAAAGAGTTCATCCGGTCTGGGAGGTTCGGCAAAAGTATCTATCCGTGGTGCACGTTCAGCATTCGCCAGTGGTAACAACCAACCGTTATATGTCATAGATGGCGTTCCTATGCTGAATATCACAACAGAATCAACAGCCACCGTTATGGGAGGTGAAAATGACGGGGTCAACCATGACTCTGGTGACGGCGTTTCCAACTTGAACCCTGATGATATTGAAAGTATGAGTATATTAAAAGGTGCATCTGCCGCTGCTCTCTATGGCTCCCAAGCTGCCAACGGTGTTATTTTAATTACTACAAAATCAGGGAAAGCCGGTATGTCAAGAGTTACATTCTCCTCTAACCTGACAGTAGACCATGCTGTCAGCCTGCCCGGAATTTCAAAACAATTATGGACAAACTGCCGATGGTACCAGCAGTTGGGGCGACAAAGGAAATCTGACAGACTATGATAACGTAGGTAATTGGTTTGGCAATGGTATTACAGCCATCAACTCTTTAACCTTCCAAACAGGTAATGACAAAATGCAAACTTACTTTTCTTATGCCAATACCCGGGGGACAGGTATCGTGGACTCAAATAAGCTTCAAAAGCACAATATTACTTTCCGTGAAACAGTCAGTTTCTTTAATGATCGTTTAAAATTGGACGGAAATGCCAGTTTGATGACACAAACTATCCGTAATACTCCTGCCGGAGGTGGTTATTATCTGAATCCGCTGGTTGGCTTGTATTCTTTTCCCCGTGGTGCCGATCTGGCTCCCTACGCTGAAAACTTTGAAGTTTTCGATACTGACCGCAATATGAACTTACAGAATTGGTATACAAAAAATGAAGACGGCTCATTCAGCGAATGGGATCAGAATCCGTACTGGATAAAAAATCGTGTGACCAACAAGAGTAAACGTTACCGTGCATTAGCTTCTATCAGTGCAAATATAAAAGCAACTGACTGGTTAAGTATCCAGGCACGCGGGAATGTAGACTATGTAAGTGATAAGTTTGACAACAAGATGTATGCATCAACAGCAGCAAACATTGCCGGAAAAAATGATGAAACAGGGTTACCTAACGGACGCTATGTATGGTCGGATGAACAAAACTTCCAAGTATATGGTGATTTCATGGCCATGTTCAACAAAACCTTTAGTGATTTTTCCATCAATGCCGCATTAGGAACCAGCATTAACGTCAGCAAAGCCAATTCTTTAATGATCGACTCCAAAACAGCATCTTTATATCGTCCTAATGTATTTACCGTTTCCAATATCATATTCTCTTCAAAGGGATATATCAACCAAACAATTGATGCGAAACGTACTATACAATCTTTATTTGGTACAGCACAAGTGGGTTGGAAAGATGCTATTTATTTAGATATTACAGCACGTAATGACTGGTCTTCCACCCTGGCAAACACAGAAAGTATGAAAAATGGATTTTTCTATCCGTCAGTAGGTTTGACTTGGATTATGAGCAACAGCATCAAACTACCGGAATGGATCAATTTTTCAAAATTCCGTGGTTCATTTGCACAGGTCGGCAATGACCTTCCCATCGGCATCACCAATTTAGCTGATATCATTCAATGTGGTGGAAGTATCCAAACAAACGATATAGAACAACGTGGTGATTTGAAACCGGAAATCAGTACTTCCATTGAATTCGGTACAGAATGGAAGTTTTTCAATAATCGCTTCGGAATTGACTTTACATGGTATCGTACAGATACAAAAAACCAACTGTTAAGAGTAGCCAATCCGGCTGGTTCACTTTATGCGTTCCGTTATATCAATGCAGGTAAAATTCGTAACACTGGTATCGAATTGACACTAGAGGGTACTCCTTTTATGAATGAAAATTTCCGTTGGAAAACCGCTGTAAACATGTCCATGAACAGAAACAAAGTTGTTTCCTTACACAAGGACTATAAATCATTCCGCTACGGTTCTGAAGGATTCTCCATGGCTTATGACATGTGGGTAAAAGAAGGTGGAAAACTGGGAGATATTTATGGAAACGGATTCGAAAGAGATGAAAATGGTAAGATTAAATTAAACGAGACAGGAAATCCAATCAAAGTTACAGGTAACAATACTTTACTAGGCAATGCTAATCCTGATGCTTTATTAGGATGGAGCAATACCTTTACTTACAAAGGATTTACTTTGTATTTCTTGATTGATGCACGTATCGGAGGAGATGTCATGTCATTGACACAAGCACATCTTGACGCAATGGGAGTCAGCAAAGAATCCGGAGAATCCCGTGATCGCGGTTATGTGGAATATGAAGGCATCCAATTCAAAGATGTTCCTAACTTCTATGGTACAGTCGGAGGACGTAACGGCATCTCAGAATACTATATGTATGATGCAACGAATGTACGCTTACGAGAATTGACACTAGGCTATTCATTCCCGGAAACCCTCCTTGCCAAAACCAAATTCATCAAAGGATTAGATCTCACATTGGTTGCACGTAACTTATTCTTTTTGTACAAAGATGCTCCATTTGACCCGGATGCAACTTTATCAGTAGGTAATACTCTGCAGGGCGTTGATGTTTTCGGCATGCCGACTACACGTAATATTGGTTTCAACGTTAAATTTACATTCTAATTTTAAAACAAAGACATTATGAAAAGTTCAAAATATATTTCAATTTTATGCGTGGGAAGCCTTCTGAGTTTAGCCTCATGCACAGACGGATTCGAATCTGACAATAAAATCAACGGTAGTTTTGATGATACTGTAAAAGAATATGATTTCCAAAAATACACTACTAACTTTGAGACAATTCAAAAAGGTATTTATTTTAACTACGACTGGGGAGAAGGCACCACTTGGCCTTGGCAGACATTCCAAAACTTGAATCATGATATGTTCTCAGGATATTTTCATGATTTTGCCTCCAAATTCAGCGATAAAAATACAGTATATGCATTAGAGGCCGGATGGACAGCCAGTGCGTGGAATTATACTTATAATTATATATTTCCAGTAGCCCATAAATCAACATTAATTACACAAGATGAAGCCAAATACAAACATTTTTATGGTGCAACCCTTGTTTTAAAAGTAGAAGCCATGCACCGTATAACTGATACTTATGGCCCTATTGTCTATTCTAAATTCGGAAAAAACGAAACAAACTCTGTTGATACCCAGGAAGAAGCTTATAAAGCATTCTTTGATGATCTGGATAAAGCTGTAGACGCATTGGATACTTATTTGAAAGAAGGCGGCAAAGAAGATGGCGTGAAAAGCATTAATATGTGCAATTGTCCTACAGCCAGCAGATGGATAAAATTTGCCAATTCATTACGTCTTCGTCTAGCTATGCGCGTATCTAATGTAAATAAGACACTTGCTACCAGTGAAGCCCGAAAAGCATTAGAAAACTCTTATGGTGTCATAGAATCTTCTGATGAAAACATACAAATCTCCGGTAAGGGGTATCAAAACCCGTTAGCAGGTGTTGCCGGTTGGGGAGAAACCTATATGGGAGCAACAATAGCTTCTGTCCTAAACGGTTATAAAGATCCACGCATCAGTATATATTATAATCCGGCGACATTGGCAGAGCATACAGAGGAATATCTAGGAGTACCTCAAGGAGTATATGCCAAGGACGGTGACCCCAATTATTACCAAAGCTATTCCTTTATCAACACCCAAACAATCACAGCATCCACACCCGCCGTTCTTCTGACAGCAGCAGAAACTTGGTTCTTACGTGCTGAAGCATCTTTACGAGGTATCAATCCGAAAAACGAAAGCGCAAAGCAATGTTATGAAACCGGTGTCCAAACTTCATTCAGCCAATGGGGTGCCGGAGATGCAAGCCTATATCTGACAAGTAAAGGTAAACCGACAGATTACATTAATTACGCAGCAGGCCCCGGAAAAGACATGAAAGCATTAATAACCACCACTCCCAATTTTGACGATGCAGTTAATCAAGAAGAACAACTTGAAAAAATTATCACTCAAAAATGGATTGCTTGCTGGCCAGAAGGCATGGAAGCATGGGCAGAACAGCGCCGTACCGGATATCCGAAATTATTCAAAGTACAAACCAACAACAGCAATGGTACAATTGATACAGACATCATGATTCGCCGCCTCCCCTTCTCACAAGATGATGCCAAAAAAGATCCTGAGCAGTATAAAAATCTGTGTACGGCTCTTGGTGGTGCAGACAATGGCGGTACACGGCTATGGTGGGACACAGGTAAAAACAACTTTTAATTCATATTTCAGTAACAACTATTATTTATAAGAGAGATTTTTAAATGTTTCACTTAATCAAGGTATTAGCATAAGGCAAAAAGATTTCATAAGACGGGGAGCGTGATGTTTCCCGTCTTTTTCTGTTTTTCATACGGCATTCTATTTTATTTTTCTATCTTTGTTCAAGCTATGAAATAACATACCTATACAGCAAACTTTTTCCGGATATTCATCGTTTAACTGAAAAAAATATATGAAAA
>OCHV01001851.1_pt1 | contig 12873 bp, 7 predicted proteins | sample 1538461 | NCBI WGS metagenome assembly OCHV01 (sample SAMN04571692, study PRJEB22368) | human gut metagenome | biome: human gut; material: stool | host: Homo sapiens | place: Luxembourg | collected 2012-08-03 | reverse complement strand
GATGATGGCACACCCACAACCACACATCCTTCCCGCCGTACCCGAGAGAGTCATACGAATCTTATGCCGCTTATGAACACCGCCTTTGAGCCAGGTCATGCAAAAGAATTTATACAATCTCTTGAAGAAGGGCCTCGCAAAGATATAGCCGCTACTGAATATGCTTACTTTTCAGGCAACGCGCAGGAAGCAGATCGTATTGCAAGCGCTTATTTAGAGCACCACGATTCTGAAATCAAACTTTCCGCCTGCCTTATTTGTGCTTATGCCAATTTGCCGCTTGGACGCATTACCAAAGCTCAGCAAACGCTAACCCTAGCGCGTGATGCCCTTGTTCAAGCATCTACTGCAACCCCCCCCACCAGCTTCGCGCGGCTGAAGCATTTATCGCACAAACTGCAAGCACGCTTCTCCATCTACCAGTACCAACCAATTCACCCAACGCGCAAGACGTATTGCCCTTGCTTCCGCCAGGGCTGAGAAGCTTTGCCTTTTATGTTCAAGCACATGCGGTTTATCTTGAAGGAGATTACGCCCGCAGCCTTGGCATAGCAGAAACCGCACTATTAGGTATGGAAGACCTCTACCCTATTCCTGCAATCTATTTGCATTTGGTAGCGGTAATGGACTTAATGAGCCTGCGTCGCACCGATGAAGCACATGTTCATTTATTGGAGGCGTGGGATTTGGCGTGTCCTGACGATTTAATTGAAGGATTTGGTGAACATCACGGACTTTTGGGCGGCTGCGCCGAGCGGACAGGCGATCTATGTAGGCAACGTAAATGTGACAAGCGGCGGCTACTGGACGACCGGCAACGATGGAACTGTCACCGCATTCACAGGCGAAGGCACACCGGCGGACAACTTTATCCATTATGACGCAACGAATAATGTCCTGACCCTGCACAACGCCGCCATTAAAGAGAGTGTGCATTCTGATACCAGCACTTATGTCGAGGGCGCGGCCATTGGCGTGTTCAATCAGAACGGCGCTGCGGAGTTGACCATACAACTGGAGGGCACCAATACAATCGCAGAGGTCAGCACGGGGATTTATGTGTTGGCGTTCTCCAATTCTACCGGCGACGCCAGCCTGACCATCATGGGTAGCGGCAGTCTGGATGCCAGCGGCAGCCGGAGCGGAATCCAAGTTCATAGCAACAGCAGCAATGCTACCCTAAGTATCGAGAACGCCAAAGTTACTGCAACCGCAAGCAGTCCTGGCGATGGTGTTTTGGTGCAGAGCAAGAATAACTCGAGCGTATCGCTGACTGTGGACGGCGGCACGGTGGACGACGGTATCAAGAACAGCTTGGGCGACAGCGTGAAGTACGCGCCGTCCATCACCACTACAAATCTGCCTAACGGCACCGTGGGCACATCCTACGGTCAGACCCTTGCTGCCACTGGCTCCGGCACCATTACATGGAGCATTGCCGATGGCAGTTCCCTGCCTGCAGGCTTGAGGCTCAATAAAAGCACCGGCGAGATAACCGGCACCCCACCGCGGAGGGCTCGAACACCTTTACCGCGAAAGCCGAAAGCAGTTACGGTAGCGACAGCAAGGAATTGAGCATTACCATCAACGAACCTGCCACCATTTCGGTTACTGATGTGTCGCTTGATCAAAACGCATTGACCCTTACCGAGGGTGACACCGTCCAGCTCACTGCCACGGTGGAGCCAGCCGATGCCACCAACAAAGACGTAACTTGGAGCAGCAATGATGAAGCCATCGCCACGGTGGACGCAAACGGCAAAGTGACCGCCGTAGACACAGGAACCACCACCATCACCGTCACCACAGAGGACGGAAACAAGACCGCCACCTGTGCGGTGACCGTGAAGCATGGCAATATGATTCTTACTCCACAAAAAGATGCTACCTGCACCGAAGAAGGCAACGCAGAATATTGGACTTGTAAAACCTGCGGAAAGATTTTCAGTGACGCTGCGGGTAAGACAGAAATTACTCTGGCAGACACCGTAATCCCCGTCACCAATCATAACTACAAAGATGGCAAATGCACGGTTTGCGGAGCTGTTGATCCTAATTACCAGGAACCAACTAACCCTACCAAAGATGAACCAGCTACCGAAGACAGCACCAAGAACACCAAAGATAACACAGTCACCAAGTCGAGCACTCCCCAAACAAGTGATGCTCTATTCGGCTACGCAGTTTTCTTTGTGGCGATCATCGTTCTTGCTTCAATCGTAAGCGTAGTAGCCTACAGGAAGCTCCACACGGTACAAGCGAAACATAGCAGCTCAAACAAGCACTAATACAAAAACATTAAGCCCTATCTCGCAAATATTGAGAGATAGGGCTTAGATCTAATCTTGATTAGCTGTCTTATCAGGCGATACTTGTTTTTTCAAATGATTTGTCGGTTGATTTTCAAATGATAGCTGCCATAGATTCGAAATTTTCCAGTCCAAGAAATAACCAATAACGACCGACCTGTCTATTCGCTATGCAGCACTTATGCAAACAACTCTACTTCACCTAGTAAGAATTTCTCTATGCTGCATCCCGCCGAACCAACAACAATTGAATGTGCGTCAGGGTTTTCAACAAGGAATCTTGTCATGCCTTTCGTAGACTTTACTCTGCCGCTTTTCACCTCAATAGCAGTTACCGCTTCTTTGTCCGCTATTACAAAATCCACTTCATCGCTTCCATCGCGCCACCAAAATACCGAAAATCCTTCTGCTGTTGCTCGATTAATCAAATAAGCCCCCACAGCGCTTTCAATAAGATGCCCCTTTAAAGTCGCATCCGTCAGAAGCTTACTGCGCTTTCTGCCAAATTCCGCAACCATCAAAGAAGTGTCGTGTACCATAAGACGTGGTGAGCTTGCTTTTTCACGTATAAGCTTCGAATCGTATTTCTGTAAACCACTCATAAGGCCTGCCTTTGACAAAAGAGACAGGTAATGTGCAACAGTGGCAGCATTGCCTTTATCGTCAAGTTGCCCCAACAATTTACGGTACGAAATCTCTTGACCAGAATACGGAGCTCCCACCTCAAATAAACGGCGCATTAGTTCAGGTTTTCTTACATCGGCAAGTTGCAACACGTCATTAGCTATACTGGGCTCAATTATTGATGAATGCATGTAGGATAGCCATCGGTTTTGCTCATCCTTAAGCATGGCAGCACCGGGATAACCGCCGAAATACAGAAAGTCTTCAAGACTATATCCAAAGGCATCTGCGCACTCCGAATAAGACCAATGAGGTGAGTAAATAAGCTCAAACCTACCCATAAGAGATTCGTTTAATCCATCCTGGATAAGGGAAGCGGATGATCCCGTTAGAACAACCTTTATCTCCATTGCCGTGCGGGTATCTTCATCCCAAAGAGTCTTAACAACAGAAGACCAGCTGCGGACATACTGCACCTCATCAATAACCAAGAGTACGGGCTGTTTTATTGACGCAGCCATATTTCTTGCCTGATACCATTGCGCTCTTACCCAATCCTGCGTTGATTCGTCTTTTGTTGCCTCGGCAAACACGCAAGGACAATCCACCTGTGACACAGCTTGATTTACTGCAGTGGTTTTCCCTGTTTGGCGCGGACCTATAACTATTTGAATAAAGCGCCTTGGTTCTGTAATTCTTTTTTTAATTATTTCAACTATTGAGCGCTGATAAGCCATTTTGATATTCCTATCTCACAAATCCTATTAGAGTATCTCACAAATTTTGTGAGCTAGCTCACAAAATATCATCTCTAGCTCACAAATTTTTACTCATTCTCAGCGCAACAAATGCTCAAGCTAGCGTAAACAAGTGCATAACGAATGCCCTGAGCATTTGGTATTTCGAAATTTCTGTAATCAAGCATATAAAAGCCGCTCATACCGAGCGGCTTTTAAGGTTCAAACAAAGTCGGGGTGGCAAATAACAAATTCATTTGCTGCAAATCACACATGCAAAGCGAAACAAATAACCCGTAACAAACGCCCTGTCCATTTGTCACATGTAAAATATAAAAATACGCTGCCCGATATTTCGAGCAGCGCCTTAATACGAAACTCTTTATGATTTAATTTGCGACCCTTTGCCATCTCCGAGACAAATGCAACCACTTTACTTCTATTAACGACCCTTTGCCATCTTTGCAGCAATTTCTTCTGGGGAAAGCTGTGTTTCCTCAAAGATGCTATCAGAGTCCAAGCCGAATGCGGTATGTAAACAACGAACTGCCGTCTGTACCTGACTACCTTCAACCACAACAGAAATGCGGATAGGGCTGGTGGAAATCATCATGATGTTAACGTTGTTTTCTGCCAGCGCCGCAAAAGCCTTAGCAGCAACACCAGGGCTTGACTTCATACCTGTGCCCACTAACGAAACCTTAGCAATGTTGTCGTCCATTAAAGAGGTAGCGCCAAACTGTTTCGTAATACGCTCTACTGCCGACAAAGCCTGTTCTTTCTGAGAACCAGGGAACGTAAAGGAAATGTTTGCCTTACCATCATTGGTGACGTTTTGGATGATCATATCAACCGAAACATCGCTGGATGCCAGAATAGAAAATACACGTGCGGCAATTCCCAGCTCATCAGGAAGACCACGCAGCGTAATCTTCATCTCAGACGTATCGTGTGCAATACCAGAAATAACTGCCTGCTCCATAGAAGGAACAACCTCCTTGATAAGCGTGCCTTCTTCATCAGAAAAGGCCGAACGGGAATGAATTACCACATTGTATTTACGTGCGAACTCTACTGCACGTGCCTGAAGAACGCCAGCACCACCACTGGACAGTTCCAACATATCGTCATAAGAAATGCAATTTAATTTACGCGCACGGGGTGCAACACGCGGGTCGGCCGTATAAATGCCTTCAACGTCCGAATAAATCTCGCATACATCGGCATTAATGCCGTAGGCCAAAGCAACTGCTGTCGTATCAGATCCACCACGGCCAAGCGTAGTAATGTTGCCATCTTCGGATACACCCTGGAAACCAGCAACTACTACAATGGCACCCGTAGCAAGCGCTTCGCGAATTTTATCCGCATCAATGCCTTCAATTTTTGCACTAGAAAAATCATTGTCGGTGGTAATGCCAGCCTGCCAGCCGGTAAAGCTTACCGCATTGTACCCAAGTGCCTGAATTGCCATAGCGAGCAACGACATACTTACCTGTTCGCCCGTGGAAAGCAGCATGTCCATTTCACGCTTAGAAGGATGGTCGTTTAATGCCGCCGCTAAACCAACCAATTCGTCGGTGGTCTTACCCATCGCAGACACAACCGCTACTACATCGTTGCCTTCCTGCTTCATAGCAATAAGGCGTTTTGCTACATTTTTAATTCTTTCCGGGGAAGCAACTGAAGTGCCTCCGAATTTTGAAACTATTAACGCCATGGTCTTCTTTCTCGCAAGAGAACAATGGATATATAGTACCAAAAACACTTGTCGAAGAGGTTAACTTACTCCTATACGGTATCGCAGGTAGAAGCAGCGGAACAGTGGTCTTTGATTTCCATCCACTCGATACTCTTTTTTGCGTTTTTAGGCCTACCCCTGCAGATTTTGCAAGAAATGTATACGTTCTGTCTGAAATTTTCGTACCTCTGCCTCTTTAGATTGCTGATATTTTAAGAGATTACAAATATCGCTTAGTTAATTACTTTATAGAGAGCAGTGTATAGATCGTCTTCGTTGTAAAGTATACATTTCTTGCAAAATCTGCAGGCGTGGTGCGCATTATTGGCAAAACAACAAACGCCACACTGGTGGAACACCTTGCCGTGAAAGAAATGCGACACGTACTTCGGTACGCGAGTATTGATTAAAAGGAAAGGCACCCGCCAGAGTGGCGTGCAGCGTCATGACGTTTCGTGCGTATGTTGCGCCGACTGTACAAGTCGGCGCAACTAATTAGGCATACTTAACCATAATCATGTTCATCTTATTGGCAACCAATTCGCACTGGTCAACACAGTCTTCCATGGCATCCAAAAGACGAGTCCACACCACTACGCGCATGGAATGATCGCGCTCTTCAGTATAGAGCTGACGAATAAGCTTGATATACAGCTCGTCCGCTTCATCTTCAAGTTCGTTTACCTGATAAATGAGCGACTTAAACTTGTCAGATTTCTTGCAATTACGGAAATCTGCCATTGCATGAGAAAGCGCCTCACATGAACGAACAATCAACTTCACAAACTTCTTTGCATCGTCGTGCATGAAGTGAATATCGTACATGTAGAAACGCTGAATAATTTCTTCGGTAAGATCAATTACTTCATCAAGATTTTCTGCAATACCAATAACGTCTTCGCGATCAATAGGTGTTACAAAGTCGGTAATTAAGCTTTCAAAAATACTGTGGCAAACTTCATCCGCTTCACGTTCAAGCGCATGGGCACGACCCAGACGCTCTTCAACTTGCTCCACTGACTCAAATTCGTCAACTATTTCCTTAAGAAGCTTAGCTTCTTTTACAGCAATTTCCGCTTGCGCTTCAAACGCATCATAATAGTCGAACTTTTTCTTTTTCTTCTTCAGTTCTTTTTTGGTCAGTTTAGCCATTGAGATCCCCCCCTGATGCGCTGAGCTTTACCACAATATATCAATTTGCTAATCACTTAGCTTTTCTTTATTACCTTATTGTAAACGCTCATAAGATTTCTTTTACTAAAAATTACGCCCGACTGAACGCAGCGTACCGATACCCCAACGTATCGGCACCCTTTTCCCCTACTGAAGCGTTAGTACGCGAAAGTGCCGATACTCTACCAGTATCGGCACCCTATCAGGTAAGTATTAGCAAAAATAAGCGAACACACGACGCTGTTCGTCTGCAATCGTGGTAAGCGAATTATGTCCCGGCAGCACCAAGGTATCATTGGGCAACTGCGATAAACGGCGAAGCGATGCGCGCATTTGCTTATCGTTACCACCTTTAAAATCAGTTCGGCCAATAGACCCACAGAATAAGGTGTCGCCCGAAATTAAAACGTTAGCACCATCCAGGTACTTGCCCGACTCAGCATCCAAGAACAAGCAAATTCCACCTGGCGTATGACCTGGTGTAGCAATAACTTTCCATGCCATATTTCCCAGCTTAACGGTATCTTTGTCTTTCAGCTGAACATCAACCTTGCACGATTCAGCAGGAGGATAATCCTTGGGCTGGTTTTCAATTACCGGTGTATCGATAGCCGAAGCATATACCGGAGCACCCGTTTTATCCTTAAGCGCCTTCAATGCACTGGTGTGGTCGGCATGATGATGCGTTACCACAATAGCATCCACACTGCGGTTACCCACCATCTTTAAAATGGCATCCGCATCATGTGAAGGATCTACTACAAAGGTAAAGTTGCCATCGGAAATGACATACGTATTGTTAGCAATAGGGCCTAACACCGTATATTCAATATCCACACAAGCGCCCGTTACTACCAAATTGCGCCCTTTACGCTTTACTTGTATCTTCATACACGAAATCCCTTCGTATCAACAATCACCGTAAAACGGCTTTATATCAAACAGCTTTATGCTAGCTTTTATCGCCTTTTGCGATGATCCCCTACTTTAATCTTCTTAGCCTCAGCTTAGCTTGAACTTCGGTTAAGCAAGATCAAACTTATTTTGATGCGTTTCCTGGCATCATACGGCGAGCATCAAACACGCCTTCTACCGCCTGAAGTTTAGTTAAAATGCGATCAATTTTACTGATGTCAGAAATTTGGAACAAAAAACGCATTTCTGCCATACCATCGCGGTGAGTATTGGACGAAACATTGAGCATATTTGCGCCATATTCCGAAAGGACCGATGCCACATCAATAAGCAGGTTCATACGATCAAGAGCTTCAACAATAATTTCTACGTTGTAGATAGCATCTGGCACGCTATCTTCCCAATGCACTTCGATAATACGTTCGGGATGCTGTTTAAGCTCCACCGCATTGGGACAATCTTCACGATGAACCGAAACACCACGACCACGCGTAACAAAGCCAATAATTTTATCGCCTGGTACCGGGTTACAACAGCGAGAAAGACGAACTAATACATCGTCAATACCACGCACCACAACACCATTAGAAGCATGGGTTTCATGTTTCTTCGGACGCTTTACGCTGGTGAGCATCGGAGGCATTTTGCCCGTAGCTGAAGCAGACATACCCATCAGGGGCTTTTCAGCTTCTTCGGTTCCCTTATCCACCAAAATTTTCAACATGCGATTTGCCACATGCATAGGGTTTTCTTTGCCTGAGCCAATGTTTACCAACATATCATCGGCACTCTTAAAGCCCATAGCTTCTGCGACTTGTTTCATAGCACGCATGCTTTGTGCTGAAGAAATACCCAAACCGTGCTTGCGCATTTCATGGACTAATCTATCGCGACCAGTTTGCAAATCGTCAGAACGACTCATCTTGGAAAAATATGAGCGAATCTTGGAACGAGCCGAAGGTGTTTTTACGATGTTGAGCCAGTCGCGTGAAGGCGTGGCACTTTTTTGCGTCAAAATTTCTACGCGATCGCCCATCTGCAATTGGTAGCTTAACGGAACAATGGAACCATTAACCTTCGCACCCACACAATGATGACCCACTTCGGTATGGATAGCGTAAGCAAAGTCCACTGGTGTAGAACCAAAACGCAAGCTCATCGCTTTACCTTTAGGAGTAAAAACGAAAACTTCTTTAGGATCCAGGTCGGTTTTCAGCGACTTCAAGAATTCACGGGAATCCTTCGTTTCATCCTGCCAGTCAACCATTTCACGCAACCACGCGATTTGCTTATCGAAAGAATCGTTAGACCCCTTGCCGCCCTTTTCCTTGTAGCGCCAATGCGCCGCAACGCCGTATTCACTCATACGATGCATTTCTTCAGTACGAATTTGCACCTCAAGCGGACGACCCGTAGGACCAATAACGGTGGTATGCAAGCTTTGATACATATTGAACTTCGGCATGGCAATGTAGTCTTTGAAGCGACCAGGCATAGGGTGCCACAAGCTATGTACCGCACCGAGCGCAGAATAGCAATCCTTAACGGAGGTAGTAATAATGCGAACTGCACTTAAATCGTAAATTTCCGAAAAGCCTTTTCCGCGCTTGGTCATTTTTTGATAGATGGAATATAGATGCTTGGGACGTCCCATAATTTGGGCTTCCACCCCAATTTTTTCCATTTCGCCATGCAGAATACCAATAATGGTTTCTAAGTATTCTTCACGTTCTTTGCGCGTTTCAGCAACCATGCGGGAAACCTGTTTGAACTTGGTAGGCTCAAGATAGAAGAAGGCTAAATCTTCCAATTCCCACTTAATGGAACTAATGCCCAAACGATGAGCAATAGGGGCATAAATTTCAAGCGTTTCGCGCGCCTTAAAGATTCGCCTGTCTTCACGTAAAGCCGAAAGTGTGCGCATATTATGCAGACGGTCGGCAAGCTTAATTACCACTACGCGAATATCTTTATTCATGGCAATAAGCATCTTACGAAACGTTTCAGCCTGTTCGTCAGAAAGCGTCTCGACCGAAAGTTTCGCAATTTTTGTTACGCCATCAACCAAATTTGCAATTGCTTCACCAAAAAGTTCCGTTACCTGTTCTTTGGTGGCAACGGTGTCTTCCACGGTATCGTGCAACAAAGCGGCGCACAGCGTTTCGACATCCATGTGCAAATCAGCCAAAATAATGGCTACCTCAACCGGGTGAATAACAAATGCTTCACCCGACTTACGCTTTTGACCCGCATGCATTTCATCGGCAAAATGAAACGCCTTTTCCAATAGCGCACGATCGTCATCATCCAAATACGAAGAGGTTAAACGTTCCAGTTCCACAAAACGTTCTTTAGGGTCAGAGCCAACAGGAGCAGAAGTGGACGATTTAATAGTGGGATCAACAGCGGATGGCACCAAACCCACTTGGTGAACATGAGAAGAATTCGCCATGATCTACCTCCCCTCTCCGTGATTATCAAACGGAAGTAAAGGGTGCCTAATGCGGTCTTGTAACTGATCCGCAGAACTCCCCAGCACCCAGTCTTTAAATGTCATAAATGAATCAAATTCGTCTAAACCTTCACGATACTGCACGCTATCGCTTAGTTCAACTTTTCCTTTATAGTCTACGACATATATGCTTTGTTTAACACTATTACCGCAGGCCTCATCTGACTTTGTTTCAACAAGACCCAACTCTTCAAATACCGCAACGCCCACCTGAACTTGCGCCGGTGTTACCGTGTTTCCAAACAGGCGTGTTGCTCTATGCGCTACATCATCTTCATCAAGAGTAAAAAACGATTGTCCACTTGCCTGCTGAAGAGCACGAAGGCTGCGATAAATTTGCGCCATTTCATCATGGTCAGGAGCAATACCATGCAGTAAATCAGTATTAAGCGACACATCTGGCTTACCAAACAAAAGGTGAATATGGGCTTCATCGCCATCGCGACCAGCACGACCACTCATTTGGTTGAATTCTACTTCACTAAATGGCAAGTGATACAACACCACATGACGAACCCCAGGAATATCAACACCTTCACCAAAAGCCGACGTCGCTACCAAAACCTGAAGGCTACCTTCGCGGAACAGTGTTTCAACACGTTGCCGTTCAAGACGCGAAAGACCCGCATTATAAAATCCAATAAGGGAAGCAATATGAGGTTCTTGTTTGCGTAGCTGCCGTACTAACGCCACGCTTTCCATGCGTGAATTAACATAGATTAGAGTTTTTTCTCCTTGGGCAACCAAACTTGCCAGATAACGTTCACGTTTTTTGTTGTTGCGTTGGTCTATCACAAATAAATTAGCGCGCTCGGTGTTGTCGCACACCACCTCATCAAGACTAAATGCGGTTCGGATTTCCTCTGCCACCGCTGTGTCTGCCGTAGCCGTTACCGCAAGCACCTGCGGGTTTCCTAAGTGCTGCAGCGCACTTCCCAAGCGCGTATAGGACGGACGAAAGCCCGCCTTCGAAGTTCCCACGTGATGTGCTTCATCAATGACCACAAACCCAATAGCAGAAGTTTTAGCCAATTCATCAACATGAAAATCCAAGTATTCCGGCGTAGTAAGAACAATATCAACCTCACCCCGAACAAGATCGGCCATTACTTGGGCGCGTTCTGATGCAGGCGTTGCTCCCGTTAAAACCCCCACTGTTATACCAAAGGAACCTAAGGTTCGCTCTAAGTGAAATGTCTGATCGGCCACAAGCGCACGAAGAGGATACACAAACAAACTTGCCATTTGCTTGCCCAGTGCCAATTCGGCAGCATGAATTTGAAAGATAAGCGACTTTCCTCGCCCAGTTCCCATTACCGTAAGAACCGAACGTCCCGCATCAAGTAAATCAAGCGTTTGCTGCTGAGCTGAATGCAAGGATCCTTCGCCTAAAAACGCCTGAACCAGATCCTGCCTAAACGCTACAGGGTTGGTTTGCGCCCGCTGCTGCCACATCAAACGATCTGATTCAGGACCTTCCCATTCAGGCACCTCACGCTTATCGCGTTCTGTTATGCCTGCCGTTATAAGATCTGTCACAAATTCTTTATCATCATCTTCCAAGCACGCTTCAAGACCCGCACAAGGAGAAAGTGGTGTTAGCGAAGAAATAACCGCCTTAACCGAACGACGACCTTTCCACGTATCTACCTGCAATTCGAACACAGCCTCAAGTGCGCAACCACAATTGAGCAACGTCGAAACGTTTGAACAATGGAACATGATGCAGTTAAGCGAATGCCTGCCATCGGTCAGGGTGCAGGAAAGATGGTTTTTATCCACACCAACTGCGCGACCTCCTGCCATCATTACCCCATGTGCTAAAAAGTGGGGGCTTGAATTTTCTTGTCCAAAAGGAGCAAGAAGATCAAGCTTTTCCACATTGGCAAGTGTTAGTTCACTTAAGTCGACCGAAGCATCTACCTCAATGCGAGGAATAAAATCCTCAGGAGGCAATTCATCCATGTATTTGCACAGACGTTCGGTAAATTCAGGGATTTTATCAGCTTTAAGTGTTACCCCTACCGCCGCATGATGGCCGCCAAAACGCACCAAAATATCCTGGCAGCTTGAAACCGCCTGAAACAGATTAACCTGGCCCACACTGCGGCCCGAGCCGTGAGCTTCATCGCCTTCAATAGTAAAAAGGAGCGTAGGTACTCCGTAGCGATTCGCCAAACGCGAAGCCACGATACCCTTTACTCCTTCGTGCCAGCCAACACCTGCTACCACCAGCGCACGCTGACCTTTAAACACCTGTTCAGCCTGAGCAGATGCAACCTCTGCCAATTCCGCTTCAATTGTTCGCCTGCGCGTATTGGTATCTTCGAGTTGTGATGCCAAATGAGCCGATTGCGCAAAGTCGTCACTTAACAGCAAATCAAGCGCAAGCTGGGCATTGCCCATACGACCTGCCGCATTTAATCGCGGCACCAAAGTAAAACTCAAGTTGGACGAAGTAACTGGTTTATCCGCAAAACCCGATTCCCCCAGCAAAGCCGCAATACAGGGCCTCGGGTTTTCATTGATCATACGCAGGCCTTCGCTTACCAAGGCACGATTCTGATCCCGCATAGGCATAAGATCCGCAACCGTACCCAGTGTTGCAAGGTCTACCAATTCGCGCCATAAATTAGGCTTGCCAAAACGGGAACCTACCGCCTGCATAACCTTAAGCGCAACCCCCGCACCTGCCAAAATTGCACTGGGATTATCGTTGCATTTGGGATCCACAACCGGCACACCTTCCGGCACCAAATCAGCCGGCTCATGATGATCGGTTACCACTACATCAATTCCGCGGTCAAGAAGAAGGCCTACTTCGCGTTTTGCTGCAATACCGTTATCAACCGTTACCACCAA
>OCHV01001850.1_pt1 | contig 12876 bp, 8 predicted proteins | sample 1538461 | NCBI WGS metagenome assembly OCHV01 (sample SAMN04571692, study PRJEB22368) | human gut metagenome | biome: human gut; material: stool | host: Homo sapiens | place: Luxembourg | collected 2012-08-03 | reverse complement strand
GTTCCATAGTTTCTGCAATTCTTGCTGCCGATAAATTGCCGTAAGTGAGTACTTCTTCCTCGCTTACCACTACATGAAAAACAACAGGAATGGTAAATTCCTCGTACAAGGGTACCTGCAAGGGCTCCTTCATTGTAATGCTGACGGTATCGGATATTAAACCGGTTCCTTTCAAGCGGCAGAACACTTGAAAGACAGATTCGTTCAATGCCTGGTCAGCTGTGGAAAAATAACGCGGTAATTTCCTGCCTTCTACCGTTTCCCACTCAAACATATCATCGTTCAGTTTTTCGTTCCGGTACTCAATTCCGGCTTCATTGAAAACCACCGGACATAAATCAACCTGGGCATAGCCGTCTGTAAGCAACTGATAGTGATTCGGACGAAGTACTATTTTAGAAACATCCGCCACATCAATATATCCATTCTCCATAAATTTATACTCACTGGGAGAACATCCGGCCACTCCCAGGAATAACATCCAAAATATCAAATAATTTATTTTCATATCCATCTTAGTATTAAATTAAAAGATAACATTTTCCCATCCCGGAGTTTGTTCGATATTCTCATTGACAGCGATTTCTTCCAACGGAATCGGTAAACAGTATCTGAAATCATTGGATTTCAGCACATGATTCTGTCCATTTATTTTCCTTTCTACAGTAATTCCCATACGCTTCATATCTAACCACAAAACATCATTCTCCTGATAGAATTCCAGTTTTCTTTCTTTAAGCAATTCCTGCCAAAAATCCGATTCCGTATAAGAACCTTCCACATCCAAATACCGTCCTGCCTTAAAATCATTCAATACCACTTTTGCCTCACTTTCCCTTCCTAAACGATACAAAGCTTCTGCTTTCAACAGATACATATCCGCTGTTCTGAAAGGCATAATACAACCACCGGAAATCGGCTTCCCGTTGGTACCCCACAGATTGTATTTGTTGTTTAAAATGACTCCGTCCGCCTCCTTAAACCAGGCTTCTTTGCGAATATCATCGTCCTTATACCGGGCATACCACGTTGCATCTGCAATTCCGTCTGCAACCGACCTTAGCTCCTCTCCCTGGGTATATGCATTTTTAAAGTCGATCATTTGACTATTAGAACCGTCGATAATCCGAAGCGTGAATTCTCTTGAAGACAGCGTTTGTAAACCGGTTTCAGGACTACAATCGAATATGGCCTTAAAAGCCTCAACATCTCTGCCGTTGAAAGATTTTCTTTCTAATACCGAAGAAGTATATTTTTCTACTTTTTCCCAATCTCCATCTTCCCTGGCTGCCGATAAAGCCTTGAAAGAATATACATCAGCTAACAGGGAATGAATGAAATTCTTGTCATAAGCCAAATTCCAACTCTTTTTCGGCGTTTTTTCCAGCAGAGCGAGTGCCTCTTCGCAATCGGTGATAATCCGACGGTAAACTGTAGTTTGGGTTTCCCGTTCAGGTTGGGCAGTACCGACATTTTCATAAGGTTTCAAGTAAATAGGGATACCATATTCATCACCATCCATCGGTGCATAGAATTGTAACAACTTATAATAAGCATATGCTCTCCACACCAAAGCTTCTCCTTTCACATAATTACGGGTTTCGGGATCACCCTCAATTTCTTCGGAAAGTCCGTTTATAATCAAATTAATAGGGCCCAAAAAAGTATAGTTCTTTTCCCATATAAAATTTCTGGGGCGCAACCAAGAATAAGCCTGTACGGCTATTTCTGTCAATTCGCCTCGTTTGCTGTCAAAATATGTTTCGTTAGTCATGTCGTATTTCGATTCTCCTGTATAAAAGGCACACATGTTGCTCATATCAAATTCCGGCAAATAAAATTCACCCAGCACTTTCTCGTAAGCTGGATTCGGTTTTTTAATAAATTGGACATAACTGGCCAGGATGTCCCGATAATCCTCAACCGACTGTACCACTTTGATATTTCTGGGCTTCACATTCAAAAAATTCTGACATCCTGCCAACAAGAGGAGAATCAGGAATAGAATACAGCGATTATAATTTTTCATACGATATCTGTTTTTCAATTAATAACTACTAAAAACCGACTGATAACTTCAGGTTGAATTCACGGGACACCGGATAAGTAAAGGCGCCACCGCTACCGACATCCAATCCCTTGTATTTTGTAAATGTCAGCAAATTACGGGCATTAAACGATAAGGTCATATTGGTCAGACGCATCTGTTTAACCAGACTTGACGGCAACCGATAGCTCAATGATAAATTGGACAGACGGAGATAATCTCCCTTTTCATAATCGTCACTGGTTACCATGCCCGACCAATAGTCTTCCGTGGTCACAAAACGTGATATGTTTGTCCGGTCACCAGCTCCTTGCCAGAATTCCAGATATTTGCGTTCCCGGTTGGTTCCTGAGACAATAATGTCATTCGTAACACCAGACTTGTAACTCTTTTTCCCCGGAGCATTTTTCAAATCACTGAATGATTCGATGATATGTCCTGTTTTAAAAGTCCACTGAGTAGTGAATTCCAGGTTTTTGTATTTGAAGAAAGTATTAAATCCACCTACAAATAACGGATTTGTACGTCCCAGATATTGCATGGAAGGATTAAAATAATCTGTTTGCATCCTGTTCAGATCTTTGATAAATGGGAGTGCGTCCGGAATCTGGTCAAAAGAAGTCACGACACCTCCATTAATAAACTGGCCTTTGGCATAAAGATCTTCCCAACCATCCAAAAACTTTGCAAAAGCGCGTTTACCGTCTTCCGTCAGTTGGAACATGGGATTGCCGCTATTCGGATCGACACCGGCAGATTTCCATCCGTAAACAGAACCGGTTTCCTTTCCGGTAACATTAACAACTCCCCCTCTGTTATTGGAACGGCTAATCGCCTCCTCATAACTGTTATAGGTGTAAAGGGAGCGTTTTATGATATTTTTGTTCCGGGCAACATTAGCAGATGTTGAAAAGGTGATATCCGATGTCTGAATCCAGCGAATATTTAAAAATAATTCCAAACCTTTATTAGTGACAACTCCGCCGTTGGATTTTACGTTTCTTCTACCTGTAGATAAGGGGACAGTCAAATATTCCAGTACATCATCCGTGCGGTTATTGTAATAATCCGCTGTAAAATTAATCCTCCCTTTAAAGAAGGATAGATCCACACCTACATTCCGGTCCATTTTTTTCTCCCATTTTACAGAAGGGTTGGGGAATGAGAAGTTTGATACATAATGATTCCCTTCATAAATGCCACTGCTGAATTCAATTGTAGAGAACGGATAAGCGGTACGGTCGATGTTGCCGGTGTACCCGTAAGAACCACGGAGTGAAAATTCCGTCAGAATATTATTTTCAAAAAACTTCTCTTTATGCAGGTTATAACGTCCTCCGATAGACCACAAAGGGGTGAAACGATTATCTTCACCGATGACATCGGCTCCATCAGCGCGATAGTTGAAGTTCAATACGTAACGATCTTTGTAACTGTAACGGGCCGTACCCAGGAAAGATACCGTTCTGTCCTGCCCGTCGGAAGTATTGAATAAACCATTCAATATTCCTCTTAAATCTTCATAGGACACATCTTCGGTAAAAACCGGCAATCCGGTAATTCGATAAACCTGGTCGTAGATGGGAGAAGAATATCCGAAATTGTTGAATTTTTTAGAACTTACTTCATTTGCTACTAAAAAGGTAAACGAGTGACCGCCTTTCACATCGAAAGAATAGTCAATCTGATTTCTGACGGACCAGTTGTTATTGTGTCCGGAGCTTTCCGATAGTTCTCCGTTATCGTAAACATCGGGATAATTTTCACTATTCGGAAAAACAACCGGAGCAAACCGTTCATAGAGGTAGGACGTATAAGTGCCTGGATGAATTTCCTTCATGGAGGTATTGTAACTTAACCCTTTTCGTACAATAGACTCTATGGCCAATCCGTCCAAAATATTATACTTCAAATTGAAGGTCAAACTGAAATCTAACCCTTTCTGTGTATTTCTGGTTTCATTCAACTCCCGCAATATATTAAACCGGTCATATTTATAGCCGGAACTGCTTGCATGCGATATATTATTCGGTAAATAGGTCAGATCAGCAGCATAATTCCCGTTTTCATCATAAGGACGTTCATACGGATTGGCAAACATTGCATAATTAAACGGGTCGACAGCCGAAGCATGGTCTTCATTCTTACGTGTAGAAGCATTGACATCCACTCCGATAATCAAATTTTTTACCGGCCGGTAATCCAATCTCACCAATACTCCCGCACTGGAATAACGGTTAGGCAATAAAATACCGTTTTTATTTTGGAAATTGAACGAAGTGTAATAAGTCATCTCTTCCGTACCTCCCCTCAGACTCAAATTGTGCATTTGGGAATGGGCAGTCCGGAATATCTCTTTAAACCAGTTGGTAGAACGACTGCCCAAATCGGCCACTGAACTCTGATAATCACCCGGAGTGAGTTTCCCTTCATACAATTGCCGTCTTAACCGGCCACCCCGCCCTAAATTGTCAGCATAATTCAAACCCACATAATCCAAAACATTTGCTTCATATTCCAATTTTTCCCGCGAATTCATGAAATCCATCTTCATCCGGGGGGCTATCGCCACGTTATATGTTCCCGAATAATTGAATTGCAATTTCGAACGAAATCCTTTTTTGGTTTCGATAACAATTACCCCATTCGCAGCTCTTGCACCATAAATGGCCGTAGCGGAAGCATCTTTCAAGATCGTAATGGATTCTATATCTTCCGACATAATCACCCGTATTGTCTTGAGGCACACCACTCAATAATGGTAATCCGTCGACAATCCATAACGGTTCCGTTCTTCCGCTCAGGTTGTTTTCACCGCGGATGGTAATTTGAGCCCGTGTACCGGGTGCTCCCGATACAGAAGTACTATTCAGACCAGCAACCATTCCTTCCAGAATCTGGTCAATAGAAGTTATTCCTTGATGACGTAGATCCTTCGCAGTTACCGTAGCTACGCTACCTGTCATTTTCTGACGTTCCACACGTTCCATACCGGTAACAACCACTTCATCCAAAGTAGCCACCTCATTTTTCATGATAATCTTCACCGGCTTACTCCAATCCACTTCTTTCAGACTATACTCCACAGATTTCATGCCGATAAACGAAAACGTTATGGAAGTTACATTACCCGGCACTCCAATCTGGAATTCCCCATTCATGTCCGTCAGTGCACCGATTGTCGTTCCGGTAATAAATACATTGACACCAGGAAGCGGATTCTTGTCTTCATCCAGCACTTTCCCTTTCAGCACCCGTTTCGAAATTTCCTCCTGTTGGCCCTTCTGTAGCATAATGACCTGACTCTCTATCCTCATACTTATTCCCATCGGATCGAAAATCTTTTTCAAAGCCGGTTCTAAATTTTCTTCCCGTATATCCAAGGATACTTTTTTCCCTCCATCAATATTTTCAGGCTTGTAAATGAAATCGTATGAAGTCAGCCTTTTCACTTCCTCCAATATTTTATGCAACTCAACCTGTTCATACACTAACGTGATTTTTTGTGCATTCGCATTGAAAACGGTTCCGGCAAACAAAAAAGAGGGAATCATCATTTTTACACAGACCAAAGTAATGATCCGGAATAAATATCTTTTCATCGTTACATTTTTTAGTTAAAAAATATCTTTATTCACCTGTGTCTTACGATATTTCAAGTCAAAGTACACTTTCGCATTCCGATGGTAAAGTACACCGTTGACCAGCTCGTCTGTCACCGGCTCAATCCTGTTTATCCGGATACATCCGCGTACTCCGTGACCATTTTCCATGTATAAGAATATCGGACAAACGGTTTCTGGAGAAAATGCAACACGTTCATTTTGTATGGTGAAATTGAAATCACCGTTTTCCATATCTTCAAAATCCGCATTAGAAAAACCGGCAGGCACTAACATGTATTTTGTGTGGCATCTCAGGTCAAAATTATAGGTGACAAAATAACCGTAACCGGGGAAAAGCTCAGTATATTTAGGATACGTTCCATGCCAAAGCAATTTACGCATCCGGTTGGGACTTTCAAAATAGATCAAATCCTCTGCATCGTCGTAAGCCAAGGCGATATCAATTTGGTTCTTTTTCTCTTGATCTGAAATGTTGTTTAGTCCTTCACCGGTTTGATTGGATTCCAACTTACTGCTGAAAAAGGCTTTGGCAAGGTAATCCGGTTCCGGATCTGAGGTGACATTCCATCCCGGAGTCCATTCTCTGGAGAATAACGCTTCCAACAGATTATCATTAATTGTAGTAACAACCTCTTTATCATAATTTGCATTACGGACATCAAACTGCCGATAGGCTCCGGTATAGTGACCTGCGAGGGTGGATCCGTTAGTTGTCTTGCAATTGTAAGACAACGACAGATTGTCTCCTTCAATAGTCACCTCTACTTTTCCATCGCTAATCGTTGCATAAACAGGCTTATCTCCTCCAAATTCATAATCAACAGCGTAAAATCCTTTAAATGTAAATTCTTTGGATTCCGTACCGAAATGATAGGTGCCGGATTTCAGGTTTTCCGTATCGGAAGAGTGTAAATGCAAGGAAACACAAGCCCCCCTTCCGAAAGCAGATTGCAATTCTTCATGAACTACGATCCCCTCTTCATACATGCTCAAAATGAAATTCCCGGTCTGTTCATTCTTAATGTTTGCCGCAAAGAAATATACGGAATCCTCTTTCTCAATCATACTCGCATCCATATTGTACGGATTACTGAAAAAGGTGTATTTATCCACCCAACAGGAATCATACTGAGAAACCACTGTACTGTTGTTGCTGTGCCACAATACAACCTCTCCGATATCGTATTGTTGCCCATACACAGAAAATGACTGTTCATGTCCCTTAAACTCATTGTCGGAACAAGAAGCAAGCAGACAGAGAAAAACAAACAATTTTATTTTCTTCATAATATTTGGAATATTTGGTTAGAATTAGTATAATAATGTGTTATTTAAAATCAATAATTACAATACCGTCCTGATATGTCAGTCTTAAATCCCCAATCGTAGCAATGACTTTTAGAAGTTCCTGCAAATCTTTCTTTCTATGTAAATTGGCTGTAAAACGCATTTTCTTCAGGTTCTCATGTGCGAATTGTATTTTCACATCATACCACCTTGCTACTTTTGCCATGATTACCTCTAATGTTTCTTCTTTCACAATCAGATCATGATTCCTCCACCCGAGTACTTGTTGCATATCCGCTTCCTGTATGGCCGCTTTGCCCGTGACGACATCCAAAACAACTTGCTGACCGGGCTCCAATACTCTGTCTGTTCCCGTCCGTTTATCTGTTACAGCCACTTTCCCGCTCATCAAAGAAGTATAGTTCATCGGTTCATCGGGATAAGCATATACATTGAAGATTGTACCGAGTACCTGTATATTTTGCTCGGCAGTTTCTACACAGAAAGGACGTGCCGTGTCGCGTGTCACTTCAAAATAAGCCTCACCTTTCAGAAACACCTTGCGTTCGTTGGCTGTAAACGCTACCGGATAGCGCAATTCAGAACCGGCATTCAGGAATATTTTTGTTCCATCTGCAAGCATTACCTGATATTCACATTTATACGGTACTATGATTTGATTGTATAACACTTCTCCCAAGGTTTGTCCGGAACTTTCATGAGCAAGCCCACCTTCTGGATTCAGACGGATTTTTGCCTTTCCCTGTTGAATAACCGTATCGCCCGACAGTACGGAGAGATCCATCAGCATGACCCGGGCCGAGTCTGTCGCAGGGGATATCGCCTTCTCCGCAACCGGGAGCAAAGGAGGTATATGCCGTATTGCAAACCAACCACCTGCGACAAGCAATAACACTGCAATGGCTGCTGCTACGTATTGTCGTCCGGATACCCTAATATTTCGTTGCTTTTCGGTTTTTCTCCCTGTATCCGGCAGATTCGCCTGAATATATTCTTTTCTGCGGCAAGTGAATTTTTCATATGCCTTTTCTATATCATATAAATTTTCGGCTATTCTCTTTTGTTCTAAAAAACGGTAATGCCGGAAGTGGTCGAATAATTTCTGATTTTCTTCAGATGCTTTTATCCATCGATCCAGAATCTGTTGTTTTTCAGCTGGCAGTATTTCTCCGCGTATACAGGCGGAAATCAATTCTGCAATTTGGTAAATTTCGTGTACTTCCATTTTATCCCTTTTGCTATTAGGACAACATGAAACCAAAAAAGTGTCACGAAAATTCAAAAATTATAAATCATTGTTTTCGTTTCGATGAAAATGTTGTAATCAGATAAACGGTAGTAGGAGGTAGATCAGGTATTTCAATTTTTCCTGCAATATTTTTTTACCTCTCTTTTTTAATGCTTTGACAGCATCGACGGAAATAGAAAGTATTTTGGCGATTTCTTCATTACTGTGTCCGAGCAGAGCCAGTTCATATACACGTTTCATTTGTCCGGGAAGGCTGTCGATAGCCTCTTTCAATAGTGTATATACCTCTTCTTCAAGTATCTGATTTAAAAAGAAATCGTATTCTTCTTTCTGGCTTAGCTCGACAATGTATTTTTCTTTTACTTGTTTGTGTTTCAGAATATTAAGACATTTGTTCCGGACTGTCCGATAGAGATAGGTTTTTAATTCAAGGTAGGTGGCGAATTGTATTTTCTTCACCCAGAATTCATACAACGTATCTTGTACTACGTCTTCAGCCATTTCTTTTACTTCGAGATGTTTGCGTGCAAAAGAATTAAGGGAGAAATAGAATTTGACAAACAATTCTTTATATGCATCCTCTTCTCCCCGGCATAATGATTTAAACCATATACACTCTTTTTCTTTCTCCAAAATCTTTGCTTAATAAATATCAGGCTACAAACTATATAATGAAGCAAAAATAAATATTTTTCCAAACAAAGCAACATTCAGGAATCTGAATTAACAAACCCCCATATTTACATGAAAATGAATGGTTACCGGTAATCAGTGATGTAAATATACGCTACCAGCTGTACTCAATTGTTCATTAAAGTAAAATCGAACGGAGGGAAACTTAAATATTTGCGAATCTGCCTTTGATTTTGTATACCTGATTAACGGATAATCTCCGATATGACTTACCTTTGTAAATCAAGAGTTTTGAAACTGAAGAGGGTATTTTTTCTCTTTCGTTTTGAGGTGAACGGTGATTAAAGACGTTAAAATTGCAGAATTTAATAAATATACGATGAACAAATACTTTTACCTATTATTTATCTTGCTTTCGGTGTGTTGTGGTAAAAAGAATCGGATCACTGAATTGAAGATGCCTTCATCTGACCGGTGAAAAGGTTGAAACTATTCTGCCCCGGTGTTATGAAACCGGTGTATTGGTAGATTCTTTTTTAGTGCTGAAAGAAAACTGTACAGATACTTTGTTTTATCTTTTCAGTGCAATTTCGGGTCAGGAAGTTTTTCGTTTTGGGGATAAAGGCCGGGGTGTTTGTGAGTTTTATTATCCTCTTTTCCTTTCCAATTCGTTTGCTTATGATTCATTGATCATTTACGACATCCCTGTCGGTCGGTTGACAAAAATAGATTTACATGCTTTGGTAGAAAACCAGGATATAGCGAAATGCGCAAATTCGGAGCATTTATATAGAAACCTGAATTTTATGTATAACTTCAATAAGGTAGATTCTGCTTTTATCGGAACTTTTATCGAAAAGGACGAGGGACTTTTTTCCTTTTGTAACCGAAATAACGGAGAGATAAAAAATACGGATTATGTTCCTTATTATTTTTATGAAAAGGGACGTAAAGACGCTTATTGCCATCATGTACTAGTTTCTGAAAAGGACAATTCGATTATCGTTCCGTTTAAATATATGAATTTAATTAACTGTTATGATTTGGATGGAAATTTGAAGGTGACCTATGCTTTGGATTGGATCAAAGAAGAGATAAATACACAAATTCGGGTGGATGAACATACGACAGTAACTTTTTATCGGACTTATGCTACCCGGAATCGGTGTTACTTGGTTTGGGATGGACATAAAATTGAAGAAGAACTTCGGAAATATCCTGCTAAGATTGTGGTGATGAACTGGCAAGGAGAATTGGAAAAGGTATACCAATTGGATAATTTTGCAGATTTTATCATCCCGGATGAAAAACAGCGTATGATTTATGTTGGAGTATATAATGCCGGATTGGAGTTTGTCGAAATCTACAAATACCCGATGCTTTAGAATAAAAAAACGTCCCCGAAAGGACGTTTTTAATTTATCTGATCACTAGCTTTAATTTTTTTTATAGATTCCCAGTTTGTCCGGATTGAAGCTGTTGATCATTTCATCGTGGGCAGCTACTTTGGCTTTACCGTAATTGATGAAAATTTCGGCAGACTTCACATACTTATCGCATTTCTGTGCATCCTGCAGCAACAGGTAACCGATAATGGTATAACCGGCCATTTCCACCAGACGGCGGGCATGGAAGTCGGTATATTCGGTACTGCCGGCTTCAGCTACTTTGGCTGTTGCGGCTTCGAGTTTACCGGTCATGCATTTCAGGGTTTCGCGCAGGTATTCGTGTTCCGGAGCGATCTCCATTTTCTCATATACTTCGCGGATATGTTTTGCATATTGTCCGGTGGTGACGCCACGGATGGCAGCTACTACCTGCAACTGGGAAGTACCTTCGTAAATATTGGTGATTCGGGCATCCCGCACGTAACGCTGGATAGGATAGTCTTTCATAAATCCTGATCCACCGTGGATCTGCAAGGCATCGTAAGTGATTTCATTGGCATATTCACTGGCGAAAAGCTTCTGTAGCGGAGTATAGATGTCGGCTAATTTCTGATATTCCTTCATCTCGTTGCGTTCGTCTTTGTCCAGGGCTCTTTCTTTGGAGATATGGTAATAGGTCTTGTACATATCTACAAAACGGGCTGTTTCATAAAGAACGGAACGGATACCATGTAACTTGGCTTCCATATTGGAAAGCATTTCGTAAATAGCCGGGAACTCGATAATGGCCTTACCGAACTGTTTCCTTTCCTGAGCGTATTTCAATCCTTCGCGATAAGCGGCTTCGGCAATACCGACCGATTGGGCGCCGATACCCAGACGGGCTGCGTTCATCAGTGCCATCACGTATTTGATCAATCCCATTTTACGTTCGCCTACCAGTTCGGCCGGAGCATTTTTGAATACCAGCTCACAGGTCGGAGAACCTTTGATCCCTAATTTATTTTCGATACGACGTACGGTAACGGCATTGCTGTTGCGGTCATAGATGAACATGGAAAGTCCGCGTCCGTCGTTCGTCCCGGCTTCCGAACGGGCCAGTACTAAGGAAATATGTCCGTCCCCGTTGGTGATGAAACGTTTTACACCATTCAGATACCATTGTCCGTCGGCTTCGTTATAGGTTGCCTTCAGCTGTACGGCCTGTAAGTCGGAACCGGCATCCGGTTCGGTCAGGTCCATCGCACAGGTCTCGCCGGCACATACGCGGGGCAGGTATTTGGCTTTTTGTTCGTCACTGGCAAATTCGTTGATCGTTTCGGCACAATCCTGTAATCCCCAGATGTTCTGCAATCCGGCATCGGCCCGGGCAACGATCTCGGCGGCCATGATAAACGGGGTGATCGGGAAATTCAACCCGTTGTATTTTCTCGGGAGAGAAATACCGTTCAAGCCGGCTTGATTGATCACATCGATGTTTTGTTGGGTACCGGCGGCATATTTTACATGACCGTCGACCACCTGCGGGCCTTCGGCATCTACCGATTCGGCATTCACAGCTACGACATCCCCGCAAATTTCTCCGACAATTTCCAATACTTTATCATAGTTGTCGAAAGCATCTTCGAAGTCGCGCGGTGCGTTGTCATATTGCTGGGCTTCCGTGTAATTGCGCTCTTTCAGGGCAACGATCTTTTCCATCAACGGGTGGCCGAGGTGGAATTTTATATCTTCATTATCTGTATAAAAATTAGCCATAATGTTTTGATTTTAAGTTTTATTTGCTGTTTTTCTTGTAATACTGGATCATCTTCGGGATAACGACATTCAGGTCGCCGGTGATGACATAATCAGCAAATTTATTGATCGGGGCGTTGCTATCGGTATTGATCGCAATCACCATGGCAGACTCTTCCATTCCTGCAGTATGCTGGATCTGGCCTGAAATACCGCAAGCGATGTACAGTTTAGGACGTACGGTGGTACCGGTTTGGCCGATCTGACGCTCGTGTTCGCAAAAACCGGCATCGACGGCAGCACGCGAAGCTCCGACTTCTCCGCCTAGAACGGTAGCCAGTTCATGCAGTAACTGGAAGTTTTCTTTCGAACCGACACCATAGCCTCCGGCAACAATGATCGGAGCTGCTTTCAGGTTCACTTTTGATTTTTCCATGTGACGTTCGATCACATGGATGACAAAATCTTCCGGAGTGGTGAACTGATTCACATCGATCATTTTGATTTCTCCCTGGTGGTTCGCATTGAAGATTTCTTTTTTCATCACTCCTTCGCGGACGGTAGCCATCTGAGGACGGCAATCCGGATTTACGATCGTAGCAACGATATTTCCGCCGAAAGCCGGGCGGATTTGGTATAACAGGTTGTGATATATTTTATTGTTTTTCTTGTCTTCATAATCTCCGATTTCCAGACTGGTACAGTCAGCTGTCAGACCGCTGTGCAGGGCCGAAGATACCCGGGGACCCAGGTCACGGCCGATACTGGAAGCTCCCATAAAAGCGATCTGAGGTTTTTCCTGTTTAAACAGGTTGACTAAAATGGAGGTATGAGGGAGAGTGGTGTAAGGAGCCAGACGTTTGTCATCGCCCAGCCAAAGTACGTCTA
>OCHV01001832.1_pt1 | contig 12939 bp, 10 predicted proteins | sample 1538461 | NCBI WGS metagenome assembly OCHV01 (sample SAMN04571692, study PRJEB22368) | human gut metagenome | biome: human gut; material: stool | host: Homo sapiens | place: Luxembourg | collected 2012-08-03 | reverse complement strand
CATATGGCAGGTGCCACCTTCTTGGCAGGAACTCCCGTGTATGCAACCAAGGAAGCGGACGAATACGGTCACAATGGTGGCGGCAAGGCGTTAATTGATAACTTCACCGCAGCGTTTGGCGATGCCTTCGATTCCTCCATCCCTACCGTTACCAACCTTATTGAAGGTGACACTCTTGAACTGGCAGGCGTATCAATGAAGATTGTTCGAAATGCCGATGCCTTTGATATTGAAATTCCTGAACTCAATGTGGTCTACACCCATATGCTTGGCCATGATTGCCACTCCATCGTTGCAGGCGCAACCCATGCTGATGCTATTGTTTCTCAGCTTGAAGGATATAAGACGCAAGGAATCGACCTGGTTCTTACCAGCCACTACACGCCCGAAGATTTAAAGGATGTTCAAACAAAGATTGACTATCTTGAAAACCTGAAGAGCATTGCAAATACCTGCTCCGATGCCGCAAGCTTTAAGGCTGAAGTACAGAAAACCTATCCTGAATATGCAGGTGAAAACTATCTTGATATGACGGTAGGCTTTTTCTTTGGCGAATAAACGTAATAAAACCAGGGTGCCAACAAACATGGCATCCTGGTTTACTGGAATTACTATACAAAAACACGGCATATGCTTAGCTTTTCTTTAGTAAGGATGAATGATGAGCTTATATTCACAAGTTCTATTTTCGGAAAATTATTGCATCGCACAACGCGATAATGCCGCATCTGAACTCAAGCGTCTAAAAACAGAGTTCGAAAAAGCTGATGCCGTTCTCGTTGGTGCCGGGGCAGGCTTATCCACCGCTGCTGGACTTACTTACTCGGGTAAGCGCTTTGAAGAAAACTTTGCGGATTTCAAAGAAGCCTTTTCCATTACCGATATGTATTCAGGTGGCTTTTATCCCTTCCCCAATATAGAAACGTACTGGGCTTGGTGGAGCAGGCATATTTGGACAAACCGCTACGAACCAGGTGCACCAGCACTGTATCAAGAGCTTTTTGCGTTAGTTCAAAATAAAAACTACTTCGTTTTAACCACCAATGTTGACCATCAATTTCAACTTGCAGGGTTTGATAAAATCCGCCTGTTCTACACCCAGGGAGATTACGGCTTATTCCAATGCAGTAAACCATGCAAACAGGAAACCTACGACAATAAAGATCTCGTAAAAGCAATGGTCGAGCAGCAAAAGAACTTACAAATTCCTGCCGAACTAGTACCTACGTGCCCTCATTGCGGTGCACCCTTGGTTCCCAATTTACGCACCGATAATACCTTTGTAGAAGACGAGGGATGGCACGCAGCTCAAAACCGATATCAAACCTTTCTATCAGAACATGCGCATGACCGCATTCTTTATCTGGAATTAGGCGTCGGAGCCAATACACCTGTCATAATTAAATATCCCTTCTGGCAAATGACGCTTGATAATCCCCAGGCAACCTACGCCTGCATTAATCTAGGTGAAGCATTCGCACCTAAGACTCTGGAAGGCCGTAGCGTGTTAGTAAACGCTGATATCACTAAAGCCTTATCACACTTGCGAAACACCTAGCAGTTTAAGGGCGGCGTATAGCCACTATGATACTGTTTTCAGACTCGCTACGCTTCAAGCTCTTCAATGTCTGCAACGGGCTTCTTCAAACCTTTGATTTCCAACCCATTCTTTTCTGCATAATCCCAAAGGGCAGCATGAATGGCCTCTTCAGCCAAAAGCGAACAGTGAACCTTTACAGGAGGTAAACCATCCAAAGCTTCCATTACTGCTTTATTGGTTACCTCCAGTGCCTCTTGTACCGTTTTACCCTTAATAAGCACGGTAGCCATAGAGCTGGTAGCAATAGCCGAACCACACCCGAACGTTTTAAATTTAGCATCACGAATTACCTGATCATCATCAATATCCAGGTACACACGCATAATATCGCCACACTTAGCATTACCCACCGTGCCGCATCCGGAAGGATTTTCAATTTCGCCCACATTACGCGGATTCGTAAAGTGATCAATTACCTTTTCTGAATAATTCATTGCCATAGTAAACACCCCTATGATTCCTTGTTTGTGCATTGTTTTAATTACGTTTTGCTTGTTAATATGGTTCGCACATCAGACATATCTCGTGTTCTAATTGGATCCTGCACGCCAACGGTATTTCGTTCAGTCCTCTACGTTCTGCTGACCCTTAGAACATTTCTCGAAAATCGAACATGCCAAAATACGCGCTAAGCAGATTTGCACGTCTTTATAAAGTCTTCCCAAAGCGGGCTCATAGAACGCAAGTTTTCAATCGTAGCCGCCAAGCAGTCAATGGCATAATCAAGATCGTCTTTGGTAGTGTCCCTGCCCATAGTAAGACGCATAGAACCATGAGCGATTTCGTGAGACAGCCCAATTGCCAGCAGGACATGACTAAGATCAAGCGATCCCGAGGTACAGGCAGATCCACTCGAAACACACACACCCTTAAAGCCAAGTTGCAACAACATGCCTTCGCCCTCAATAAATTCAAAGCTGATATCAATATTGTTTGCAAGGCGCTTAGTAGCGTGCCCATTTAAGCGACTATAAGGAACTTCTGACAAAATACGATCGATTGCATAATCACGAAGACGTGTTTGGCGCATCTGTTCGAACTCTTGCTCTGCCAATGCGAGCTCAGCTGCTTTAGCAAACCCCACAATACCAGGAACATTTTCTGTCGTAGCACGTTTACCAAATTCCTGCTGACCGCCATCAAGCAGGTTCTGGATTTTTACCCCTCTGCGAACATATAAAAGCCCAACTCCTTTAGGCCCATATAACTTATGAGCAGAAGCGCTTAAAAGATCCACCCCTAAATCCTGCACATCAATTGATTCATGACCAAATGCCTGAACAGCATCAGTATGAAAAAGCGTGCCATTATTACGCGCTCGACGAGCGAGCTCTTTGATAGGCTGAATCGTGCCGATTTCATTATTAGCAAACATTATCGATGCCAAAATAGTATCGGGACGAAGTGCGGCTTCGAATGCTTCGGGATCGACCAATCCGAATTCATCTACCGGCACATACGTAACTTCAAACCCTTCCCTTTCAAGCGCCTGACACGTATGTAGTACCGCGTGGTGTTCAATAGCGCTGGTAACTATATGCTTTCCTTTGTGAGCATTTGCCCGCGCTACCCCCTTAAGCGCCCAATTGTCCGCTTCGGTGCCACCACTGGTAAAGTAGATTTCTTGTGCCGCCTTTGCACCCAGTAGACCAGCAAGCGTTTGCCGAGCTTCAACTACCGCATCGGATGCGGACTGCCCCAATCCATAAATTGAAGAAGGGTTTCCGAATTCTTCACTGAAGTAAGGTGTCATTGCTTCAAGCACTTCTGGGCGCATGCGGGTTGTTGCTGCATTATCCAAATAAATTGTTTTCATAGTTCAGATCCTGTTCTGAAACTTACTTTGTTCTGAGCTTCATTTCCTACTTATTTACTAGGTTTTAGCATAAGGCTTATAAATTGCTCGTCAAGCAAATTCCTAGTAATTTTCTAGGAATTATGACAAAATGTAATGCAAAGGAACCTTAAGCAACATTTCAGGAACTATTGCATGAAACTTTCCACAAAAACCCGCTATGGCCTTCGCCTTATGATTGATTTAGCACAGCACTATCATGAAGGACCTATTTCACTCAGCGAAGTTGCCAAGCGACAAGACATTTCTAAAAAATACCTAGAACAGGTGGTTTCTCCCCTGGTAAAAGCAAACCTCCTGGTAGTCACACGTGGCTACACAGGAGGTTATGAACTTTCACGTACGCCCGCAGAAATTACTTGTGCTGATATAGCAATCGTTACCGAAGAAGGGTTTGAACTTCTTGACTGCCTCAAAAACAAGGGGGATTGCAAACGAAGCGATTGGTGTCTCTCCCGCAACATTTGGGCGGGACTCGAAAAGGCTATGATTGATTATTTGGATGGCATAACGTTGCAAGATGTTCTCGACAAAGACATTACGGTATAACAGCACTTTACTGTTCTGAAAACAAAATCCGCAAAACCAAAGTAAGCCCCGTATAATGACTAGCAAATGAACTATCAAAGGATGACGGTATGCTCTACACTCCCGCTATTAATAAAGCCTTAAAATTAACTGCCCGTGTTCACGCAAATCAGCTTGATAAAAATGAAGTTCCTTATCTTGCCCATCCTCTTCATTTAGCAGAACAAATGGATACAGAAGCGGAAATTTGCGCAGCACTTTTGCACGACGTTTTAGAAGATGGAACGCTTTCTGCGCATGACTTAATTGAGCGGGGTATTCCAGAGGTTGCCGTTAATGCTGTTTTGCTTCTTACTCATGAAGAAGGAACACCCTATCTTGATTACGTACAGGCAATCCAAGACGGAAATTACGGCAAAAAAATACCCGTCAACAACCACGAAGCGGCCCTAGCACGTCTCTATCATAGCCAAACTCCCGCGGCTAACCCGCAAAACGCCGGTTTAAACCTTGATCCTATAGCTGAAGGGGCTCGAATTGCACGCAAGGTTAAACTGGCTGATCTTAAACATAATTCAGAACTGAGTCGCTTAAGCATTGTTTCCTCGCGGGATATAAAACGTTTGAAGAAATATCGTGAAGCACGCGTTATTCTGGGTGACTTGGTCTATAAAGCACGCACTTCCGTAGGTTCTTTTTCTCTGAAGGTTAACGGCAAACCCTATGCATTTCATGTAGAAAAACGCCTTACGAGCAACACTAGCCAATCGCACGAAAATAATCCCCTGATTGAATACGTTTTCCAAGCTGATGTTTTACCTCTCGAAGTAGACGATAAGGTAGAAGCAGTGTATTACTTCGGAGGTACGCTGCTCAATTATGAAAGCAATGATGCTTTTGTTTGTACCACTTATCAAAAAGATACTTCAATCATTACGTTTAGCGCCTGCACGGCCCATAAATTTGCCTATACCGAAGAATACCCATTCCAGTTACAAACCAGAATGGGTACTTATAAAATCACGAACGATCCTATTAAATATCGGTTTTATCCCGAAACGCATACCATAGAATATCGTCTTTCGATTGATATCAAAGAGTAAAGCTACTTGGACAGAAGCTACCGATTTCAGGCTGATCCAGGATAGACTCATACCTTGAGCAAGCAACTTGTACTGCGGTGCAAGTTGCCTCTACTCCTAAGCAACCTTAGGAGTGGGTGCGGCAGGCTCAGGCAATTCCCCGGCACAATGAGGACAACGAGTTGCACCTTCTTTGATCTCCTCTAAGCAAAACGGACATACAGGCGGAACCATTTCTACTTCGATTTCTTCGCCATCTTTGCCTGTTAGTTTTTTAGTTATACCTTTGGTTAAGCCAGAACCCAAATTTTGAGCCTTGTTAAATGCCTTTACAATAACAAACACCACAGCAGCTACGATAAGAAAATTAATTACTGCACTAATAAATGCAGAAAAATCTATGCTTACGTCGGTACCGGGCACCGCAATAGCTAAAAAGCTTGGAACCTCAGCACTACCTGTTGCTAACTTAATAAGAGGATCAATGATATTGCTCGTAAGTGAAGTAACTACGCCCGTAAAAGCGCCGCCAATAATAACACCTACCGCCATATCCATTACGTTGCCGCGATTAATAAATTCTTTAAATTCAGAAATAAGACTCATATGAATGCCTTTCAAAATATCCAAAACACCAACGAAGCATATTAACAATGGCTTTTATATCCCTCTACAAACAAAACTGGTTACAACAAAAAGTTGAAACCAGTTTTGTCGTTATTATCGAGAAAGGTTTGGCCATTTAAAGCCCCAATAGGTAGTGAAGCAAAATTAAGAACACTCTCCGAACCACAAGTACTTCCTCTTGTATAAAGAACACTTAGCGTTTATTAAATGGAATCAGTGTTGCAGGCATAGATCCTTCAATAATAAGCTTGGGTTCCCCTTCCATTAAGGGCTCGAAATAGGCAAGTGCCTCTTCGGTAATTCCCTGATAGTTTGGCAAAATCCATTCTTTCGGGAAATGCTTTACCACATTGGCAAATTTACTCGCAGGGCCTGCAAAATACTGGGCATTATAATTACCTGCTTCATCACGTGCGCGCTTTACGCCCACCACTTGCGCCGTAAATGCCGGATTACCACTGCGCATATGAGCACTCATTCCCAATTCGTAGGCTTCAGTTACATCTACCATGCTTTGTGCAAAGTTACTTGAACGAGCAGCGCGTGATAAGTCTTGCACAATACCGCGCGGCACAATTCCCGCATCAATAATCATCTGCTTTATAACAGCGCCTGCACCGCCCAATACAGCATGAGCGAATCCATCATGAGCGGTTTCTCCCGCAGAAACATACGCACCATTCGCATAATGAGCGCCTTCGCTTACCACAATGTAGCACTCCCCTTTTTCGTCAAACTTTTTCTGCACTTCAGCAAGAAACGCCTGTTTGTCGAAGTCTACTTCGGGAAGAACTAACAAATCAACGTTGCCCGAAACACAACAGCTAGCCGCAAGCCAACCCGCATCACGTCCCATGGTTTCCAGTACAAATACTTCAGGACGGGTATAAGCGGCATAGTCTAAATAAGTTGCATGCGTAATTTGAGCCGCAATTTTAGCCGCGCTAGGAAAACCGGGGCAATGATCCACTGGCACTAAATCATTGTCTACCGTTTTAGGAATACCAATAAAACGCTGAGATACCCCATGCTGGGAAGCCCACTCGGAAAGCGCGTCAACCGTATCCATGGAATCATTTCCACCGATATAGAACATTACTTCAATATCATGCTCGTGCATAACTTCTAGTAACCGCTCGAAATCAGCATCATTACCGCGCTTTAACTTATAGCGACAAGTACCGAGTGCTGAAGATGGAGTTTGCTTTAAAAGATCAATTTCATGACCCGACAAATTGGTAAGGTCGTACAGATTCCCCTGAAGAACCCCTTCGATGCCGTATAAGCCCCCGTAAACTTTCTCATACAGTGGGTTTAATTGATTCGCGCGAATAACGCCTGCCAAACTTGCATTAATTACCGCCGTTGGTCCACCCGATTGAGCTACAAGACAATTCCCCATAACAACCCCCTCCGATCAAAACAATCACAAAAGTCTTATGCCAACCATTCATGCGCTTGCCAGCCGCAAAATGCCCAGCAACTCAGCGTCAAACATTCAAGCGTTTCAGCTTCCCGCCGCTTAGCTCACACACCAAACACAAGACATTCTTTCTCGCAATTACCACTCCAAAGCATTGCCTTAAAAAACTTCTCTTTTTATAATAGTCGTTTTAACTCGAAGTATGAGACATCTGTGCATTATTAATACGGGTCGAATCATCAGGAGTAATAGTCATGCTCTGGAATCGGTTTTCCATAAACTCATTATCGAAATGTTGAGCGAAGAACTGTTCAACCGGCGCAGTTTCGGGAACATGGGAAACGCGTTGGAACCAACAATCAAGCGCCATTAAGGTCATTGCACCATTAACCAACATAAGTGCAGCACAAATCGTAGTAAAGGAGTAGCGAATTTTCCAAGGAATCATATTGATTAGCTTAAGCATGTTAGGCAACAGAAGCTTAATCCACACAAGACCAAGCAAACCCCACGCAACCATAAACGGCGTGGCAGTTCTGCCACCAGCAAGCATTGCAATAGGATCAGGGATGCCGAAAATAGTCATACCAGAATAATCCCAAGCAACCGCACCAAAAGCAGTCTGCATAAACCAACTTACAAAGTATTCAAACAAACCACCAATAACTGCAGAAACGAGAAAGATAAGAGCGAAGTTTTTCTTGTAAAAGCGATTAAGGGCTATAGTCATAAACACCGCACCAAACCCATAAATGGGTGAAAACGGTCCAAACAGCATTCCAGCACGATCTTGATATACACCCGGATCAACAATCACCATATGATGTACCGTTTCGATCAGTAAGCCCAAAACACTACACACCACAAAAACCCAAAACAAGTTAAAGAAGTTAAGTTCTATGTAGCCTTTTCCTTCAGGATCACGGCCAAGGGTGCCCTCTTCAATTGCCTCGCGATCTTCCATGCTGCGCAGTTTGCGTTTGAGCTCACGTTCTTCGAGTAACGAAGGATCTACCGTAACAGAAATAACCAACAAAATAAGCAACTGAATTGCTGGGGCTATAAGATGCTCTCCCAACCCCTGCAGCATAATATCAAGCAGAATACGCAAAATGGTCATAACAATAAGCACATACGACCAGCGCGCTGCATTACGACGATGATTTCTTAAAAGTGAAATGCCGAACCCAATAAGAAAACCCGCATTCACCATAATAACGATAAAGGAAGTTACCGACAGTACAGTAGCAAGCGTTGGGTCTGAACTGATACTGATAAGGTCGGGACGATAAAACAACGCCCACGCAACCATACCTACAAACAATATTCCTATCGGGATAGTTACAACGCCATCAACAATACAAAGAACACCGTAAACCTTCATAAGAAGCGGTGTTTTCTTCTTTTCTTCCGAAGAAGGAATACGAGGATCAAGATCGTTTTCTGGCGGTTCATTATTTGAAAGAGATTTCGCAGCTGATGCGCTATCCATACCAGGCCCTTCTGTTTCTTCTAACCAATTCATTATCGTGCATTGATCGTGTATATGGCACACTTCAAATCATACGTTGCTCGAATTTATAGTGCACATTTGCTTGTATTATTTAAGGGATGAAATACGAAACGATTCGCACCATCTTCGCATCATCATATCTGTTTACCTGTGCCTTTACGCTACCATGACAAAGAAGAAAGAAAACCGTAAACAAAGAAAGTGCGCCCTTTACAGAGCGCACTTCAAGAGAAGAGATGTTTGGGTATCTAGCCACTCAAGCACGTGTCTTTCGGAGTGCCGAACCTCCAAGATCTTTCAAGATCTTCCAAGATGTCATTTAAGCGCTTGCCTTCCGGAATGCCACAGGTCAAAGCAGCTTATTGTTGCTTAACTAAGCAAGAACAAAACCGCCATTAGGTGAAATAACCTGACCAGTTAAATAAGGTGCCGTCAAAATGTAGCCTAGTGCACCTGCAATATCGGAAGGATCACCAATGTAACCCTGCGGAATAGTGGCAGCCAAGGCGTTTAATTCATCTTGATTAACACCACGAAGCATGTCGGTCATAATCATACCCGGAGCAATGGCGTTTACTCGAACACCCTGGGCGGCATACTCAAGTGCCAGAGCACGAGTATAGCCAATAACGCCCGCCTTGGAAGCGCAGTAGTCGGCCTGATTAATAACGCCCGTTAAGCCACCAACCGAACTCGTAGATACGATGTTGCACTGATTTTCCTTAGTATCGGAATGATTGATCATATAAGGAAGAACCAAATGAGTCATATGCATACCAGAAAGCAAATTGATATTAATAACGTTTTCATACGCTGCAGGCTCAATATCAATCCAATTACAATTGTTAGTAACACCAGCGTTGTTTACTAACGCATCAATCTTGTCACCAAAATGTTCAACCGTTGCATCAACCAAAGCCTTACAGCCTTCAAAGGATCCCACGTCGGCCTTAACAATGAGTGTGTCAGTTCCGTATTTTTCCTTCAGCTCTTCGGCAATTTCATCGCAGAACTTACGAGAAGAATCACTGCGATAATTAAGAGCAATGTTGTAACCTAATTCGCCAAGTTTACGAGACATTGCCGCACCAAGACCACGAGAACCGCCCGTAATAATTGCTACCTTTGCCATAGGTATCCTCCTTCACCACTTCGCGAACTCAATACAAACTGGTTCGCGTAATTTCTACTAGCGTGGCACCTATGGTATAAAGTGCTTGGTTGTATCAGTAGAATCACTTTGAAATAAAAATTTCAGGTCAGTTGCAATACCTTTGAAGCAAATTTGAAGCTAAGCGTTGGCAATATCTTCCGCAAATACATGCTCCAATAACCCCACCGCTACCTCAACTTGATCTGGTTCGATACTGGCAAAATTAATGACTACATAATGGGCCGATTGAACGGTAGGATACACGCAATAGTCGGAAAGCATGGCAATATGCATACCTAAGCGCTGTGCTTTAGCTGCTATTTCTTCATCACTTAATTGAGAATCAACTGACAAAATAAGATGTGTTCCCACCTTGATATGCTGCACACTTCCTATTTTCATAAGGGCAGATTGCTCAAGAGCTTCGATCACTGCTTTGCGCTGTTTGTTGTAATAGCGCCGCAAACGATTGATATGACGCTCAAAGTATCCACCTGCTATAAATCTTGCAAGAGCATCCTGTTCAAAACTAGAGACCGTGCAAGAATAAAAACTTAATTGTCGCGTGTATAATTCCATTAAAGGCTTAGGCAAAACCATATACGAAATACGCAGCGAAGGCACGAGTGTTTTAGAAAAGGTATTTAAATAAATTACTTTCTGATTTACATCCTGCGTAAAAAGCGACGGCTGGGATCGCCCACTAAAACGAAGTTCCGAATCATAATCGTCTTCAATAATATAGCGCCTGGGATCCTTGCTTACCCATTCCAACAAGGCCCGACGACGATCCGAAGACATTTCAATACCAAGCGGAAAGTGATTAGCAGGAGAAACATGCACCACTTTAGCGGGACTTTTAGTAAGTACGTCTACAAGAATTCCCTCTTCATCAAGGGGAAGATACTCCCATAAGGTACCCATATTGCGCGAAATATCAGCAAGCTTTTTATATCCGGGGTCACCTATAGCAATTACCGAACGAGATCCAAACAACTGCAATAAACGACTGTAAAGATATTCGGTACCTGCACCAATAACAATATGATCAGGAGAAGTATAAATGCCCTTAAATTCATACAGATATTGGGCAATAGCTTCTCGTAAACTAGTTAACCCATTAAAAGGCACGGTTTCGAACAGCGCTTCATTCCCTTCTGATAAGCTTCGACGCATAATGCGTAACCAGGTATCACGAGGAAAGAGATTCAAACTACAGCGATTAGCCTTAAAGTCTATAGCAGGAGTTTGCCACGCATCATCTTCTTCATCAGTAGCAATAGCAAAAGGGCTAATATGCACCACCCCTTTAGGGGAAGGAGCAACATAAAACCCACTACCTTTTCGAGCTTGCACATACCCTTCGCTTACCAACAAATCATACGCCTGCTCTACAGTACTTACACTTACTGAAAGGTGTTGAGCTAACGCACGTTTTGAAGGAAGCTTGGAACCAGGAAGTAGCATGCCTCTTCTTATATCACCACGAATACAACGATAAAGATATTCGTATTTTGAAAAACGATCACGTTGTTCCATATCGTAGGTAATCATAGTGACGACCCCTTATGAAATATGTCAACATATTGGTTAACTAAGTTACTTGTTTATTTATGTTATTATCATTACACATTTTCAGGTCAATTCTAAAAAACTGACCTGAATTAGGTGAAAGTATCCACTTTTCTTGATGAATTCGCACAAAAAAGAAGCCCGACACCAAAAGGCATCGGGCAAACGGTTCCTTCATTGTTTTGAACGGCTGAAACTGTACGAGCACTCCTTTACTTCCATGAAGCACTCATCAACTGAGAAATTTCTTTAAGTACCGCTGTGGCACCGGCTGTAACTTCCACTTCGCCAACTGCTAACACTCGAAGCAAGGTAGGAGCTTGCATCAAATTATATTTTTCAATAAGCTCCCTGTTTTCTTCGGCATACAACATGGTGTACTCAATTCCTGCCTTATTAAGCTGAGCTGCCGCAAAATGACAATTCGGGCAGGTGTGAGTTGCTACCAGATAAAGACCAGGCGTAAGAGTCTCTTCCGTCAACGGAATTTCTACTTCAGTAAGACCACCGGTTACCTCTGAAGTCTCTGTCTTGGTAGGATCATCGTCCACCAAAATCTCCACCTCAGCCGTCTTCACTACGGAAGCTGTTTCGCCCTCCCTTACCTCTTGCACATCCAGTGGTTTCGTACCAAGGTTGGTCGGAACCGCCGATGCTGCACGAGCGGTTTGCTCTACCACCGATGCAAAGGCGGCGCTACTTTTAGCAAACTTTGATGCCTGGATATCGTACACTTTGCGGTCTTCAAATTCTTGCGCTTTGCCATCGTTCCAATTCTGCACCGGACGATAATAGCCCGTGATGCGACTATATACTTCAGTTTTTTCATGGCAGCAAGGGCATTCGTATACTTCCCCTGCAATATAGCCGTGGTTCTTGCATACTGAATACGTAGGCGAAATAGTGTAATACGGCAATTTGTAGTTTTCCGCAATCTTTCGAACAAGCGTTGCTGCAGCCTTCCAATCAGGCAACTTTTCACCCAAAAATGCATGGAACACAGTGCCGGAAGTGTAGAGCGTTTGTAATTCGTCCTGAACATCCAACGCACTAAAAATGTCTTCCGTGTAGCCAACGGGCAAATGGGAACTATTCGTGTAGTACGGCGTGCCATTTTCGTTTGCCGTAATAATGTTAGGGAATGCTTCCTTATCATGCTTAGCAAAACGATAGGTCGTAGATTCCGCAGGAGTTGCTTCTAGGTTATACAGATCGCCGTACTGTTCCTGGTAGTCACTTAACCGCTCACGCATGTGATTCAAAACATCTTTAGTGAACTGCTGTGCTTCTGCCTGTGTTAAATCTTCGCGCAACCATTTTGCATTTAAGCAGGCTTCATTCATGCCAACCAGGCCAATCGTACTGAAGTGATTATCAAACGTGCCCAAATAGCGCTTGGTATAAGGATATAAACCAGCTTCCAAGAACTTCGTTATTACGGTGCGCTTAGTTTTTAATGAACGCGCTGCTAGGTCCATTAAATGATCGAGGCGAGCATAGAAATCTGCTTCATTTTCCGCCTGATACGCAATGCGGGGCATATTGATGGTAACAACACCCACCGACCCGGTAGATTCACCGCTGCC